>Ga0209777_10001795_pt1 | contig 29798 bp, 28 predicted proteins | sample FrelakmetHBP12HB_FD_187147 | JGI IMG/M metagenome (GOLD analysis project Ga0209777, IMG submission 187147) | Freshwater lake sediment microbial communities from the University of Notre Dame, USA, for methane emissions studies -HBP12 HB (SPAdes)... | ecosystem: Environmental > Aquatic >...
TTAATTCTTGCTGGCTCTTTGGCGCTGACTGCTGCTGCAACCAGTTTAACAGGCTTTGCAACGTTGGATGGAAATGCGTTGTCGGCCGTTGGACAGGGCATGGGAGGCCTTGCATTGGGTCTAGTTCAGCTGACAGGCGGCGAACTAATTAAAGGATTGGGCGGGCTAGTAAATGGACTATTAGGATTATTTCAAGAAGACCCAGTGGAAAAACTCAAACGATTCGCCAGTGTAGGCGAACCATTAAAAGTAACAGCCGAAGCATTGAAGCTGCTTGCAGACAGCATGCCAATGGCTATACGAGCAATTGAAAGCTTGTCTAAAGTAGATTTTTCAGGAATTGATAAACTGAAAACTGCAATAGACATTCTACAACGAACTCAATCAGGGGGCATTTTACCTACGATTGGTAATTTTGTTGGTTTAGGATCATCGCCGACACCACAAACTAGCCTAGCAACTATTATACAAGCTGGTGCATCAGCTGGCACCAACAATTTATTGCCTACAAACACACCGGGTGAGGTACAGCCGGTTCGAACCGTGCAAATTGATGCTGCTGCAGAGTATTACGACAAAAGCATGAAGCAATTTCAGCGCATGATAGAATTGCTGGAAATTGCCAATGACTATGCTAAAAGATCTGTAGATATCAATGACAGCGGATTTGACCGACTAGAAAATGCTATATCATCCAGCGGCAGATTGTTTTAACCATACCATATAAATCGCACGGTAAATAGATGCTATAAGGAAAATAGGTCAAGCACTTATGGCATCATGGAAGAAATACTTTTCAGCAGTACCAACACAATCAAAACTTAATCAACGACTTTCTAATGGTAGTTCTAACACAGGAACATCTGCCGGCTCTGGCGCAAAATATTCCAGTTTTCTGCCAGAGGTATACAGCGGTGCACCTAATAGAGTTGAGAGATATATCCAGTATGAGCAAATGGATCTCGACAGTGAAATCAGCAAAGGTCTAGATGTACTTGCTGATTATTCGGTACAAAACTATGAAGCTAGTGAGCAGCCATTTCAAATCGTTTACAACGACAGCATGACAGAAACAGAAATTACCCTGTTAAAAGATATGTTGCGACAATGGTGCAAACTGAATAGATGGCATCAGCGCTTGTGGCGAGCATTTCGCAATACATTAAAATATGGCGATCAGATTTACATACGTGATCCAGAAACTTTTAAATTAATTTGGATAGATCCTACCAAAGTTGAAAAAATAATTGTCAACGAAGACAAAGGCAAAAGTGCTGAACAATATGTAATTAAAGATATAGATTTGAATTTACAAACACTGGTTGGCAGCAACATGTTGATACATGACCAATACAGTTTTCCCGGCGGCTATCCGCGTAGTTCAAATCCAGCAGCAGGGGCAGGTACTATAAACTATGGTATCAGCAGCAGCCCAGGCAGTAGAACCAGCAGATTTGACCTGCAACCTAATCAACTTGCTGTTGATGCAACACACGTAGTACATCTCAGTCTAAGTGAAGGTATGGACAGCCAATGGCCTTTTGGCACGTCGATACTGGAAAGTATCTACAAGGTCTACAAACAAAAAGATTTGTTGGAAGACTGTATCTTGATTTATCGTGTGGTACGTGCACCGGAACGCAGAGTGTTTTACATAGACACTGGAAGCCTAAGTGGGCCGAGAGCACAGCAAGTTATAGAACGCATGAAAAACGAAATTTATCAGCGTAGAATTCCCAATAGAACGGGGGGTGGTCAAAGTATACTTGACGCGGCATACAGCCCTATTGCAATAAATGAAGATTTCTTTTTGGCCACCAACAGCGAAGGTAAAGGCACTAAAATTGAAACTCTGCCAGGCGGCGAAAATCTTGGCCAAATTGATGATTTGAAATATTTCAATAACAAAATGATTCGCGGCTTGGGCATTCCCAGTAGTTATCTGCCAACTGGTCCGGAAGACGGTACAACAGCTTATGTAGATGGAAAAGTTGGTACTGCATATGTACAGGAGTTCCGTTTTGCCAAAGTGTGTCAACGTTTGCAGAATTTAATGGCACCTGTGCTAGACAAAGAATTCAAACTATACGTAAAATCCCGCGGCATTGAAATAGAAAGTGGCATGTTTGAATTAAAAATGTGGGAACCACAAAGCTTTAGCCAGTATAGGCAAATGGCACTTGATTCTGAACAAATCACAGTTTTTTCAAGCCTTATACAAACTGAAGCGGCCAAATACATCAGCAAGAGATATGCACTCAAACGTTACCTCAACTGGACAGACGAAGACATTCTCGAAAATGAAAAAATGTGGAAGGAAGAAAACGCCAAAAAAGTCAAAGACAAAATTGGTGTTAAACTGGGCGCAGATAATCAACCAGGTCTAAATGCAGTGGGTATTAGACCAGAACCAGAACAAGCCGTAGAAGTTCCGGCAGCTCCTCCTGAAGAAGGTGCACCACCTGCTGAACCCGCAACAGAACCGGCAGCCGGCGCAGCTGCTCCAGCTCCTGGAGCAGCTAATGCACTAGGCGAACCCACAGCATAAATATCATCCAAGAGGATTGCCATGAACGCCAACGAAATAGATCCAAGTTATAGAAACAACAACGATGACAGACTCATGCAACGCCAACCCAGCGACAGTCGTCGTCCAACAATTACACTCATCAATTTAAACAAACTCAAAAAAATGCGTGCAGCCAAAGATTTAGAACAACTCATGCGCGGAGATTTTCTTGAAATCATTTATGGAGCTCCAGAAGAAGGCGCTGCCCCAGGTGGTGGATTCTAATGCCTTATAATATTACCAATTACAATGGATCTTTTCTTGTTAGTGTGCCTAACAGCACAATTTGTACAACAACAACCAGTCTTGGATTGATAGGACAAAATTCTGTCAATTTTGGCTTGACAATGAATGAAAATTTTGTATACCTATTGCAAAATTTTTCAAGTAGTACGCCGCCTGCAAGTCCAATTCCAGGACAAATTTGGTATAATTCTGTCACAGCAGTGATGAATTTTTATACAGGTACACAATGGCAAACATTGAGTCCGCCATTTGATGGTGACGCAGGAACAGCACAGGTTTTAATACCCGCGCACACTCCCCAAATAGAAGTAACTGTGGTTTTCAGCGCAGGATTAATTGTCAGTGCGGTGAGTCATTTTGCATTACCACCGGCAGAATTGCCTTTGTACGCTCAAGTTGGTGACACAACTTTTCCATTTCAATCAAGATTTCCAGGTGGGCTGGCGCCGGGTATTACATTGGCAACTGATACACAAGGATATCAATTTACAGGCACTGCTGCAGCTGCAAATGTATTGGCCACAGGCAGAACCATTGCACTTGACGGATCGGTCACAGGCAGCGCTGTATTCAATGGCAGCAGAAATGTAGTTATCAACGCCAATCTCATTGATGCACTAAACGGTCCTGTGATTTCAAACAGCAGCGTTACACAACTACCCAATTGGTTTACCAATGTATTTGTCAATTCTAATGGTATTGTAACCGACGCAACTACGCTGGGAAATGTAGATGTTTATACAGCTCTTGGATATATACCCCCCAGTGTGGTGTTGTTTAAAGGCGATGTCAATGGCAATACTGTTTCAAATGGTGCAACTTTCATTGCCAATGTGTTTATCAACACTCAGTCAAATATAACACCTGGCTATTACAGCAATATATATGTGGGGCAAAATGGTATTGTAACACATGCCAACAACGACAATTCTGTTCCCACCCAAGGTATCATACTCTGGGCCAACCCTGGTCAAATCCCTGCAGGTTGGGCAATATCAAATGGCCAAGAAGTTACTTTGTCCAACGGCAATACTATATATACACCCAATATTTCTGGGTCAGCTCCTGCTGGAACAACCTATATTATGAGAATTGTCTAAAATTGACTATTTTTACCCTTGATTCTCAGCATTTTATCAAAACGGATTAAATAAATCCGAGTCTGTCCTAAACTTTTGACAAAGGAGCAATTAAATGACTAATAGTCCAAAACTATCAAAGGTTCTTGAATATCTAATCAAGAACGACGAAGAAAAAGCACGCGAACTTCTCCACCAAGTATTTATTGAAAAAGCTCGTGCAATTCATGAAGATATGATGAGTCACGATGATGATATGGAAGAAGAAATTGGCGGCAGCGGCGACATGGGCAAGGATTTCCGCAACGAAATTAATGCACGTGGCCATCATGATGCACATGCTGATGCAGTTGATGCTGAAATCCAAGCCATGGAAAATGAAATTGATTTCGAAGAAACCATGAATGAAGGCGACGACGAAGAAGAACTTGACATGGAAGTCAGCGATGATGACGGCGACGAAATGGACATGGATATGGACATGGATATGGACGATGATGGCGAGCACAGCGACGAATTTGAAGTCATTGACGATAAGATGCAAGACTTAGAAACTGCACTTGCTGAACTACGTGCTGAATTTGACAAATTGGAAGCTGCCGAACGCGGCGAAGATGAGGATGAGGATGAAGACAGTGACAAAGATGAAGAAGAAGAATCCTGGGAAATGGATGAAGACTTCGACGACATTGCTGAAAGCCTTGACCTAGAAGTTGTAACCAAAGACATGGAAAAGTCAGTTCCAGCCAAAGACGTTGGCGCTGCACAGAGCGGTATGAGCGACGGTAACAACGCACGTAGTCCTGTTCCTCCAAGCCAAACAACACGTTTTGGTGCCAAGCCAGTGGCCATTGGTGACGGTCCTGATCACAAAGGCTACGACCTACAGGCTGCGCCAAAAAGCACAATGGACGCCATGAAGATTGCTGACCCAGACATGAAGGCAGACAATCGTCGCAAGTCTTGGCAAAATGGTACAAGCAAGGAAAACAAAGAAGGCAACAAGCCCAATGCAGCTCTTAATACCACTGCCAAAGAGTTTGGTGTTGATACAGTTGGCAAGATGAGCCCACTGAGCAAAGGCGGCATGAACCTTAAGTAAAAGTATGTAATAAAAATACCAGAGATATCGTATCTCTGGTATTTTTAGCAATTATGACCCTTAATAAACACATAATTGCAATAATTTATTAAATACTTCTACGCCAAGCAGGTAACAATATGATGTCTAATAATATTTTGATAGAAACCTTAAATTATGACACAGCACAAGCTGAAGTCATAACAGAACAAGATTCTAGCCAAGGCGGCGATAAGAAAGTCTACATGAAAGGCATTTTCATTCAAGGAGATTTACGCAATCACAATGGTCGTGTCTATCCGCTGCATGAAATTCGCAAGGCTGTTGACAATATTAGAGAAGCAATACAAAAAGATCATGGGGTGTTAGGCGAGTGCGATCATCCTCAAGAACTTCAAATTCATCTCGATCGTGTTAGCCACAAGATCACCGAGATGTGGATGGATGGAGCCAACGGTTATGGCAAATTACAAATTCTGCCTACACCATGCGGCAACATCGTTAAGACGCTGTTAGATTGCGGGGTCAAGCTGGGTGTCAGCTCTCGTGGATCAGGCAATGTTGATGACAATGGTAAAGTGTCAGATTTTGACATGCTAACTGTTGACATTGTAGCAAAGCCAAGTGCGCCAAATGCTTACCCCACACCTATGTATGAGGCAATCATGAACCGCAAACACGGCTACAAGATTCATGAACTAGCTGAAAGTATGAAACATGATGCAGTTGCCCAAAAGCATCTGAAGAAAATTCTGCTTGGCTGGGTCGATGAGTTGAAACTTATTTAAGGAGTAGTGTCCTATGGAAAAGGAAATCAAAGACCTCCTGGAAAACGAAGTACTTGGCGAAGACGTCAAGACAGCGCTTCAGGAAGCCTTTAACAACAAGATAAAAGCCGCGGAGCAAAAACTCCAGGAAGATTACGCCCTGCGTTATAGCAACGACAAGGCCAAGCTTGTTGAAGCCATGGACGCGATGCTAAGTGATACAATTCGCGCTGAATTAAGTGAATTTGCAGAAGATCGTTCTGCAATGATACGTCAGCGTGCAAAAATGAGTAAAGCAGTCAATGAAGCCAAGACAATGTACAAGGCAAAGATGATGGAGCATGCTAAAATGCTCAACAGCTTTGTTGCCAAACAATTAAAGGGCGAGATTGCTGAATTCGTCGAAGATCGCAAGACCCTCGAATCACAGCGTCGTGAACTAGCTCGCGAACTGCAAACTGTTAAAGAAAGCAGCAAAAGAGAGCTGGCAAATCGCGTCAACAAACTAGAAGGATTCGTTCTCAAACAGCTCAGTGAAGAAATTGCTGAGTTCCATGCTGATAAAAAGGCATTGGTTGAGCAACGTGTCAAGCTGGCACAAGAAGGCAAGAAGAAAATTTCTGAAGCACAAACAAAGTTTATCAATCGCGCAGTTGTAGCAGTCGACAAGACCCTCAACGAAGTTATCAAAACTGAGCTGGTGCAATGGAAAGACGACATCAAGAAGGCACGTGAAAACAACTTTGGACGTCGTATCTTTGAAGCAGTAGCAGCCGAATACATGGCCAGCTACCTTTCAGAAGGCAGCGAAGTCAAGAAGCTGAGTCGTCAGCTTCAACAGCAGAAGGCCGCATTGGCTGAAGCACAGGCACAGATTACCCAGCAAACACAACTGGTTGAATCAGCCAATGCCAAAGTACGTGCTGCCAACGATCGCATACTACGTGAGGAGACATTAAAAACACTCCTTTCACCGTTGGCACGCGACAAAAAGGCCGTAATGGAAGATATGTTAAAAGACATCAAGACACAAAACTTGAAGGAAGCTTTTAACCGCTATCTACCAGCAGTGGTAAACGGCGGTCAGAGCACTTCCGGCAAGATTGCACTTGCTGAAACTGTTCGTCCCAAACCTGTTGCTGTAACAGGCGACAGAACAAACAACAAACTTGCCCAAGCAGTGATCGAAGAATCCAAGGAAGACAACACCGACCTTGGCATGATCCTTCACCTTGCCGGTATTAAGCATTAAGGAGCTATATTAAAATGACAAAGAACCTCTTCGAAACACATTGGTCGGCAACCAAAACCGCCCTCTGCGAAGGTCTGATCGGCAATCGCAAGAAGGTCATGGAAGTCGTACTAGAAAACACCCGTAGAGACCTACAGGGTAAGGCAGGAATACTGTTTGAAAGTGCAACACCAGGTGCAACCAGCGCTGGTAACGTTGCTACATTGAACAAGGTTATTCTTCCAGTAATACGTCGTGTAATGCCAACCGTTATCGCTAACGAAATCATCGGCGTACAGCCAATGAGCGGTCCAGTTGGACAGATCCACACACTGCGCGTTCGTTACGCTGACACATTTGGTACACCAACTCCAGTAGTTGCCGGTAGCGAAGCACTCAGCCCATTCGATATCGCACGTTTCTATTCTGGTAACGGCAACAGCACATATCCAGCTGCTGCTCCAGTAAGCGTGCTTGAAGGTACAGCTGGTAAGCGTTTGAACATCCAGATCCTCAAAGAAACAGTCGAAGCCAAGACACGTAAGCTGTCGGCTCGTTGGACCTTTGAAGCTGCACAAGATGCTCAAGCACAACAAGGCATTGACATCGAAGCAGAAATCATGGCTGCATTGGCCCAGGAAATAACCGCTGAAATTGACCAGGAAATCCTGGTTTCTCTGCGTACACTTGCTGGTACAACACTGACATATGACCAGGGCGCTGTTAGCGGTACTGCTACATACGTTGGCGACGAGCATGCTGCTCTTGCAGTGCTCATCAACCGTGGTGCAAACTTGATTGCTGCACGTACACGTCGTGGTGCTGGTAACTGGGTTGTGGTTTCCCCAACTGCTCTTACCATCCTGCAGAGTGCTACAACTTCAGCATTCGCTCGTACCACAGAAGGTACCTTCGAAGCCCCAACCAACACCAAGTTTGTTGGCACACTGAACAACAGCATGAGAGTGTATGTTGACCAATATGCTGCTGACGACACAAACGTTCTAGTTGGTTACAAAGGCCCAGGCGAAATTGATGCGGCTGCCTATTATTGCCCATATGTTCCGCTAACAAGCTCAGGCGTTATCATTGATCCAAGCACATTCGAACCAGTTGTGAGCTTCATGACAAGATATGGTTATCTTGAACTGAACAACACTGCTAGCAGCTTGGGTAACGCTGCTGACTATCTAGCTGGTGTTGCTATCAACACAAGCCATTTAAAGTTTTTGTGAGTTATTTCAATGGGTTACAGCAATGTGGCCCATTGATATCACAATTTCAAAACAAAAACCCAGCAGCAATGCTGGGTTTTTGTTTACACTTGTAATCTATAACCTTGCTGTAATAACTGTTGTTGCCAATCTTCTGGTAATCCACCTTCAACACGTATTCTATACAGATGGTATCCCTTATCTATAGCTATTTGTGTCTTAACATTGTCACGTTCTTGCGCCTGTTGAAATAATGCTATCCTTTCTTGGTCTGGCATCGAACGGTTTCCATACATCTTGAAATTCCAATGATAAGGCCCATCAATTTCAATAAGAACATCGTCTCCTATCTTGAAATCAAATAATCTACCGCCTATGTTAACATTACGTTTGTAGACTATTTTAGCTTCATCTAAAATAGCAGCCATTTGCCTTTCAGGTGTTGTATTGAAAAACTTTTTTGGCAACTTATCGGGATTTTCTTCAATATATTTTAGTCTAGCATTTACATAATTTTCTCTTTGCTCAGGTGTGGCCTTGCTACCGCGCCTTGCATCCTGCATCATCTTTACTTTTGTATCAACCATCTCTTTAGGCCTGGCCTTGGCAATGACACTCATCTTTGCTTTGAATGCCGCACCGCGATCCTTGCCTAGCATTGGCGAACCGTGTTCGTCTAGATATTCTTTATAGCTGGCACGCCATTTATCTATCTCCTCCTCTGTACGCTTCTTACCCTTGTGCTTGGCACCAATTTTTGCTTTAGATTCGTCGCTATGTTTCTTGCCAGTCCTAGCAACTCGCTTGCGTTCTAAAGTTTCTGGTGAATCTCGCCTAGCTCGTACTGTTTCTGCACCTGGATATTTTACTAGATATTCTGCTACTGTGTTGATACCATGTGTTTTCAGATGTTTTCCTGTGATTTGACCAAATTCTCTACCGCATTCTTTACATGTGAACATCTTGTGTTTGCCTTTATTTAAAGTGTGCAGTATTTATGCCAATAAGTTAACAAAGATATTAACATTTAATTAAAATCTTATTTTGTGTTCGTTAGATGTAACTCCCATTTGATTTTTCCACAATCCCATATTCTATCAAACTTAAGTTTTTGGAGAATATTCCATTCTGTATCATCTAAGGAAATATTTGGATATAATTTTGCGATATTATTTTTATTCAAACTTCTTTTATCAAATCTTGTAGTATATCCCTGAACATATTGCTGCATTGGTGGTATTTCATTGCTGATTACGAACCCTAAAGTTTTATACAAGTCACCATTACTATAACGATTATCACTGAAACTTATTACTGATTTAGGTTGGTAATGTGTAGAAAAATAATTGAGTAACTTACTTGCTCCGCCGATCACAGCACCTTTACTAGCATATCTACTTAACCGCCATACATCTCTGCCTTCATTAACAAATCCCATAGCAGCAACAATATCATTCTTGTGTAACAGACCTATTGTCACAGAAAGTCGTGATGGAGCCCCTAGTAAATGATATTTGTCAAAAAACGCACTGGCTGAATCTTTATTTAACAGTGATACATCGCATAATCTTGCTCCTATTTTGCTGGAAACTTTTTTAAGTTTATGTGCGATTAGTTCCTCTACTATAGAACGTTTTGTAAGCCATTCATCGTCAAATATTGTGAATAGTGTAATACCTTTTTTATTTGCGGATGACCATTTTCTATAGTGGTAATTCCAGGACTTATTTCCCGATAGTTCGCTATGCCAATACAATCCACAATATTCAATGCCTAAATTAAGTTCTGGTAAAAATATATCAATTTCATATGGATTTATTACACTTCGATCACCGCTTATAATTGGGCCTGTATATGTTTGTTTGACAAAATTCAGTAATTCTTTTTCTCCCTGACTTTTATATTTAATATTGGGGGGAAAGCATACAACACATCTTGGCAAACTTGCATAATCAAATCTCTTGTTGAAATTTCTATTACATGAAATACAAGTAAAAGAAATTTCCGGACGTTCTTTTATGCCAACATATTCATCTGGTGAAATATTAGCAATCAAATTGAAATTTTCTCTAACCATTTGAACAAATCGTGAATAATTTTTTTTAGCCAAATAATGGTCAGTATATAGGGTTTGTTTGGTCGAAATTGATTTTTGGATTATTTCAGGGGATTGCATAGGATTTGCATATCCATACCTTTGAATATTCGTCTTTCGTCGTTTTTCAACTATATCGGGAATATGAGAAATATTTTCAACACCATAACGCTCTTGGATAGTGTTTTTATGTTTTTGATTTATTATTTCTACTCGATTAAAATCTTCATAGGTTTCTTTATGACGATTTTTGGCAAATTCTGTTTGTCCTGTATTAGTAACTCCGTATTTTTGTAAATTAGTTTCTACTCGTTTGGCATTTATAAGGTTGTTTTGTTCTTGGGATAATTTTTGTTTAGCAGATGAAACCTTTTTAGATACTTGTTCTTTGGCACATTCACATTTTCCAGCGGGACCACAATAGCCATACCCTGTGGTATAACTTCTAAATTTAAATTTATTACTTCTGACACAAATATTGCTGGTTATATCATTTACCAGCACATAAATTCTTTCAGTGATTGTTTTTGGCGACACTATATGTGAAGTTTTTTCTATAATCCATTGAAGTAGTTCTTGATCTTTCTTTAATGCTGTGGCAATATTTTTAATATTTGTATTTTCAAGTAAAACAAGTAGTTTATCTAACATTACCGACCTCTATAATACTATAATGTATTTATGCTGATACAGCAACATTTGAGCCTGTTGTTGAATGAAAATATTTGGTCAAGGCAGTAAATAATAAATATCACCATGAGAATAAATGAATTATTACCTGAAACAATCACACTACAAAATGGTGCAAGAGTCATAAAAAATCCAACTATTAACGGTCTGATTAGTTTCCTTATGCGTAGCCAGGATAAATCACTGAGGGGATTAGTTGACGGTTCTGATATATATTGGTGGGATGCTGCTGCAGCAATACACGGCGATGTTGCAAAAGAATTGGCAAATCAAGAATATATCGATGATAGATTGCACTTAGTATACAATAAAAACTATGATGAAATACGGTTTGATGCTACAGAAAAATGGACTACAAGTATGATGATGACTCACCCACAGTTAAAAAAAATGCTGGCTGATATCAGGATTTTCTTCTATGGTAGAAGTTATGGTTGGATCACAGGAAGTGAACTACTGAATTTATAATTATTACGCCAAGAAAACCGCGTGTTCTTTAGACGCGAGGTAGTTCACAATATAAATATCCCCATGAGATACCAAGATATTGACATTGAACAGATAAGGATGCAAGGCCTAGAAGCATATGCTAACGGGCAGGAATTGGATTCCTGTATCTATCGCCCGGACAGCCTGGCCGAAAGCGCTTGGATTGACGGATGGCAGGAAGGATTTTACAACACCTTGAATGAATCCACTACCGTGTTGGATGAACAATATGATGATGATGACAGGTTTTTCCTGCGCTATGGGTGGATCGAGGACGGTAGAGACACTGTAGAAGAAGCGGTATATGCTGGCAGAACTGTTCCACTTCGCAAGGTAATGAAAGGCGATAGCAAACGCCATAAAGTATATGTCAACAGCGGTCGTAAGGACAAGGAAGGTCATGTAATAGCCAAAAAGGTTGAATTTGGCAGTCCCCATGGCAGCAAATTGCGCATACGAAAAGGCAGTGCTGCTAGACGCAAAAGTTTTGCAGCCAGACACCATTGCGCTACAGCCAAAGATCCAAAAACAGCCCGCTACTGGAGTTGCAGGGCACCCAGCAGCAGTGCCAAAGGTGGATATTGGTGACTGTTTTCAGGCAGTTGAAAAAAACTTATTCATTTAAATCTGTCAAGTGGAAATACCCAAACAAGATACTACGCCGCAGATTGGCTAGGACAGAACTTGTCACTGACGTACAAAAATATTTTAACACAGTTGAACATTACGCTTGGCCCAATTCACCTTGGTATACAGGCGTAGGTTTACACAGCAATGCACACTGTTTGTTGCAACCTTTGGCCAAACAATTGTGCGGCAATCACGGGAATAGAGTTGATTATCAAGACTCGTTGAATTACCATCAGCTATTGGTACAAGACCTATTACCAAGTTTTGGCAGCTTTACAGCTGTTAGATCTAAGATTGCCAGTTTCGACGCTGGCTCAATGGTTGTCAATGTCAACACATGGCACAAAGATGAAACGCCATTTGAGGTCCTACGTATGGTTGTGCCAATTGTCAGCGAACCAGCGTATTTGTTTCAAATGGATAATCAACAGCCTTGTTGGCTAGAACCTGGATATGTATACGCATTTGATCAAAGCCAGTATCACAGAGTTTTAGTGCAATCACCATGTAGGCAACCAAGGTTGCATCTTATTCTCAGTTTGGTTACTTGGTTCACTCGCAGCAACGATCAGTGGCAGCCCAATGAATTTTGTGGGAAAACGCATCCGTTGGAATTATTCGAAGCTGTTGAAATATAGCTCAGTGTTTTATAACTGCTAGAATATCATCTACAGTATTTGATATCATATGATTGGCACACACATAATCATATGCCGCCTTGATATCAAAATCTTTGCGATCAAATGTTCGTATGCGAAATATCAATTCGCTATCGCTGTCATAGGTTTGTCCGTATTTTCGCATCAAGTTGGCACCTGCAATATTGCGTGCTATCCAAGGAGTTTGATTTAGCATGGCTTCTAACAACACCAGCCCAAAACCTTCTTGATAACTGTGCATCAGCAAGCAATCTGCGTCATATATGGCCGACAACAATTCATCTCTATCGTCTATCAGCATTGGCAGTACTCGCTGGCTGGGCATGGGCATCAAATTCATGCGATTATCATATCCTGTTGTTACCAAAATGGAATTTTTAGCATTGCAAACTTCAAAAGCAGTGGCCAATTCTCGCATGGCTTTGTTGGGCCAATAGCCGCCGCAACTTAAAAACATTTGTCCAGTTATACCATGTTTGTGTTTGAATCCAGACTTGCCTATACAATCGGGCCAATGTATGCCGTGTTTGACTAAAACAGCCTTGTTGCCTACGCCGTGTTTATCACAGTGTTGCCAATCTTGAGCAGTGCTGCAACCTAGATAATCGCAGTCTTGTAGTGCCTGCAAACATACAGCACTCTCACTGGGCAGTATGAGAAGATATAATATAGGACTTTTGATATGTTTGGCATTGGATAAAACAAAATTTTGTACAGCTACATCGCCACCGTGTACAATTATCAAATCCCAGTCAACGGTCAATATCTGCGGATCACTTGAAACAGCTACTCCATTGCAATCGCCGCAGTGTTGGCCAGCAAAGACTGCAACCTTATGACCTCTACGCAAACTTTCTTCGGCCATGGATTTGGTATATTGCTCACTGCCACCTGCATATCCATATCTATGCACAACATATAAAAGTTTCATTGCCATTGTGTCTCCGACCTATCGATATCATAGTAAAAGCTGTTGTTGTGTCCGCACCCAGATAAACTTGCAATAGATATGTCAGCGTTTTGCCATAGTTTTGTTTGTATAATTTCTGGAATACGAACATGATGCAACATGCCTGCGTTGGTCCATTCTTGAGCTTGTGACCGCAATTGCCAAAATGAATCATTGGCTCGGTCTATGAGATTTTTGGGACCTAAATAAAAATTGTCTACCATTCTAGGCTGGGATGTATAATTGTCAATCAGTGCATTATATACTTGATTGGTACAAAGAATAGCATTTTGCTCTATGGCTTGACAACACCTAGATTCGTCTAATTTTTCAAAAAATACATTGTCAGACCGTGCTTGAATAATCAAGTCATAGCAGGCGTTTTGTGTTGTTTCCCAACTTTTTCGCAGCTGGTTCACTCGATAAAATTTATAGCTCATGGCAGGTAGATTTTTGTATACATCAAATGGAAACAACTGATCCAGATAGTTTTTTACTATGCGATGGTCTTCAATTTCCATCAATTTTGGTTTTAGTATCTGTTTGTAGGTGTCAACTGTTGCTGGGTTGCTGGTTAACCAAAAACTGCAAAAGATGTCTGGCTGTAATGGCTCTATTATTGCTGCAATGAGGCTGCCTATACTATTTTCAGTAAAGCGTAAACGACCGCTGAGTTGTAATGCTATTTTCATTGTAAAACCTGTTACTCAACACACTTAATATATTACATTATTACTCTTGGTAAAATTTGTTCAAACAATGAGATTCTCATATTCTGTGGTTGACCCGGTGCATGGATAATAAAATCTCCTGGACGCCATTGACCGCTAAATCCCAACTGATCTTTTAAATCTTTATTTTCGCCAACATGATAGATAGGCAGCCAATAGGCATTCATAAATCTCTGTGGCACAATTTTGATCATATCACGATGTTGATTGTAGGTGTCCATGATATAACCTTGTTCATAAAATTCATGAGTTTTATATCTAGGTTCATTGGCTAAAATTGCCTGCAAATATGCAATCAGCCTAGGTGATTTTCGCAATAACATAGTACCGCTGTTGATGCCGTTCCAATCAGTTGCTATGGTAATATCATATCCTGCATACAATAAATCATCCAACGGCACATTAAAATTGGTGATCATACTGTCTGTATCTGTCCACAACATGACATCAATATCGCTGGTGGTGAAAATATCCAGCATTAAATCAATCTTTTGAAAATTGGCATGTAGTCCCAACTTTGGTACTTCTCTTGCTATGGCATGGTAACCATGTTTTTGAGCATAAAATTTACGATTTTTATGCCAAGTTAGATCGGCTAGCAAGCGATAGTTGTCATCATGTGCTGTTATTATTGCTGATTTCATTTTACACCTTGGCTTTTTTGTTGCCACAAAGCAAGATTGTGTTTCAACGACTCTAATTCTATTAAATTTTCAACCTCGCCTGCGAAATCATCACGTGGATAACACCACCCCGTATTCATTGCAAAATAATGTCCGTAGGTTATTTCATTGGTCTTTGCATATGGTCCATAAATTTTGTGCATATGCCATTGATAATGAAGATTTTTTTTAGGGTTTAACACCCATTTTATACCTATTCCTCGACCGTCACCATATTGTGTATGCCAATAATTGTAAAATTTTCTATCATCAAAGGCAAGGTCCTTGGCAATAGCTCCTGTGCGACTATCTCGGGGTTCAATCCATATTCCGTCATAGACTAAAACTGAGTGTTCGCCCGATTGGCAATAATCTGCAACCCCGTCTAGATTGGAATTTTTAACAACCAGCAGCTCATCTATGTCAGCATTGATGACCAATCTTGCCGAATGCAGATAACGCCATTTTGCATGCTCAAGCATGACATATTGGCCGAAATCTGAATCCCAGGGAAGATATGTTCCTTTGCGACCTTGCCATTCCCAATCGCCTCCGCCCAATACACCATAGGGAACATCATACTCAACTACTTTGACCACAACATCGTCGCGCTTCAACATATTTTCCAAATGATTGGCTGAATAAATCGTACTGCGATTGTTATAAAGCAACAATCCTTCTATATTGTGCACAGTTTTGTTGTAGTCAATCCATTGTTGTATCCATGAAATTGGATTATCTCTATTGATGGTTACAACGACTTTTTTATCAGCAAATACATTTGTTGGATAATTGACTGAAATTTGATGTTTGCCGTAAGGTGTAACCAGTGTTAATTCTTTCATCCAGTCGTGCGTTTCAATACGTATTACAGACACGCGATCCATATCACTATAGCTCCAAGTGAGAGGTTGAGCATTGTTGTCAAAGAATTTACAATTTGCATGTAACCATTGAGCTGTTTGATATAAAGGTGGACCAACAAGCAGCAGCGCATTATTGCTCACTTGTACTGCATCATTCCATATTGTTTCATAATCATAGTTTTTTTCAAAGTCTAGTACCTGCAGATCTAAAGGACGTACAGGCTTTCGTTTAAATCCCCATGCGTGGGGATAGGTAAATCTACTCAGTATTTCAGGCATCTTTTACACCATATTTTGTTTTCAAATGACGAAGAATCATGTGGTATGTTAGTTCATTTGTGACATCCTCGTTGAAAGGATTGTCGCCGTGCCAACGAAATTTATGTATGTTTCTGTGATTAAAGAGCTCTTTGCCTGCTCTATCGCGTTGTACCATGACTGTACCGCCACCATATTTGTGCCAAGGATTCTGTACGCCTTTGTGAAATGGCCCATATGGCATCATACCATAAGGCACCTTGTCACTGGCATGGTAATTGAATCTTTCATGATATTGGCCCGTTTTACTGGCAACATATTGCCAGGCCATTCTCCAACATTCTGCATCCCCACCAAAGCTGTAGTATATTTCACAGTTTTCTGTAAAGTGCAACATAATTGATAACTGAACCCAACATTGTGGCTTGTTAACTAAAAACTGACCACTTTCAAACGGTTCGCCGTCATTTGGTAGAACATCAAAAATTTGCCACATTTGGCCGCCGTCATGGTATTGATTAGCTCTATCGCTGCTGTAAACATCGCGCCAAAACAAACAACCTTTGTCGTTATATTCAGTGTCTTCAAACAAATCTACACAGTTTCGTATTGGATAATTATCACCGTCTATCCAAAAATTTTCTTGATATTCACTTTCTAATACAGCATGAACCTTGGTACTCCATCCTTTGACATTGCCCCAACGATCTTTGAAATTTTTTGCATTGGCTTTGATTTTCTTAAAAGTGATATGGCCAGGCCATACATTTGATAATTCATTTATTTCGTTGGTATCCAACTCGCCGTCTCTATAAAATACCTCAATTGGTAAATTGAATTCAAGACGCTGCAGTTCTTTCAGTAAAATAAACATGCCTGGAATTTCTTGTCTATAGCAACTGGTTACAATACTGCGTCCTGCTTTGTAAGCAGGCATTGGAACCAAATTGGTTAAGACATAATCTTTGGCTTGATTTAGCTTGTCTAAATTAATTTCCATTATCCGTACCTTTGTTCTATGGCAGCTCGCCAACTGGGAATCCTGTCCCATTGATGTAAAATAACATGTGGAATATTTGTAGATGTGCAACACATATGGCCGTTCCAGATAGGAGCAGGTTCCAGTAAATTTGATCTAAAACTGTCAATCTTTTTGGGATCAACAGTTGTTCCTACTTGTGCTGCCCATCCGTCTTCGCTCATTGTTTTCAATGTAATGTTTGACCATGCTTTGGTACTAAGATGTAGATTGTAAGCAGCCTGATCTGGATTGGGTCTACCACCTGCACGGCATGTTAACCAAATATTCAACCATAAATCGCGGAGTGCAGACAATTTGCCTGCTTGCACCCCGCAATTCAAAATTGGCTCATCTTTTATGTGATTCCATGCCATGGGATAACTGCCTTGCATGTTATCGGCACCCCATGGTTCATCACGATATCTCAAGCTTTCGCAACTGGCGACAATATCCTTGTCGCCTATATTTTTTGCTAACCATTCACTGGGATTGGTCTGAAAGACAACGTCTTTGACATCGGTTGATATAATGTAACGATAAGCGTTGGCTGACAACTGATCTAGATAATACCAGAGATGATAAAATCTCTGCACAACAATGACAAGATCATGCGGCCAATAATAGTTGCCGGATACTGTATCTCGATTAAAAGCCCATACTTTGAAACCTAAATCTATTAATTTTTGCACAGTTACGTGATCGCTATTGTAAACAATCATAGCCTTATCACCGGTAAATCCGCAACGATCTATGCTGTTAGCCCAATATTTTATTTGGTCCCAGTTGTAATTGGTATACGCACCAATGATTAGGTCTCTCGATGATTGATCCATTATAGATCAATTATATTACACAACTAGTCAGTGTTGCAATTTATGTCAAGCGGGGCTGCAACCCCTGTATTACACATAAGCTGGAAAATTTGTTTTGAATTTTTGGCAGACAAAAGACCAGAAAGCAGAAGTTTTGTGCGTTCATCATCTTTGACTTTGGCAACTTTATCAGCATTTTTCTCAATTATAGCTCGATCTTTTTTCAACCATTTAGGATTGTCAAAATATGCCAGTGCTTTGAACCATCGCAGTATTGTCTCAGGATCTTTGTCAATTTTCTCTTGAGTATGCGGACAGTATTTTACAAGGCTGCGCGCCAGATCGCCTTGTCCATCCTGATAATCATAAAGATTACCTTCCAAGTCGACGCTCATGCTGTTGATTGTAAGATCACGGCGCAAGCTGTCCTGCTCCCAGCTGGAAGATCTAGCAATCTTAACTTTGCCTTTGTCCAGCTTCATTGAGTAAGTAATACTAGTAACATCAACTTTGTCATGTCCAAACACAGCCTTGACTGTGCCATGATTTATCCCGTGTGCATCATATTCAATGCCTTCTAAATCAAAAATAAAAATCAATTCAGCTGGTTCTGCATCAGTGGCAAAGTCGACATCACGCGGTTGTCGACCAAGTAAAAAATCTCTAACTGCTCCGCCTACAACACGTAGATCAAATCCATATTTGCGTACTATGTTTATGGTTTTTTTGACATGCGGTGTGAAAACCTTGCTAAAAGTTGCCATGTCAACCGATGTTTCAATTTCAAAGAGATTTTTAATCATAGCGCAATCGTCCAATAACCGCGTGTATATTTTGAGTCAACAACTGGAGCCCAATACCCGTTTGACCAAGCATACAAACGATTGGAAGTTTGGTTGAGTACGTATTGGGTAGTGTTGCGTTCAGCTTGAGAATCAAATGTCACAATCCATGTAGTACCATTATATGTAATGATATCATTGGCAGTAGCCTGTGAATAAAAATAAACAGGAGCATAATTGGAATTGGTAACTGTAATATTGCTTGACAAAGGTGTTGTTTCATTGACAATTTCGATATTGGTATTATCAACACTTAATACAACTGTTCCTTGAGGAATTCCTACATTACTACTTACAATCAACTGTCCAGATTGAATAGCTGTATTAGCTGCATTGAGTTGTATTTTTGTTTGGCCGGCTTGCCATATAGCAGACTGCACTGCCACAGGCGATGATTGAGGAATACTGATGTTGCCCCAAGCTTGACTGGTAATAGGCAAGTTTTCTGTAAGCAGGTAACGCTGTCCATTAACTGCCAATGGTAAATTAATACCAGGACCACTTACAGTTGGATCTACAATGGCATTGATTGGCGGTAATGTTGTTGCTGGAAAACTGTCAGATTCGGCAATCCAGTAAAGAATATTTTGATCAGTTGGGTCAATTTCTATCCAACCTACAAGGTCTGAGCTGGTTTGAGTTAAATCATCAACTGTTTTTAATCTTATTTGGCTTGCGTTGACTCCGTATTGACTATATGGCTTGATTGTACCGTAATACTGCAACAATCTCCACCATGCAAGGTTGCCGCCAGGATATGTAGTTGCTTCCAATCCTAATGCAGCCAACGAACCTGGTACAACATCGGCAAATATATTATCACCGGCAGCAGTGTTTATAAATTGCATGGTTGTATTATTATATATAACACAGTTGAGTTGTGTCCCACCTAAAAAGCTTCTAATTTGAGATATAGCCTCAGTAACTGATGTAGTGGTAATAGTTATTTGTATGCCATTCCATAGAAAAACCATACCTGAAAACAATCTTGGATAGGCCGTGGCAAAAGTCACTGTAGGTGATTGTTCTGGATCAACCTGCGACCCGTTTTCTTGACACAAACTCAACGCATATGTAGTTGGATTGACATTTGTTACACGAATTTCTGCATTGTCTGGAGTTACAATATCTCGCGCTAGAAATTCATATTCGCTCCATTCTACTGCATTTGGTTCTTTGTAGCCTTTTACTATATTAGTGATTATTTCTTCAATGAGAACTTGTTTTTTAACTTTTGCAGGAGGATTGATCCAAATTGGAAATTTAAATTGTATGGTTGCTACATCTATGGGATTATCTGTACCAACGGGAATGGTTCTTGAACTCCAATTTACATTTTCCATCATTTCAATATAGCTTAAAACAGTCCAGTCTATGGGATTATTACTGGTCTGTATATTAATAGTTGGATTATACAGCACCATTATTTGTTCAAGTAATTGTTCCTTAATATCTTCGTTGTTGGTCCATATATCCACTTGCATGGTAACATCATAAGGAACAGGCATATACATGTCTACTCTATAACGATTACCTATGTCGTTGGTGTATCTCTGTGTTTGCTCATCGTATTGTCGTTCATTTACTTGTACAGATCGTTGAAAATAAGGATCTTGTCGACGACTGGCGCTCATAACCAAACTATTGATGTAACAAGTTATAAATGGAACAGTGAGAACTTTGTTTTCAGTATTACCTCTAACAATGGTAGCTGCCACTCGCGATGGATCGCCATACCGACAAGGTACCTTCAATAGTTCTTCTGTGTTATTGGGTCCGCCTCGGCCAGTTTTAACAGAAAATCCACTAAAGGCTCTTATAAACTGTAGACGATACTGTCGTAATTGAGCCGAATACCAATATTGCATTAATTATACCTTCTTTGTGGATATTTATCGCAGTATTGACTGCTGTTAAATTGTTGAATTTAGCAACATTGTCGCAGTAAATTGACAATTAGTTAGTATCATTGCAACCAGTTTGAAACAATAACAGTGTATATGTGTCGATAAAAGTTAAGAACCCAGTACCTCTAACGCACGATGATAGCGTTCTGTGCGTTCAGCAAGGCCAAGCGTGCCTCCATTTATGCGCTTGGTAATTGTTATAATGTCGTGATTGTCAGCAAAATCATTTAGCTCTCTGCTGTTCCAAAACCAACACGCACTTCTAATTGCGCCATCTTGTTGACACAATAGTTCAGGTGTATCCAATAGACGTAGATCGCCATAGAGCGCATTTGAACAATGTGTATAATTGTCTTTGCCAGTGATTTGTATCAGTCCGCGACCATGAAACAACCAGCCTTCTTGTGTTTCTTCTGGGCCATTGCCCATGCGTCCACCATATACGCGACTGGCAATTTTTTGTGGTTGACGTTGGTATTCAAGAGCCATTTCGTCTGTGGGGAAGTATCTGGGAAATACACCTCTCAATCCTTTGGCGCTGTAATTGAGATTTTCTTCAAGATCGCGAAAATCTTCACTTTCATGACCCATCTGAGCTAACCATGCTGCAACACGTTTCACCGATGTAATTTGATAATCTGGCAGTATATCGCAAATTGGACCAAACCATTCATCAATTTTGGCATTGTTGATGCATTGGGCAAGTTGTTGTTGTGTAAAATCAAAATCAAAGCTCATGGTGGATCTCCTTGTATGATGTCCGGATCAAGTTTGGGTTTGACAACTGTACGTAGATTTTGTTGCTCAGGCAATACAGTGCCATTGGACAAAGTTGTAATTGTCTTGTTATTTATAAAGCTTACCAGACCTTGATTGGCAGGCAGCCATTGATTGCGGAAGTCTGTTTGTCTCCATTTCCATATACCATTGTTGTATTGAAATAACTGCGGCGGGCTCCAATCTGTACGTAAAAACCAGTCGCCATTTAACGGAGTAGCGGGCCACGAGGTTCCCATGTTAACAGGAGCACTGCCGTTTGGCGGGATGCCATCGCCTGTCCAAATATCATTGTCACCAATGATTGGACTGCCAACTGGGTTGGGGTCTTGATTGGGCAATATATACCAGCTTTGAGTTTGAAAGTAATAAAATGGAACTTCTTGTTGAGCTGCTGCTGCAATAGCATCACTGATGGCATTTTCAGCACCTCGAGTACTAAGCGCATCTCCCAGAGTGGCAAATCCTCCTTGACCATCTAGTGCAGGAACTGGATCACCGCTAGCATCTAGCAGAGGCGATTGCATAATATCTCTAAATTCTGTGCTGTCAGTTATCGGATTGCATTTGACGCGCCACAAATGAGGCCACCATGTTGGACTATATCCTTCGGCAGGTTTGGTACCATCTTCAACAACATAGTATCTATTAACAGCAACATCGGACCCTAAAATTGCATCGTCTCGCTGATGCAAAATTTCTATAACATCACCACTGATAAGTTTTCTACCGATCATATCTAGCATTTTTCCCAAATGAAAGGTAATAAAAATTGTATCATTGCTGAGAAATAGGCCAAACTGTCGCAGATCAAATTCTAAATCTTGCACCTGATAGTGACCCTTTAGGCTGTATACGTTTGGATCATATTTGCGATCTCTGTTTTCCATGTTTAGCACGTCTTGTATTTCTGTGCTGGGATCTGGTAAACCAGACGTTGATACATTTAAAGGAAGTGTATCATTTGTGCCAGGAGTTTGCGAATAAACTCCTATTGATTTGTGGATATAAAACTCAGTCCCGCCAACATCATACTGTTCAGCAATCACACGATCAAAAAATTTGAAATCGTTGGTTCTAACTGCTTGACCTCGCCAAAGACTTAAAGGGGGCATTATTTTGTTCCTAATCTATTGCTGTCTATTTAGTTGATTCACAATGTTGATAAATAGACCATATAGGAACAATACATGGCAACTCCGTTAAGACAACAAATTATTGATCAAATGCGACTTATGATGGGCGGTGGTATGGTTGACATCGAACTTGACCCAGAACATTATGAAAATGCAATGACATTGGCATTTGATCGATATAGGCAGCGTGCCGGCAATAGTTCAGAAGAATCTTACTACTTCCTACATATATTGTATGAGACCAATCAATATACTTTGCCTGACGAAATCGTTCAGGTGCGTGGCATTTATCGTAGAGGTTTGGGAGAAACACAAGGCGGTACTTATCTCGACCCGTTCTCACTGGCCTACACCAACTTGTATCTGTTGCAAGCAGGTGCCGGTGGCGGATATACAGCAGGTTTGTTGACATATGAATTGTTCAACGAATATCTCAAGCAAGCAGGACGCATGTTTGGAGCATACATCAATTATACTTTTAATCCTGTTACCAAAGTACTACAGCTGGTGCGTAAACCCACTGGCGGCGAAACAGTAGTGTTATGGTGTCAGCGCATACGTGTTGATGAGGAACTGCTGCAGGACCCGTTTGTTCGTCCTTGGATACGTTCTTATGCACTTACCTGGTGCAAAACACAGTTAGGCGAAGCATACAGCAAGTTTAACACCATAGTTGGTCCGGGCGGAGGGACAACTCTCAAAGGCGATGCTCTAAAACAAGAAGCCATTGCCGAACGCGAAGCGCTTGAAAAAGAACTTGATCTTTATATCGATGAAAGCAGTCCTCCACTAATAGTGATTGGATAAAATAATTGGTGTATAAACCTGCAACAGGTCATTGACATCAGCAGTTGGTTTCAGTTGTAAATGGAAAAAATAGCCTGTATACCTCGGTCTGTTATGTCTCTACTACCAATTGCAGCATAACGACCGTGCGGGGCGGGAGGTCTGTCTATTACCTTCCAAGTCTCCCACCATTGCATCCATTTATTAGACACCATATCATAGAAATATAGCTCACATTCTTTTAGATCTCGACCTAGGTACCATCTGTCAACATACATAGTTGCAGCCCAAGCGGTACCACCAGAAATCTTTAGGACGCTTTTGTCATCTGGTAAAAAATTAGCCACTGCGTAAACACGTTCACTGTATCGTACTTGGAAATGACTCCTACGTAGTAAGTCGTTGACATGTGGATTTTTACTTGGCCACTTTCGACGCATAGCTTTGGCGGCAGTTTCTACATATATGTCAGCTTCATTCAATTCAGCTCTTGACAGCTTTTTAGCATAGGCCTCTTCAACTGGTTTATGACCTTGAAATGAGAAGTGTATAAGTTCGTGACCTGCATTGATGGCCATCAATCCCCATGCGTGATCTGCACCTTTGGCGCCGCCGCTAAAACAAATTGGTTTCAAATTATTAAATCCACTTGATGATAAAGGTGTTCAAGCGTGCTGTTGTTGTCAATGGTGGCAAATGGACCTTGATTGCACCACAAATATTCACTGGCATGTACATCAGGATATAACAGTGGCATAGATTCTGGATCTGTTGCAGCACATTGATACCATTTGGGCAATGGGTCGCGTTTTACCCACCACAAACGTCCGCCATTTGATCGTATCATATTGATTTCGTTTGGAAATCGCACATCGGTAATAACCACATTACTGTCTGTATGCATAATTTTGCGTTCGAGGCTGGCAACCCATATGTCATCAAAAAAATTGTTACGTAAAACATTTGTACCAAGTTGTTGAAGAACCCAACGAGGTGTAACTTCAAAATTCATCTTGCTGGACCAATAGTGATCTGCTTGCTCTCGCCATAGTCTACTGTTTGTTGTGTTGCCTTCTAGTAAATTTCGTGGCCAGCCAAATATTGCAGCAGTTGCATCTTTCAAACTGCTGGCAAAGCTAACAGATTGCCACCCATGGCATTTTACCAGGTAATCGCCTACGGTTCCTTTACCGCTGCCGATGAAACCTACAATTCCTATCACTTTCTGTTTCATTAAAATAAACTTACCTGATAACTTGTTGGTTGATCAACATACTACAACCTAAATTCTGGTAATTTTCAACGGGCTTTGATAAATAGGATATAACACATTTTCACAACGAGGTAAAACATGTCAGGGTCACTAGTTTCTCCAGGCGTAAAGGTAAGCATTATAGATCAAAGTGCTTATGCTGCTTCCGGACCAGGTACAATACCATTAATTGTCATTGCTACTGCAGCCAACAAAATAGCGCCTGGCGGTACTTCAATTGCTCCAGGTACATTGCCCCAAAACGCCGGCGACTTGTATCTAATAACCAGTCAGAGAGACGCACTTCAAACATTTGGTAATCCAACATTTTATAGTGCAGCTGGCACAGTGCAGTATGACAACCAACTCAACGAACTTGGACTGTTTACACTTTATACATATCTTGGTGTGGCCACAAGTGCCTATGTAATACGTGCCAATGTTGATTTAGATCAACTTATTCCAACTACTGTTGCGCCATCTGGTCCAACTGTAAATGGCACTTATTGGTTAGATACTTCCAGTACATCCTGGGGCATATTCCAAAGCAATGGCAATATCAATCCTGCTTATTCTTGGCAGTCAAAGAAACCCATTGTTATCAGCAATAGTGCACAGCTTTGTGCTATCACACAAGGATATAGTGTAAATAACGGGCCGATCACCAGTGGGTCAGTGCCCTGCATAACTGCCAATGGAAATCTTGTTATCAATGGCATATCCATTGCACTATCAGCAGGTAATAGTTTGGCACAAGTGGCCAGCAACATTAATACCAATGCATCATTACAGATAATGGGCATCTCAGCTGTAATATTTGTTCGTCAAGGCAAATACAGCAAAACTGCCAGCTTGACAGGTGATATTTGCAATCTACGTTTGGTCAGCAATGACTACACCATGATGTTCGCACTTGCAGGTTCAACTACTAGTGTTCTTAGTGATTTGGGCTTTTCTGCAGATCCTATAACCATAGTAGAACCAAAAACATCTATAGGAACAGCCGGCTCGTATGCCGTTAACACATTGCAAAATGCCAATGGTGATTATGATAATACAATTTTCCAATTGATAACACTGACTACCAGCAGTGTCACAACCAATTGGTGGTTCGCAGTTGGTTCAAGCGAAACAACATATCCTGGTTATTCTTGGATAGGAGCTGTGCCAACTGTGATTACAGGTACAACGGCCAATCCAACATTCACAGCTGGTACACAATGCACTATAAAAATTGGTGCAGGTCCGCTGTTGACAATTACAGTGCCAACTGCACCAAACAATACACTGTTGGGCTTTACAGCAGCAATCAATACAGCTCTTAACAGCGGGGCCGGCAATAATGCTGTTGCTTCTATTACCACACAAGGTGGCAACAATTATCTTACCATCACCAACTATGATGCTTCGGAAATACTACTGCAAGATCTCACAGATCAATATGGCAATGGCACAACATGGGCCAATGCAGGCATAACAGCATCGAATACCTATTGGGCATCAGTGACAGGATCTGTAAGCCATCCTACATATGTTGCTGCTACATTGCAAACCCAATCGGCAACAGTTTATGTGCCAGGGTCTAATTATCTCGTAGGTAACCAATTAACTGTAGTTGGTGGTACAGAAACTACATCAACTGTTTTAACAGTTGCAAGTCTGCAAATTGTATCAGCTATACCAAATGCTCCTGGTAGTGGATATAGAGTCAACGACACCTTAACTTTTGGAACAAACGACTCTACTTACCAATCTACAGTGATACTAAAGGTTGACGCTATTGATGGCAACGGTGGTGTAACAGGAGTCACACCAATACAAAATGGCCAGTTTACAGGCAGTACTCCGCCAACAACAGGAACATCTCCCAGCGCTACAAGCGGCAGTGGAGCGGGGGCAACAATCGATCTACTATGGGGAGTTAACACAGTTACAGTCAGCACTCCAGGCGATTACACAGTGTATCCTACAAACCCTGTCTCTGTAACAGGAGGTAATGGTGCTGGTGCCACATTCAACTTGACTCAAACATGGTTGACCAGCAACAGTTTCAGCATTACACTACCAGGATTATCGCCTACAATAGTGCATGTTCCTGCAGCACCTAACAACACACTAGCAGGGGTTATTAACGAGATCAATACAGTTGCATTTCCAAATGGACCTATCGTAGCATCATCAAACTCAAATAACCAATTGGTAATCACCAATTCCAATGCTACTGCATTTACACTGCAAGATCTAGCAGGAACACCTTTAAATAGCTCAGGTATTGCTACAGGAGCTGTGTTTGCCCGTGCATTGGTATATCAAGGATACCAACCAACTCTCACTGTTCCGTCTACATTGAGTGCTATTGCAGCCAACAATGTGTGGATCAATACAACGCCAGGCGGATTAGGAGCTAATTTAGTTGTCAAACGTTATGAAAGTGGCGAATGGATACAACAAAACACAGTTCCTGATACTGCTTCTGTGCCGCTTTACAGTTCTGACGCTGCAGCTAATGCAGCATTTGGGGCCTTAAAAGGTGTAGGCAGTATTTATGGTCAATATAACTATTATGACGACAATCCTCCAACAGCTAACATTGAGCTGCAAGTTTGGAATGGCACTACATGGGAAGGCTTGACTTATATTCCCAGCTTGCTGGCACCAAAAGGTCCGCCATTGAATGGTACGCTTTGGTATAATACTGCTCTTCAAGTTGATATCATGGTCAACAATGGTCAAGAATGGTTAGGATATCGCAATCTATATCCTGGGACCGATCCTAACGGTCCAATATTGAGCTCTGCTACTCCACTTGCTCAAAGCACAGGTGCAGCATTGGTAGATTACGACATCTGGGTACAAACAGATGCCACACCATATCCAACTATCTATCGCTATAATGCCTCTACAGCTTCTTGGGTACTAATTGACAATACTGATCATGTAGACAGCGCAGGTATAATTTTTGCCGACGCTCGTGCCACTGCAAATGGTACTACAACTGGCAGTACCCTTGAAGCAGATATGGTGTTAAGTAATTATGTTGACCCAGATGCACCCGATGCTTTGCTTTATCCTCCATATATGCTGTTGTTTAATACTCGCTATAGCACATATAATGTCAAGCAATGGGTTGTCAATTACTTCCCGCAAAATTATAATACAATTTATCCAACAGATACATGGGTCACATTCAGCGGAAATGACGCGCAAGGCGTGGCCTATATGGGACCTGCAGCTCAACGAGCTGTAATAGTTGATGCGCTAAATGCAGCACTTGCCGACAGCACAGATGCTAGAGCAGAGCAGAACTACTTTACACTTATATCAACCCCAGGCTATCCAGAATGCATTGCAGAAATGGTACAACTCAACGTTGACATCAACAATGTTGCGTTTGTTGTAGGTGATACCCCCAGCACACTTCAACCAACAGGTACCAGCATACAAAATTGGGCCACCAATGCTGCCAATTCTGCTACTGACAGCGATATAGGGTTGGTTACACATAGTTCTTACTTGGGCTTATGGTATCCATGGGGTCTGACCACAGATTTACAAGGCAACAATGTAGTTGTTCCGCCCAGCTTGATTGCGCTAACCACAATAGCCTACAGCGATAGCGTTAGCTATCCTTGGTTTGCTCCTGCTGGATTCAATCGCGGGTTGGTCAGTGTTGTGTCAAGTGTAGGCTATTTAGATGCTGCGGGAAATTATATTCCTGTATCGTTAACCCAAGGACAACGTGATGTTCTATATACCAACGACATCAACCCAATAGCATACATGCCAGGACGTGGACTAGTTGTATTTGGCCAAAAGACACTAGATCCATTAGCAACAGCACTTGACAGAATAAATGTTGCAAGACTTTGCTGCTATCTAGCTTATAACTTGAACAATTTGGCACAACCATTCTTGTTTGAACAAAATGATGCAACAACACGTCAAAATGTTACATCAGTGTTTCAATCATACCTGCAATCCCTTGTAGGACTGAGAGCACTGTATGACTTCTCAGTGGTTTGTGATACCAGCAACAACACTCCGGCAACAATTGATGCAAACCAGCTATGGATTGACGTGGCTATACAGCCGGAAATATCAATTGAATTCATTTATATTCCAGTAAGAGTACTTGCTACAGGTGCTCCACTACCAGGAGGCATACAATAAAAAAAGGGGCTACGGCCCCTTTTTTATTGCTAGCATACAAATCAATCAATAATAATAGATAATGCTAAAATCTCAAAATGTTAGTAGGATGCAAGATTTAGAATTACAATTAGAAGAAGCCTTGCAGATGCTTCGTCTAGTTGCAGCTAACCAACGAACATGTCTAGAAGTTGAAGAATGGTTGAGAATAAACAGCTCGCAATCCGCTGGCGATTCTTCGACATTAACATCACTTATGTCATTAGGTAAAGGTTGATACCCGGCTATGGTAGATGATGAACAATTGGTCGAATTTCAAAACGCATTTAATTTAACCGTTTACGAAACAATTACAAATTTATATTCATCATCGCTGTCTCATTTAGAAGCACATGATGCATTAGGTTTAGTTGTATCGTCATTGTCGACTAATCTTGGGCTGATATTGGCACAAATACCAGATAACTCACGGCAATATTATGTTGATGCCTCGGCACAAATAATAAACAGCAGTTTATCCACTGCTGTTGAAAATATATCAGGCAAGTATTGGGGGCAGATTGGACATGCCTAATCTACAAATAGATGCAGATGCATTCAGCAGTGGTCAAGTATCTAGCAAGCTATGGTTGTGTCATGAATTGGAAAATCTCAATATACAAATACCGCAAATTGTATGGGTGTATGGCGGATGGCACGGTATTGCTAGCCTACTGCTGTTGGCTAGGGGCAAGTTTCCAATAAAACACATACGCAGTTTTGATATCAATCCTGAATGTGAAACCATAGCTGACTCACTTTTGGAAAACTGGGTATGGCAACAATGGCAGTTCAAAGCAGTAACAGCTGATTGTAATGCTATAGAATTTAACAGCGAGATTCCAAACTTGATAATCAATT
>Ga0209777_10001796_pt1 | contig 29774 bp, 67 predicted proteins | sample FrelakmetHBP12HB_FD_187147 | JGI IMG/M metagenome (GOLD analysis project Ga0209777, IMG submission 187147) | Freshwater lake sediment microbial communities from the University of Notre Dame, USA, for methane emissions studies -HBP12 HB (SPAdes)... | ecosystem: Environmental > Aquatic >...
CGTCTGCAATCTACACAACGTTGTGGTTCATTGAATCCCTTACTTTCATAAAATTCTTGTTCCCCAGCCGTTAGTGTGAAATCATTACCACAATCTTTGCATGCTAATACTTTGTCTTGCTTTTCCATAAATTTTATTTCCCCTTTTTAAGTGTTTATTATAAATATATTATAATACAAAATTAAATATTTTTAAACCGTTATAAGAATATTTTTTAATCTTCATAAATTCCCTTTGTCTTTTAAAGTTTGATAAAACATTAAAAATAAAAATAAAATAGATAGAGGAGTTAATAAAATTATCGTTCCAATTTTTTTAATTTTATCAAATTCATCTTCTGTGACATCTATCTCGAACCAATTTTTTAATGACCAAGCATCAATTTGAGTAAATGCGTAAATCCAAATTCCCATCATAATTAACGTGCTTATTAAATATAAAGAAATAAAAAGTGCTAACATTTAGCATTCTCCTTTTTTATTTTTATTATACTATAAATTATACCGTTTGTATATAAAAAATTTAATCAAAAATAAATACACCCTTTAAATGGGTGTATTTACGCCAAATGCATGGCGCTAGCTCAACTTTCGTTGCCTAGCTTTACATGTTTTCCATAATCATCTCGCCCCCAAAATTTGGGGGAAATAGACTATGTAGACATTTTCTCGCCAAAAAAATTTTTCAGAAAGAAAATGTTTTGTTGAATGGAAAGGGCAGTATCTCATTAAGACTTCAACATTGACCTAAGAAAGATATTTTCCATCTTACAAAAAGTATCTTTTCTAGCCGTCTCTTTTTTACTTGGCGCATAGTAAGATGTATTCATACCCAAGTTCCGAAATAGTATAATTATTTTGGTATGCATAGTGGAAGCATACCGCTCCGAGTATAAAAGAAGTATACTCACCCCAAACATGATTGTCATGCTCATCCAGAAAGTTTTACCACGTCCCAACTTCCAAGTTATAACATCAATAAAACATTTAACTTTTCCGGAAAGTAAATGTCCCTCGTGTTAACATATTAATTATATTATATTGAAAAAATGTAATAATATTATATAAAAATATAAATTTATTTTAAAATTCAAAACCTGTTATAGTATTTAATAAAACAACATTATCTAATTCTTCTTTTGCTTTTCTAGCATTTTCAATCTCAGAAAAATATAATAATCCACTTTCATCTGGAATGGCTTCGTACTTAGAAAGCATTTCTTCATATTGGTCAACATCTAAATTCAGCATAATAGCAATTTGACTACTCATGTAAAAAATTCCGCGAGTTATTTCATCTTCATATATAATTCTAATTCTGCTTCCAAATTTTCCAAGCTTAATCATTGATATCACCTCATAAAATAATTATATCATATAATTATTCTTTTGTAAATAGTTTTTTAATTTAAGCATATGCAATTCCATTTCTTTTAACCATTTTTAACATTTTGTTTAACTCTGACCGTGATTGTTTCCCAGAATTTATTTTTTCTCCACTAATGCGTTTATTTCTCATATTAATATACTCATTATGTTTTCTTTGCGCATCTATTTCGTTAATTGCTTCAAATCTATGAATTCCATTTTCTCCATTTAATAATTCATATTCCATTTCAAAAAATTCTTTTTTCTTACTAAGCTGATCACACTCCGTATTTTTTTCTCTTGGCTGCCATTGAAATTCAATTACATTTCCGTTGTGCTTAATATTATCAATTAAAGAATATAGTTTTTTATATTCATCTTCAAGTTGATCTGATATTTTATTTTTATTAATATTGTTAATTACACTTTGACTATCACTTATTACTAATATGCTTTCTTTTCTAATCTTCTGCAGTCTTTTTAAAATTTCAATTATTCCTCTTAATTCAGCATATGAACTATTTCTTTTCTCATCAATTAAATATTTTTGATAGTCCGTAAAGTTAATTCCTTTTCTTTGTCTAATTGCTAATCCAATTCCAATATAATTTAATCCATTGTATTCTTTGTAGCTTGCATCTGATTTTGCTCTGATTATTGACCTTTGCATTTTAATTCATCTCCCCGTTTTGTTTGGTATAGTATTATTATATATTATTTAATTTTGTTTGTAAATAGTTTTTTAAAAAAATAACTTACCCATAATAAGTATCGATTCAATATAATCCTTTGCTTCATTCATATCATTTTCATTTGTAAACTTTAAGCTCTTAATTTTTTTAAATTCTTTTATATCTGCGATTAATTCTAATGAAGATAGATAGAATTCTAATTTTTTAATATCTGTAAAATAAAGATCATTAATAGTGACACTTAGAGCATATTTACCTTGATATGTCTTTGTTGTATAAACTTTATATTCCATCTAATTCATCTCCTTTAAAAAAAAAATACCCCGTACGATCATTATATCATACAGGGCATTTTTTGTAAATATTTCTGTCCGTCTTCTCTATATCGTTTACCACCATTTATTTTACAGAAAGATTATTTAAAATCTCTTTGTATAATAAGCATAAATTAGAACAAAAGCAATAATGCTTAATATTGAAGCCATAAATCCACTGAAAAGTATACTAATAAGCACGTAAGCAATGGGAGCAGTCAATACAATTTTTTTCTCTACACTACGTAGAATTAGAGCTTTTTTTGTAAATCCGGCACCATTTAATACAGCATTAAAAGCTACGAATAGTAAATATAGCACCACAGCATTTTTTAAATATAACATTAGTAGAAATGATAGAGTTGTTAACATATTTTTTACCTCACTTTTATTTGATATCTCCATCATAACACAATAAAAACAGAAAGTAAACCATAAATTTAAAAAAGATAAATAAATATTTATCAAAAATTTATTAAATAAAAGAGGTGATAAAATGAGATTAATTAAATCTGAATTTTTTAATGGATATCAATTTGGTTCAGAATATTACGAGTGTTTTAAAAATCCAACTTTTGATGAATGGCATGAAATGTTAGATAAATCAAAATATAAAGGTGCCAGAGGAATTATTGAACAAGATGGAACGGTATATATATGGAATGAAAACATACTACATGAAAAAGCACTAAGTGTGTTTGGAATACCTGATGGAATTCATTTTAATCGCGAAACAGCTGGGATATACATATATATCACTCCAAATATTAATATGAATATTTTAAAGGAATCTTTTGAAAAAGCCTCGGCATTATATAATCATTTAGGGAAAAATTGTCCTATTATAGGAATAAACACTACGTGGTATTCATCCGATACTGACCCATATTATAAGGAAATAGAAAAAATAAGTGACATATTAAAATATGAACCAGCTAGAGAGCTAGTCACAATGAAAAATATAAGTAGATTAAAAAAATTAACTTCAAATAAAAAACCACTTTAATTAAGAGTCAATTGGCTCTTTTTTATATGTACAAATTATTTAATATGAATTATAATCATACTATAAGATAAAAAATAAAGTCTGAAAGAAGTGAGAGCATGAAAGAAGTTCAAAAAGTCCAAAGAGAATATTGGTCAAATGGAGAAATAAAAATAGAACGATATCTAATAAATAGAAAACTTCATCGTCTAAATGGTCCAGCTTTTATAGAATATTATAAAAATGGAAAAGTAAATAGAGGAAAATATTGTATAAATGACAAATGTCATCGCGAAGATGGCCCTGCTTTTATTCGATATTATGAAAATGGACAAAAAGAATTTGAAAATTATTATCAAAATAATAAGCCTCATAGAGAAAATGGGCCCGCTTCCATATGGTATCATGTAAATGGAACAATCAGAGTAGAAGAATATTTTATTAATGGGGGACGTCATAATGAAGACGGACCAGCCTATATAAGATATTATGAAAATGGGAAAATAGAAAATGAAGAATATTATCAAAATGATAAACTTCATAGAGAAAATGGTTCAGCTATAATATGGTATTATGAAAATGGGAAAATACACTCCGAAAGATATTGGTTAAACGGCATAGAATGTGATATACTACAAGAAATGGTAATAAGAGGATTAAAAATAAAGTAATTGAGGAGGATAATATGGGATCAAAATATTTTAGAATTGCAGAAAGTTCAAATGATGAATTCTACGTTAATTTTAGCAAAGAAACTATAAACGGATTTGAAATGTTTTTTCTGGACAAAAGCATAGCAAAAGAATTAAATATAACTCTCTCAAGATATCAAAAAATTCTTAAAAAATACGGAGCTAAACCCGGAGGCAATCGAGGAGATTGTTATTTTCCATCGATGCAGACAGCTAAATTAGCAAGGGAAGAATTAGAATCGATATTAGTTTTAAATAAATTATTAGAGGAAAACGTATAATGAAATTAATAATTGCTAGAGAAGAAAATGATTATGAAGATTATTATTTCTTAAAATTAATTATACCTAATAATTATTTAGACCATTTCACATTCAAAACAAAATATGTGACTACTAAATCCTCTTTTCGTTTTTTATTGAATCTTAGCGAAGATCAACTTGATTCCTGCTTAGTAGATCTTAATTGTCATATGCCATTTATGGATATTCCAATGTTTGTATCTTTTAAAGATGTGGAAACTTTTAAAGACAGATTGGAAGCGATCTTGATCTTAATCAATTTAACTGAATAATTTTCCATAAATAGTAAATGTTTACTAGAATAAACAAATAAAGAGGATTAAAATGAATAAATTATTGATACATCAAATAAAAAAAGATAAATATAGAATAGGAGTTAACTCCTTAGTCTTTGATTGGGAGATAGCTAATTTTATAGGGATCACAGAACAAAAATATAATAAGATCTTATATGATAATGGGGCTGAAAGAGACGAATATAATAGATATTCGTTTTACCGAAGATACGATGCTGAACGGGCTCTTGAGATTTTAGAGTCAATATTGATATTAAATAAACTTAATCCATAAATAGTAAATGTTTACTAAAGTAAACATAAAGAAACATAAATAAAAAGAGAGAATTATCTCTCTTTTATTCTATAATTTTTCTCATTATCTCTAATGATTCAAGTTCTTCAATTGTCATAAAGTTTTCTATTATATTTCTTCTTTTAATATCTTCTATATCTAAATATTCAAAGAATTCCTGTATTATTTCTCTACTTAATACATTATTATATCCTATTTCATCCCAATCTATTTTTTCTTTATACTTTCTCATAAAATCGATGGATAATGTTTGATGTCTAGATAAATTTTCCCATGTGCCATAATTATTAACATTGTCTAAGTGTGCTTCTATAAATTGCTCAGTTAGATCCTGATATTCATTTAGTAAGTCCCAATCAAATTTATTTGCATGTTGATGTATAAACCATTCTGGCAAAACATAATTAGAACATAACATGTGTGTTGTTGCTATATCAAAGCTGGGCATATATTTACTTAACTCTTGTAATTTTCCCTCACTCAAAGGTGTTAATATTTTCTTCATATTATTTCACCTATTTCTTTAATTTTTTTAAGAAGCATCCGTTGGCCCATAATACATACGTCTTGCCTTTATTATCGTCTATAATATAGTATTGTTTATGTCTATTTCTATGAAGCTTATACGTCTTTCCTTGAGTCGTACTCCCAAATGTAGTATTAGATTTCCAATGAGTCGCATCTCCTACTTTATTTTGGGGGCACACTAATTCATTATAATATTTGTCATTAAACGTATGTGAACAAGATTCACAAATTAATACTTTTCTATTATTATCAATAACATTTTCATTAATCACTATGCTTTTCATACTACATTTTGGACAAGCCATTTCGCTCATTTTTATTCCCCCAAAATACATATATTCTGATTAATATTTAAATAGTCCTAATATAGATTAATATAAAGTTATAACTTTTAAATAACTCTATTTAATATTTTAATTGCTTTATTCTTCACTACTTCAGTGATCCCAGTTTTAAAATTACATTTAGCTAATTTCTTTTCCGTGAATTCTTCCATATCGCGATCATCATCTAAGATCACAAATGATTCTACATCATTTTTCTTTAGCCACTCCCGGATCTCTACTCCTCTCGTAGTTCCTAATATTTCTGTGGTTCCAACTATTCTATCAGCTATACCAATAGATCCTAGATTCTCTAAGATCGCTTGCCACCTATAATGTGTTGGATTTTTTGCCCAAAATCTCCAAGTGGAAGATATAACTATATGAGCATCCGTCTTTTCTATAATTTCTTTAAGATATTTTAAGCATATCGGATCAAAATTACGGTCCATTCCTACTGTTTTTCTATGACCATTAGATATATATTGATTTATTACATGCCTCTGAGTATTAAGCACTCCGTCGATGTCTAAAAATATAATTTTCATTTTATCTCCTTTAGTAATTTATTAAAATAACTTCCTATAGAATATAATAATATAGGAAGTTATTTGTAAATAGTTTTTTAATAAATATTAATCTTTAAAAAATGTATGCTTTCCTAACTTAACTACGATCTTACAATTTCTTGTCATATAATTATTAGGCGATATTTGAGTATCACAGAAATATATTACTTCTGGGCCAAAACTTCTATATCCATTTAAAATTTCATTAACTGCGTCTTTTGATTTCTGTGAAGGTTTATTATTTATATGCCCATCACGAATAGGAGAAAATTGATTGTTTTGATATATAACTCCCGTAATCGTCTTTGGACACCAAGATACTGATGTTCTGTTTACTACTACTGTTGCTACTCCTAATTTATTATCATAGTTAGTATCGTCTGAAGTTTCAGCTTCGACTAACCTTTCAAATAGATTTCTCTCTGTGTCTGATATTCCGATGCTTTCGTTTCTTGTTCCAGATCTAGATGTCATGGCCGTAGGTGCAGGTTTTACTTTTTTAACTGTAGGAGTAATTTGGGGTGTCACTGTTGGTGTTGGTGTTATTACAATTATTTCTGGAGTTGCTGTTAAAATTGGTACATTTTTTATTTTTTGCGGTAAGGGCTGAAGCGCTGTTAAAAAGCAAATTACATAGAAAATTAAAATTGTGATAAATAAAGAAATATATTTGTTAGTCATATTGGTCCCTTTCTCATCTCTTTTTTTAAATTATATCATGTATTGTATCTTTTGTAAATAGTTTTTTAATTATTTAGTTTTAACTTCAATGCTTCCATCTTTACTTTCTAATACAGTATTCTTGTCATTCTGATATACCACTTTTGGAGTTGCTGCCGGTTTTACTCCATTCTGCTGTCCCTGTGACATGTATAATCCTATTCCCATCGTAATTATTAAAGTTAATATTATAGCAATTAAAATGTATCCGACTTTTTGATCTTCCATATTATCTTCTCCTTTATATGTTTTTCCAAGGTTTAATTCCATAATGCCAAATTAAATACAGTATCCAAATTAGTCCCATAATAAGTAATCCTATTAGAATATCTATCATTTTCTTCTCTCCTTAATTATTATAGTTTAATTATATCATATAAAAAATAAAAAGTAAATAGTTAAAAATAAGTATGTACATTTAGCCCAATACGTGATATAATTAAATTAATAAGATTCCCGCAAAAAGAGATTAACTTGGGGGAAAAACATCTAACCTGCAGTTTTTTAGAAAAATTGATGAATAGAAAACGCTGCAATTTCGCGCAGCGTTTTCTTAAAAAGTATTTTCTATTTCTAAAGTTTTCATTACTAATATTTTAAATTCATTAGTTATATATTCTCCATTTAAATAATATTCTCCATTTATTATTTTCCCATTATTATAATACCATATTCTAGCTGGACCATTTTCTCTATGACATTCCCCATTTATCCAGTAATGTTCACTTTGTATTTTTCCATTATTATTATAATAATATATTTCAGCTGGTCCATCCTGTCTATGGACTTTTCCATCTAATAAATATCTTTCACTATACATTTGTCCTCCAACATAACTGTTATAGTAACTTCTTTTAATTTCCACTATTTAATCCTCACATTATTTAAATAATATTCTTCACGTCTAATTGTACCGTCTTCGTAATATTCCATTATGGCGGGTCCATCTTCACGATGAAACATATCCTTTATAAAATGATGCTCAAGTTCTACTTGTCCGCTTTCATAATACTTTACTCTGGCAGGACCATCTTCTCTATGAATTATATTTCCACACTTATTATAAACATACATAAAATAAACTTCAAACTCTACTTGTCCATTTTCATAATATGAAATATAAGCTGGTCCGTCTTCTCTGTAAAGAAAAACTTTTTCTACCCAATAACATACTTTTTTTAATTGTCCATTTTTATAATATTTTCTTTCAACTTCCATTATTTTATACCTAACCCTTCTATTACTTTATATACCATTTACCGTAGAGAATCATATCCCTGCTCAAATCATCTAATCTACGCTCATTGTTTTGAATATAAAATTCATAAGTTATCGTATCATCATCCATTACGCAACAAATTACTCTATTTTCGAAATAGTACGCATTTAATATTCCAGCATCAAGTGAAACATAATTAATCTTAGGTAAGATCTCCCATTCGTCTTCTATATCTAATACTGCAAATTCTCCATCTGGGTATACTAACACTCTATCTTCATTTACAACAACTTCATCACCATATCCTTTTAATCGAGCTTTTAATCCCTGATCTTCGGTTAAAAATTTCATCATTTCCCATGTTTTCATATTCACTACCTCCAAAAAAAGTTTTTATTTATAGTTCCATTATATACTATTAAATTCTCTCTGTACATATTTTTATATAAAATTTTTATGTACAAAAAAATTATATATGGTATAATAACACTATAGGATATTTTAGGAGGCAAATGTGTATAAAATAATAGTAAAGTATATTGATCCAATAAGTAATAAAGAAGTGCGCTACGTGGATGATATATTATATAGTGAAGCCTATTATAAAAACGATAAAATTCATCGTGAAAATGGTCCTGCATTAATATGGTATCGCAAAGATGGGAAAATAGAGGAAGAGCAATATCTTTTAAATCATAAGTGGCATCGTGAAGATGGCCCTGCTTTAATAAAGTATAATAGAAGTGGGAAAATAATAGAGGAGCACTATTGTTTAAATGGGGAAAAAATTACAGATGAATTTAAGATATTAGTAATAGAAGGGTTGGGTATGAAATAATGGAAGAGGTAAAAATGGAACGGGAAAAATATATTGATACGGTAAGTGGTAAAGAATTAATAAGAGAAACGCGTTATCTGTATGGGAAAATACATAGAGAACATTATTTAATAAATGGAAAATGTCATAGACGAGACGGACCTGCTTATATAAATTATTATCATAATGGGCAAATACATTTTGAGCAATATTGTATGAATGGGAAAGAGTACCGAGAAGACGGACCTGCGTTTATAAGTTATTATGAAAATAATGGAGCAATAAGTTGTGAAGAATATTATATTAATGGAAAACTTCATAGACAGGACGGACCAGCTGTTATTCGTTATCATTATGATGGAAAAACAACATATGAATATTATTATATTAACGGTGAAGAAATTACAGACGAATTTCAAATAATGGTGATAGAAAGTTTAGGTATGGAATAATGAAAAATTTAAAAAAATTGGAAACTGGCGAATATATTGATACGGTAAGTGGTAAAGAATTACTAAAAACTATGGATTATGATAAAAATGGAGTAATGTATAATGAAAGATATTATTGTGGTTATAACCTTCATAGACAGGATGGACCAGCTTCTATATGGTATTATTATAATGGAATAATAGAACAAGAAGAATATTATATAAATGGAAAACTTCATAGAGAAGATGGGCTTGCTTACATAAGTTATCATGTAGATGGTACAGTATATAAAAAAGAATATTGGGTAAATGGAAAACAAATAATTGACGAATTCCAGATATTAGTAATAGAAAGTTTAGGTATGAAATAATGAAAATAGAAAGAAAATATCATGCAGATGGAGCAATAATTGAAGAGCGTTATTATGCTAACGGAAAAATCCATAGAGAAGACGGCCCAGCTATAATTTGGTATTACCACTATAGTGGAAGAATAGAACAAGAAGAATATTATATTAATGGAAAACTTCATAGAGAAAACGCCCCGGCGAGAATATCATATTGGAATAGTGGTCAAATAAAAATTGAGCGGTATTGTATAGATGACAAAACTCATAGACTGGATGGTCCTGCTCTGATAGGTTATTATGGAAATGGAAAAATAATATATGAACATTATATTATTAATGGTAAATTGATAACTGATGAATTCCAATTATTAGTAATGAAAACTTTAGAAATAGAGTAATGTAAATAGTTTTTTAACTTTTTATCTAAAAAGTCCAAAAATGGTGTTTTCGTGCAAGTATTGGTATGAGACACTTACATTTGTTTTTATCCAAGCGCCGCGAACGAAATATTTATTAAAAAAGCAAAAATCGCTAATTGGCATATAAAAACGTAAAAAATACATTATAAAATTAGTTTATAATGTAAAAGTATTTTATCTTATAGTCCAAGGGAATAATTAACCCTAGATAATACACAAATTAATTATATATTTATGCTATTCAGCGCGTTTTAATGGATCTGTTATTAATGGAGTGTGCATTTGTGCCCATAAGATATTGCAGATATAGGCGGCGTTATACAGAGTTGCTATTTATGCTTATTTTCGTTTACTTGTATTTGCTTATATTTACTTGTATTTACAGCATTTTTTGCTGTCATTGTTGCGGCAGTGTGTGAGGGAGCTGATCTTTCCTGCAATTTTATTGATCTTTTCTATATTTTTCTACGCTTTTTTGTATTTTTATTAGTCTTTTCTGCATTTCCCTTATTACATTCTATTCTTTACTCTATACACTAATATTCTAATATTACTCTTTACACTATTAACAGAATTTATAAAGTAAATAGTATTTTAATACAAATTTTTAATATTCTTCTCTAGTATTACTCTAACATGCAAATGAGAGTGATATAAAACAATTCTATCTTATTACTCTCTCTAGTATTTAAAATGTAAATAGTTTTATAAATAATATAGTAAATTGTGCGTAAAATGTACGTAAATTATATGCTTTTTATTGTATAAATTTCTATTATACGCAATTATTTTGAAAGATTTGTGCAAGATTTTAAAAAATTTTTATAAAACTATTTACACATTAAAAACCTTTTCTAGAAAAACTTGATATAATGTGTGTAAAAAATTTCACTTACTAAATAATAATTATTTAGTGACTCAGATTCATTGAGACTGCCAATATTATGCCAATATGTAAAATATATAATAAAGGTTAAAAAGCGCTATCTGAATGAATTCTGGACTATTGTTAAAATCTATACTATAAATTTGAATATAAATTTTTCTCTATAAACTTTCATTATATGTTTGTTTAATTTTATCTAATCTAGCTACTAATGTATTTAAAAGAACTAAATCCTCTAATGTTGTTTCTTCAATATATTTTTTAGCAAACCATACTGAATGGCACAAAGCGTCATCCATTAAATCTAATGTACGAATTGAAAGTTTTCCAATTGATTGTAAATTTTCTGTTTCATCTATAAGTTTTTTAAGTTTTTCTAAATCTATTTCCATTTTTAATTTCTCCCTACTATAAAGTTAAAAAATACAGTCTCTATCAATTTCATAATATTTATTCTCGATACAATTGTCATATATGTCTTCTATTGTATGTATAATAATATTTATAATTAATATAGTTTTTAATCCTATTTTTCTTTTCTTCTTATCCTCATATCATCGACAGGTTCAAGTTCATCTTCATATAACCAATGAACATATATTTCGTTATATGGAAAGTTTAATCTGACTTCATATTCTGTTTTAATCATTAGATCACAATCTAATTCACATTGTGTTATCGTTGTTCTTATTTTTATTATCAATCCAATTTTCCCAACTGTTGAATCTCTCATATAATCGTGGATACACTTGACCGTATCACCAATCTTAAATTTTGTTTTAAACTCCATTTGTAATATCTCCTATATTTACCCAGTCTACTCCCCTACGATTATAGTTATACGAGCTTTGAAGAATGGTACAAATAATTCAATTGCAATATAAATATTCTTTTGACTATATACTTCTAATCCTAATCCAATTCTTCTTCCTAATGACCAAGTATCTATAATAACTCTTTCTCTTATAGTAAACCTTTTAAATATATACATATTTCTATCTCCCTCTTCGTTCGTTAAATCTTCTCTTAGAAGCTTCTAAAATAAGTAAATTTTCATATTCAATATATTCCAATTCACTTAATACTTTCTTTGCGTCTTCTCTCGTATAAGTCGTTTTATTTCTTTTTACAATATTATTATCTAGTTCTTTTTCGCACGCTAATAATCCTTCATATTCTTCCATAGTAAGTAATACATTATTACTATCTTTCCATAAATATCTTTTTTCCATTTTAGTCGTCCTCTCTTTCTTCAATAATTTCATATTCTATTTTAACTTTAATTTTATTTTTACAATATCCAAAAATTTCATTTGGGTATAAATCATATTTATTATCAAGGAAATGATTTTTTTGCAATTCATAGTGAGGTATTTCTAATTCCCTGCTTAATCTTTCGGATGTCTCTTTACTTACCGCAAATGTAAATGACTCACCATCACCAGATGGTATAAAATCAAACTCCATTGTTATTTTTTTATTTTTCATTTTTTAAGTCCTCCAATTACTATTTATTTTCCTAAAAATAAAATACCTTATAGTATTATTATATACTACAAGGTAAACTTTGTACATAGTTATTTTTATATATCCGTGCTATTTCTCAAATGATAAAACAACTCACTTAAAGCGTCTTTCGCTTCTTTTTCAGAATTCTAATCTATTGATATTGTATTGTCTCCTGTTCTGTTAGAATCAATTAATGTTATAGTACAATTACTTGCCTCAATATTTCTTTTCTGGTAAAGTTTTTGAAATTTTGCATCTCTTACAAAATCGTCAATGTTTTGAAGTGTGCCATGTACATATAAAGTTATGCTGTAATTATATTTTTCATCTTTTGGTATTATTGACGCAGCTCTATTAAAGCAATCATTAGTTTCTGATTTTGACACTATTTTTTTAAATGTAGATTTAATCGTTTTTAAAAAATTTTTCATTCTAATTATCCTTTCTAATTATCTTATATTTATTATAACATATATTTTATTCCTTGTATACGTTATTTTAACTTATCAATCTTTGCTTGTTTTTTCACAATATGTCTAGCCCATTGTCGAGTTGTATAATACAACGCATCAGGATCGTTATTTACTAACATAGAATAAAAAACAGAATTCTTTATCATTGCCATTGCCTTTGATTCTTCAATATTATATTTATTTGTCAATTCTTCTAATAAAAATTGAATTGCTTCATTTTTCACTTTTTCATCAATCATTACGTAACCCTTTCAATTCATCGTTTTTTGCGATGATTTTTCTTGCCCATTGTTCTACTGTATAATAGAGTGAACGCGGTTGATTTTGATTTAATATGGCATAAAATATTGAATTATTAATCATTTCTTGTGCTTCTTCTTTATTCATATTGTGTTGTGTCTAGTTATTAATACATTTAATATAAGATTTATGACGTTATTTTTTGTTTCTTCACTTATTTTTTTCATATTAATACCCGTGTTCTACTGTATTAAATCTATCCATGTTCAAGCATTCCTCAGTATATTTACAATTGCAAGACGAACACATATATTTAATTGTTATATATTTAGCTTTACAATCATAAGCTTCTATCTCAAATTTAATGCCTTTGCATTTTGGACAATTTTTTTCATAATTTAATTCTCCTTAATTCTATTATATCACATTTTTTATTTGTTTTTGATAGTTTTCATTTTTAAAACTACCTTGTTTACTTATTATCTTCTAAGTATTCTTGATATATTTCATCTGCCCATTGTCTATAAGTGTAATAATGAATAATCTCAAAATCCCCGTCATTTAAAAGCTTTTTAAATGTCGAATTCATAATTAACTTAATTGCTTTTTCTTCATCTAGTTTATATATATTTGATATTTTTTTAGCGACACAAGTTATAATTTTATTCGTATCCATATTAATTTTACACCTTCTTTTTTGAATAAAAAATATTTCAAAACATATCATTTTCATATAATGCTTAATTTTATTCTTTCACGACCATTATCGCTATAGAAATACCCCAAGGAATAAATAACAACGCGGCAGACCTGCAATCTCCTCTAGTTGCTGAACCAACCATGCCAATAGTCACAGTTAACAATACGATGCCTAGAATTATTTTTATATCTTTACTCATCTAATCATTCCTTTCTCAATATCACTGCTAGCCAATTTCTCTAATTCCTTATACTTAAGTTAAAATTTATTATCTTGATTTTCTTATTTTTTCATATTCTTTAACTTCATATTTTAATTGTTCATGAAAATAAATTGCAGGTTCGAGAAGTCTAGTTATTTGTTCTTTATTTAATCCTTCAATTTTCATCTTTTTTTCTTGCTCTTCAATGCTAATTTTCCCTATCTTTATTTGTTCTAAAGCTTTCTTATATTCCAATGATGTTTTAATCATTTTAGTCTCCTTTTTATTCTTCTTCTTCTATTATTATTTTTACACGTTTTCCCATGAGTGATTTTAAAATAATCGTAATATTATCTTCATCAATTATATATTCTTTCAATTCATTTTGTATGACTTCACCATAAAATTCATAAATTTCAGCGCGTTTTTCAAATAAATAATTATTCTCTTCACAATGGTCACATCTGCCTGTCATTCCTTCGTACTTACATCCAGTACAGCTTCTAAATCCCATCATTTAACCTTCTTTCTATTCCTTGAAAAATAATTTAATCTTTCTCATACGGATTTCTATAACCTCTAATAAAGCCAATAATAGCAAGCGCAATCAATCCTACAATAAAAAATGAAAAGACACATGTCACAGTTATTAATACTATTGAAACCATTTTTATTTCTCCTTAAAATTATTTATAGTTAAATTATATCACATATCAATATGAAAGTAAATAATTAAATATTTTTTTCATATATAAATTTTGCCCAATTTGCAGGCATCCAATAATATGCATCTGAGTCATTTTTCATTAACATACTATACAATGAAGAATTATGAATTAATTGCATAGCATCTGATTCGCTTTTTCCGTAATTTTTTATTAAACAATCCCTTACTCTGTTTATCATTTTTTCTCTACACTCTTCTATATTTTTCATTATTATATCTCCTTGTAAAATTACGGCATAAGTTTAGATGATATATTATCAACCCAATCGTTTAATTTTTCAAAAGATATAGATAGTGCCATTAATACCATTTCAATTGGAACTAATGCAATTCTTAAAAAATCTTTTAATAAGGCTAATAATAACTTTAATATAATTTTAAATCCTAATTTTAGCAAATTATTACGTTTTGCATTAGGGTGGTTAGTAATAAAATGTTGTCTTGTCATTTTATTAAATTTAATTTCTTTAAGCATATAAGATATATTAAAATATTTTACCTCAAATTCCGCTTTAAAAATTTTACCACATTGTTTACATTCTTTTTCCATAAAATATTTAGCCATATAAAATCTCCTTTTATTTATTTTCATGTATAATTTTTGCCCAATACTCTATACCGTCATGTTCAACAAAATCTAAATTATTATCTAAAAAACGTAGTAAAATAGAATTTTCTATAGCTTCCCATGCTTCGTAAAAAGTATAATTATAGTTTTGTTGTAAATGTTCTGTAATATAAAGTTTAATCAAAGCTTTTCTATGCCAAGGGGAATCAAGACCTATTATTTTTGAAATTGCGATACGAAAATTTAAACATAGAAAATTAAATTCAATCCAATATCTATCACAACTCCATCCAATTTCGCATCCTAATCCATATATGTGAAGATATATTTTTAAATCACTAAAAAATTCCAAACCTAATAATTTAAAATTAAATTCATATTCCATTTTCATTATCTTTTTCCCTTTCTTCCCAAAACTTTTTATTATTTTCCTTTGCTAATTTAAATACTTCATCTGTTGAAACGGGATTAGTAAAAGGAATTTTATCGCAATTATTATTCCATTCATTATCTTCTCGCCATTCGTCGTCTTTTGGCAGAACAACTTGACCTTTTTCATTTTTCTTAACATTTGATTCTGCTATTTTCTTAATTTTTTCTTTATTTCTAAATATAAATTCTTTAATATCCATATTTTTCCCCTTGTTAATCTTTTTTTATTTATTTGCTCTTCATAACTTTCTATAAGTATTCCTCTGTCCCTTAACTCTTTCTCTTTTTGCTTTAATTGTTCTTCAATTTTTTTACACAAAGCTTCTACTTCTTCAGGGTTTTTAACATATGGTCCCGCATTTAAATTCATTCTCTTTCTCATCTGCCACTACCACATTTTGGACAATATCCACAATCGCACTCTTTTGGTTCTGCTTTAGGTTTGATATATTCTTTCTTTAACGCCACTTTCCAGCATTTCATACAATCATGCCCTTTTTCTGGGCCGCAATCCCAACCATTATCTAATCCATGCTGGTTTGGACAACATTTCCCCGCTAACGTTGAAATTAATAAATTCTTTACTTCTTTATCTTTCCAAATCTTTCTATAACCCTTCATTATTTCTCCTCAATTTTCATAAAATCTGTTATTACACCGGTCGTATATTTATCCGAATCTGGATAAGAACAAAACTTACTTCCTGGCATATTCTTTATCCATTCTTTTTCTTCTTCCGATAAAATAAGCATAATAGGACAAAGTTCACTATCGTAGACAATATCGCCAATTTTAATTTTCATTTTTAATTCCTCCATAAATAATATTTTTTAATTAAATTTTTTCTTTTAAAATTTCATAATATTCAACATTAATTGGTTTTCGGTCTTTTATATACTTTTTCGCTTCTTTTTTAGTTCTAAATACAGCATGATATGTATGACCACAACCAATTACTACATAAACTTTAATTTTATCTTCTTGAAATTCAACTTTTTTAGTTGCTTTTTTCGCCTTTTTAAAAAGCTCAGTTTGGTCTTCCGAGATTTTTTTTTCTATTTTTTTTGAATCTTCTCCCTTTAGAATGGGCTTAAGTTGTAAAGATAATTTTTTATTTTTCATAATTAATCTCCTAAATAAATTAGTCTATAGTATCATTATATACCATAGACTAATATTCGTACATAGTTATTTTAATCTTTCATACTTAACCCTCTTATTACCACTTCTTGTAGTATATCACACTCTATACCATTAATAAAGTATTGTTCTTTTTCTATTTCACCATTTTCATTATACCACACTATTGCAGGGCCGTCTTCTCTATAAATTTTACCATTTTTAAAATAACTTTCATACTTTATTTGTCCATCTTTAAAATAACTTATTAAAGCGGCCCCATTTTCTCTGTGATGTCTATGATTTACCCAATATTCTTCACTACAAATTTTTCCATTTTCATAATAAAATATATCAGCTGGTCCATCTTCTCTATGGGGGCTTTCATTTATATAATATTCTTCGCTCTTTGTGTTGCCATTTTCATAATAAAATATATCAGCTGGTCCATCTTCTCTATGTCGTTGATCATTTATATAATATTTCTCACATGATATTTTCCCATCTTCACGATACCAGATATCTGCAGGACCATCTTCTCTATGAAATTTACCATTTTTATAATAACTTTCTCTATATATTTGTCCATTCAAATAATATTCTCTGTTAACCTTTTCCATTTTCATTACCTCCAAAGTTTTTATTAAGAAATTTTTTCTTTTCCGTCTATAAAATATCTTTCTTTTTTTATTGTACCATCTTCATTGTATCTTATAATCGCTGAACCATCTTCTTTATGAAATTTTCCATTTTTACAATACACTTCTAACTCTATGTTTCCATTTTTAAAATATTTTATCAGAGTAGGACCATTTTCCCTATGTGTTTTTCCATTTATATAATATTCTTCTAATTCTGTATTCCTATTTTCATTATACCATACTATTGCTGGTCCATTTTCTTTATGCCTAATACTATTTACATAATAATTTTCGGTTTTTATTTGTCCGCTTTTATAATATTTTCGTTTAATTTCTTCCATTATTCTATACCCCTCCACAGGTTTTTCTCTTGAAAATGTAAAAAGGTGATTTCTTCTCCATTAATAAAATACATTTCTATTTTGTTTTTTGAATAGTCATGATACCATATAACTGCCGGGCCATTTTCTCTATGACGTTTTCCATCTTTATAATAAACTGCTAATTTTATATTTCCATCCCTAGAATATTGTATATAAGCAGGACCATCGTCTCTATGTTGCTTTTCATTAACCCAATAACTTTCATATTCTACTTGTCCATTATCATAATATCCTCTTTTAATCTCTTCCATTTTCCATACCTCCAAAGTTTTTATTCTATAGTATTATTATATCATATACTTTATTCATTGTACATAGTTTTTAAAATATATTAAGCACTCTCTATTTTACATCTTGTAAGTTGTGTTTGTTTTTCACCCTTATATTCTTCACAATCTTTAATTGTGCCTTTTACTTTATAATTTTTATTTTCTTCTAAACCCCTTGGGCCAGTTTTCCAAATTAATATATTGCCATTTGTATCTTCAAATTTATGTATTACAACTGTTCCATATTGTGAATCAAAAGAATATGTTTTTACTAACGTTGCTTGTGTTTCTATTTTTTCATTTGGATTTCCAACAAAATTACTTTCTACTTTATTTGCTTTTTCAATTTTTTCATTTTTTGTTCTATAATAAGTTGGCATTAGCGATGCAGCAATTCCAATTCCCCTATGATCAATACATTCATTTGCGCAAACTGTGCTTAAATTATACATATAATCATTGGTAAGTGGTTGATTTTTTATCCATTGTAATGCTTCTTCTACCAATTCCTCTGATTCTTTAGTTGGGTATATTCTTTCATTGTGTAATATATATGAACTAAAAAGATGATTATAAGCTTCACTTGCAGTCGTTAGAGGTCTTTTTCCAGTTTGGTTTTCAATTTCATTTGCTTTTGATGTTGACATAAATCCCCATCTTTTTATACATTCATTTACTACATTTAAATATTCTTTTAAATTTATATATTTTGTTGGTTGAGAATTTCCATTACATCCATTTACAGTTTTTTCCATATCAAATAATAATTCAGCATATTTTGCGACTTGATGTGGATCTCTACCATTAAAAAAATCTTTTAAACAACTTGAACCCACTTGCTTATATTCATTTGTTTCTGTATTTTTTACCACATATGTATCTTTTCTAAAGCGATTAATTCCACAATGGTCACATTTAATTGGGGTTGTTCTATATTCCACTGGAACTTCTTGCCCAGCCGATTTGATTATATTACCAGTTTCATAGTTATGATTGAGAGTGGCTACAAATTCCCACCCATTATAATGAGGTGCTTCTCCATTGATTTCTACTACAATTACTTTATTCCATTCTTTTGTAATTTCATCTTGGATAAAATTTTCTTCTATTTTCATTAAAGTAATTGGAGTTCCCACTAATTTAAGAGATTTATTATTAATTTGTTTAACTTTCTTTTGTAAAGATTCTAAATTTTCCTCAGGAATCGTATAAATTTGTTTCATTTTTTTTACCACCTTTCAAAAATAAAATACCTTATAGTATTATTATATACTATAAGGTATTATTTGTAAATAGTTTTTTAAATATTTATATATTATTCTTTTAATTTTTCTATTATTATAAAGGATTCTAATATTTGAATACATTTATTTATTCTATAATCAATAAAAGAATTATGTTTCTCTCGTCTATTAATGACAAAATTATAATCTTCTATCAAATGTAAAAAATTATTTTCATACTTATTACTTTTAAAATAATAATCACAAATGCTCAAATGAATTATTAATTGATGTATTGGAATAGAAAAATCTTTTAAATTCTGTAAGCGATATTCCCATATTTCATTAAAATATTTATGAAATTTATCTATATTATTCATTTTTCACACCTAAACTCTCTATAACCATTATTTGGAATTCATCAGTTATTTCTTCCCCATTTATATAATAATATTTTGAAACTATTTTCCCGTTATCATAATAAATTAGAGCAGGTCCATCTTCTCTATGAAGAACCCCGTTTATACAATAACATTCATACCTTATTTGACCATTTTTATAAAAATATATTTCTCTATAGCATATACCCTTTATTAAATATTTTTCTGTATATATTTCTCCAGTATTAAAATATTCTCTTTTGATCTCTTCCATTTTATATATCTCCAAAGTTTTTATTCTATAGTGTAATAATAATATATTTCAAATAATTTGTAAATAGTTTTAAAAAAATATATTAAATAATCACAATAATTATATTAATATATAAAGAGGTTATGAGGTGGTTTTATGAATAAGAAAACATTCAAAACTCACGTTATAAATCCGCTCTGTGAAGAATTTAATACAGAAATATATTACAATGGGAAATTAGCTAGATCAAAAAAACTATATATGCCAGCTTCAGCCAGCGGTGCAGCATATATAAATAAAAAAATTAAACCCATTGTAATAGTTTGGCAACATAATTTTTATGACACCGTTCAAACGTTATTTCATGAAATTGGTCATATTACTTTACATGGTAAAGGAACCAATTATAAAGGGCAATTTGTTATAAAAGAAATTGAAGCTGAATTGGTAGCAAAAAAAGCTTTTGAATTATTAAATTTACCCTATAATCCCAATTTTAAAATTAATCATGATGATAATTTTCTTGAAAATTATATGGGATTTAAACCTAAAAAAGCAAAACCTAGAATCGAGTTAATCAATAATTGTGCTTTAAGAATATATGAATTATTAAAAGATATTGAGATATAAAATATCGTTATACACAATGTATAACGATATTTTTTTAACAATTTTATTTTTTTTCTACTAATTCTTTGTAAACTCCAATTAAATTAGTCAAAGACGACGCTCCGAGCAATAGAAATAATATTCCAATAAGAATACTAGAAGTAAAAAAAGAAGCAACTGCTGCAACTATACACATTGTGATTGCGATTGAATTTGATGCAATTCTAATAAAATCTAATTTTTCCATTTTATTTTCTCCTTTCTATTATATTTAATTCTTAATCTTCAAAAATGTGATTTTTTCCCATCATTATTATGAGTTGTTTTTTTCTTTCTTCTCCATTTATATAATACTCTTTTTTTTCTATTTCTCCGTTTAAATGATAATGTATAAAAGAAAGACCATTTTCTTTGTATTGTTTAGAATGTATAGAGTAAACTTCGCATTCTTTTTGACCATTTTTGTGATATCCAATCATAGTTGGCCCATCTTCTCTATAAACATTATCAACATTAAAAAAGGCTTCTATACTTATCATGCCATCTTTAAAGTAAAATATTTCAGCTGGACCATCTTCTCTATGTTTTTTACCATTTAAATAATATAATTCTAATTTTATTTTCCCATCTTTAAAGTAAAATATTTCAGCTGGACCATCTTCTCTATGAATATTATCATTTATCCAATATTCCTCATGTTGAATTATTCCATATTGGTCATAAAATATTGCGGCAGGCTCATTTTCTCTATGAATTTGATTATTTTTACAATAAACTTCTCTTTCTACTTGTCCATTTTTATAATAAAGTTTTTTAATTTCTTCCATTTTATTTTCTCCTTTCTCTTTTTTTTATAGTGTTATTATAACATATATTTTATCTTTTGTACACATGTTTTTATTCTTTTATTTTTAATCCCCTTATTACCATTTCTTGAAGTATATCTAATTCTCTACCATTAATCCAATATTGTTCATTCCATATTTCTCCATTTGCATAATATTGTATATAAGCCGGTCCATCTTCCCTATGAAGATTATCATTAATAAAATATCTTTCTTTATATATTTCTCCAGTATTAAAATATTCTATATAAGCTGGTCCGTCTTCTCTATGCCATTTACCCTTTATACTATATTCTTTTCTTTCAATTTTTCCATCATCATAATAACATACTCTAGCCGGTCCATTTTTGCGATGAGATTCTCCACTTAAAAAATATTCTTTTTCTCTTGTTTTTCCAGTATTATAATAATATATTACAGCGGGACCATTTTTACGATGTAAGTCATCATTTATTTTATATTCTAAAAAACCAACTTCTCCATTTTCATGCATACATATTAATGCAGGACCATTTTTTCTATGTGCTTCTCCATTTACATAATATTCCATCAATACTATATATCCATCTTTATTATATTGTAAACGTTGTGGGCCACTTTCTCGATGTCTCTTTCCATATCTCCAATATTCTTCTTCCATGTATACATGAACATTTTTATGAACTATTTCACAACGATTCCATACTCTAGCTGGCCCATCTTCTCTATGAAGCTCTCCGTCTATATAATAAGCTTCATAACAAATTTCTCCACTTTCATTATATTCTATAATGGCCGGCCCATTTTCTCTATGATAATGTTTAATATTTATCGAATTCGTAATATTATCTATATAATATTCTTCATATTTTATTTTTCCATTTTCATGATAAGTTTTATAAACTTTACAAATATTATCTGAATTCATCATAAATCTCCTTAGAAAAAAATGTCCTATAGTAATTATATACTATAGAACATAATTTGTAAATATTTATTCTATTATTTCAGTATAATTAGCATTATAGAAATCATCCATTGCTGTCCAATTATCAAAACTATAATCACCAGTATGGTCTGTATCCGTTGTGTTAGTTATTATAATTGGTCGTGTCATATCTCCAATAGTAATTAAATTAGATTTTTTAGTTTTTAATATATTGTATGTTGTTAAAAAATCATATTGCGAATTAGCATTAAATACCCAATCTGGAAAAAATGAGAATTGAATACCATTGTTAACGTTGATTGAGCCAATATTTAATTGGTCCCAAGCTAAATCTCCACGCCATATAAAAATTTCACTACTAGGAGTAATTAACCCATTTAGCGATTTATAAGAATTTGAATTTCTTACTTTATCAACCTCTCCAGCGCTAGGATTTTTAAATGTTTCTATAAAATCTCCACCTGGGTCTCGTGAATCATAAAAATCAGATCTAATTAATCTTTTTGCCATAACTTCTTCTTCCTCTTCTTCTTTTTCTTTTATGAGACTTAAATCTATATTTTTAATATCTCCGATTGTTTTAAGTTCTCTATATATTGAATAATTTTTTGCACCGTAAGTCCATGTCTCTATATATCTAATTTCTGTGCTATCACTCAAAAAATTGTATAAACTTGACGTATTAACAAACGCATTTTTTAAATAAGCTGGATCTACTTCAGGAATTAAAAAAATAATAATTTTATCTGATGCAAGTGTTAAATGAATTCCATTGGGAACGTTGTATTTATTTATTGCATTTCGGTGAAGCATTTCATCATCCCATATATATAATGTTCCATCTTTTAATAACATCCCACGCATATCTCTATTATTCCCAAAAGGGCTTTTTAAAACTTCATTAAATTCTTGTGAAGTTGGATTTTTAAATATTTCAATATAATTGTTTCTATATTCTATACCAGTAAAAATTTCCGACTCAATTAATTTTGCTCTCACTAATTTTAATTCTTCTACATTTAAATTTCTAATATCATCTAATGTTTTTATTTTATCATATTCATCGTAAAATATTGCTTTATACATTGTAGCATTTAAATAAACTACTCTTGCACTTTTACTTAAATAATTATATAATTCTATTGCGTTATTAAACGCATCTTTAAAATATTGTGCATCGGTATTGGGAGCTAAATAAATTACAATGCTATCATCCCCAAATTCAATATGAACTCCATTAGGTATATTAAATTTTTCACGAGCTATTTCATGCAATAATTCCGCATTCCATATATATAAAGTTCCATCATTTAAAAGCATTCCTCTAATAACGTTATTACTTATGGGATTTTTTAATACTTCTTCAAATTCCCTTTGTGTTGGATTTTTAAAGCATTCATAATATTTATCTCTAAATTCCACCGCATTTAAAAATTCAGATTTAATTAATCTCTTCATATTATTCTCTCCAAAATGACAAAATTAGGCTTCACTTAATTAAATAAAATCTAATTAGAAAAAAATAATCTAATAAGAATTAATCTTCGTTTAATTTGTCAAGAATTCTTTGTGGCATATTCCAATTTTTTAATACTGCGGCATATTTTTTTCTATCAACTTGATGCTTACAACTTCCTTCTTCCCATTTAGGATCTAATAGCCACTCAACGGCTTCATAATATTCAAGATTATATAATTCTACAAAAACATTTTGAGAATCAAACATATTATATTTTCCACTTTGTCTAACTTTTTCCATTCCTTCAAATACTGAATCAGGAATATCTTCCCATTTTATTTCCATTTTTAATTCTCCTTTAATTATTTAAAAGTAAATAGTTTTTTAATTATTCATCAAGTAATTTTCTCATTACTTCTTGAGAAATATTGTCATTATAACTTTTCATTGTCTTATCATAACAAATTTTTAAAATGCAAATATAGAATAAAAAAATAAAAATAAGAGGAAAAGAAAGCATATATAAAGAAAATGTCAAAAAAATCTCATTAAATAATATAGCACAGAAAAAATAAATTTTATATTTTTTTATCTTCTTTTCTAAATTAAGCATTTTCTATCTCCTTCTCCATTTTTTCATACCATTTTTCTTTACGTTCTATAATACAATATGCTATTGCTCCGGAAATAAATCCTGAAAAATGTGCGACATTATTAATACCGGGAGTTCCTAAACTTGGAGCTAACATTATAAAAGATAAATATATTACAAGTGCATAACCAAACCATATAGTCCACTTGGCTCTCTTATGAGTTCTAATCAAGTATTTCCAATTCTTAATAATATTTATTAGCGATGCTGCGATGATTCCAGCAATAGCTCCTGATGCCCCGATTGTAGGCACCATGCCAAAGTATAAAGAAAATATTCCACCAACAATTCCAGAGATAAAATAAATATATAAATAATATTTTGTTCCAACTACTTTTTCAAATTTAAAAGAAAACAATACTAGAACTAACATGTTCCCTAATAAATGTAATAATCCACTATGTAAAAACATTGAAGTAATTAAAGTGTACCAAGCACTACCATTTGATAAAAATAAAAATGTCGGGTCAACTAAAAAACATGAAATAACATAAATAATACAATTTATTCTAACTAACCACATACAAGCTTTCATACTTTTTCCTTCTTTCTATTTTCTTCGTTTTTAAATTTATAATCTAATAATTTAAGTATTACAACATCTTCATCAATTAGTTTTTTAATAAATCCGCGATATCTTAATCCAAAACCATTATATCCTAATGATGCAATTCCAACAATTATATAAAATCCTGGTTCATTACTGTTTTGTTTATCGTCTATATAAACTAAATTACAACAATTTCCAACTCTATATTTGGATGATATTCCTAATATGGCACATTGTAATCCTAATTTTTCCAATTGTATTTGTACAGATTTGCAAATATTTTTTTTACTTTTACATATTAAGTTAATTTCATCAATTAAATCAAAAATATTCATTTATTCACTCCTCAATACTTTTTCTACTTTTTGAACTAATTCGCTTCCATTTAATCCTAATTTCTTTAAAAACCCTTGTCTTCTATCTTCGGCTCTGCAATAATCTTCGTCAGATGTTTTATAAGTATAGAATTCGCTATAAGCTAGGCCACATAGGAATCTTTCCATTTCATTAATTTTTTCGCCTTCCCAATGTTTATCATATGCGTCGGCAATTGCAACATGTAATAGATCTAAATCTTTAATTTCCATACAAAATCTTAAACCTTTTTCAATGCTCATCATAACTAATTCCTCCTAAAAAAATAAATATCTTATAGTCTTATTATATACTACAAGATATTATTTGTACATACTTTTTTAATTATTAGATATTTTATTTAAAATTTCTTCAGATTCAACTTCGTCCCAGCTTCTTATTTTGTTATTTTTATTTTTTAATTCTTTTATTTTTTTCCTAATTAATAATCTAGCTCTAAAATAATCAATTAAATTTAACAACATTATATTATTATTAAATATAAATATATCTTCGCTAACTGTAGTATATGTTGAAGATTTAAAATGTTCATTTTCATTACATAAATAAAGTTCTTCGTCTTCTCTTTCCCAATTTTTAATTAATTTAAATCTATTTTTAAAATTATTATAATTCCCTTTGCCTATTGGTAGGCTACTCATTCTTTCTTTTGATTTATTATAGTAATAGCAATATTTCATCCAATTAATATAGAGGGATGATATAAGATAGACCAAGAAAAATAAGAATGGTAATATTAAAAATTGTGACATAATTTTTCTCCTTTAATTATTAGATATTTTATTTAAAATTTCTTCAGATTCAATTTCATTCCAGCTTTTTATTTTTTTATTTTTATTTGGGGTTTTTAATTCCTTTATTTTTTGTCTAATTAAAATTCTAGCTCTAAAATAATCAATTGGACCCAATAACATTGTGTTTTCATTAAAAATTATTATAGAAGCATGAATATAAACTATCTTATAAATTCCGTCACACCCACGACTATCTCTATTAAATAAAAATAAACTATTTTCATGTTGAGAATCATATTCCCAATTTTTAATTAATTCAAATCTATTTTTAAAATCTTTATAATTTCCTTTGCCTATTGGTCTGTTTTCGGATTCTCTTTTTGACATTCTACGGTGAGATAAATAGCGAGATGACATCTCACAAAAAATAAACATAGAAACATATGTAATTGAGAATAATAATGCAAATTCTAACATAATTCCCCCTATTTAAAAAATTTAAATTTACTCAAAATTTTAGCATAAAAGAAATTTTGAATTCTCTTTAATAATGAATAAATTATAATTCCTGTAGGCCTATATGAGACCAAAATAATAAGACCTAATGATAATAAAAATAAAACTTCCAACATAATTTTTCCCCTTTCAAGAGAAGAGAGATTAAATCTCTCTTTATTTATTCTACTTCTTCAAAATCTTCTTCTTTAATAGTATTATTAATTTTCAATATATAATCTGCTGCTTTTTGAGCTGCACTTGCCGCATGTATAATTAATCTTTTATCAGCTTGTAATATTTTAATCCAATTTTGAATATAAGCTGTATTATTTTCAATTGTTGCATTTTCAATCCCTACGGAACCGCACATCATAGCCGCACCAATTTCCGCAATAAGCTCTTCTTTACTGTATTTTTTTCCACCGAATCCATCACACTCTGTCACTGTTTTTCTACTTAATCTTTTTTCATGTCCAGTTGAATGAATTAATTCATGAAATATTGTTGAATAATATAATTCAGGATTATCAAATTTATTTAAATTAGGAACTCTAATATAATCATTTTTTACATCATAAAATGCTTGTTCGCCTTTAAATTCAATTTCAGGCTTATCTAAATAATTTGCAAGAATCACTTCGGCTTCTTCAATAGTATTATGTTCATTAGTTTCCATAATTTTAGTATCAATATTTTCTACATCGTCAATATGATATACATTATAATAACGAAGAACGAATGTTTTTTCTTTTTTTCCATCAATTTCTTTTTCAATAGGTAAATAAAAAACTACCATACGAGTTTTAGAACCTTTTTTTACTGTGCCTTTTAAAGCTGTAATTTGTTTAAAAGTTAAATATTCTCCACCCGATAATAACAATCTATTAATTCCTCTATACTCTTTACGAGTGATATAGTTGATAGCTGGTGATGTATTCCATGGATTTTTCCAAGGGATATCTCCCTCTTCAAGACGCTTAACAATTGCTTCTAATACATAATCATAAACTTTTGACATAATTTTTTCCTCCTAAAATTTATTTACCTTATAGATTAATTATAACATGTATTTTATTATTTGTACACAAATTTTTAATCTTTTTCTAATCCTCTTATTACCATTTCTTGTAAAATATCACATTTTATGCCATTTAACCAGTATTCTTTTTTTTCTATTTGACCATTATTATTATATCTTATTAAAGCGGGTCCACATTCTCTATGCCATACATTGTTTAAGCAATATAATTCTTCTTTTATTTTACCACTTTCATAATACCATATTATACCTGCACCATTTTCCCTATAAACCTCTCCATTTATATAATAATATTCAAATTTTATTTTTCCATTTTTATGATAACGTATCTCTGCAGGTCCATCTTCTCTATGAGGTTTATCATGCTTATAATATCTTTCAGCTTCTATTAAACCATTTTCATAATAGCGTATAACAGCAGGACCATTTTTTCTATAATGTTTATTATTTAAAAAAAATATTTCATGCCATATTGAACCATCTTCATAATATTCAACATAAGCAGGCCCATTTTCATTGTGACATTTTCCATTCATACAATATTGTTCAATTTTTATTTTGCCATTTTTATAATACCGTATTTCAGCGGGACCATCTTCTCTATGACATATATCATTTACATAATAAGTTTTTTGTTCTATTTTCCCATTTCTATAATAAAAAATACAAGCTGGACCATCTTCTCTATGATATTTACCACATATATGATAAATTTCTCTTTCTATTTGTCCATTTTCATAATATTCTCTCTTAATTTCTTCCATTTATTTTCCCCTTATTCACTCAATAAATCCAATGTTAATTTAGAATCGTAAATTTCAGCTATTTCTTGATATCCAAGAGCTATAAGTGCTTCAATAGCATATTGAGTTTTTTCAATATGTTTAATTCTTATTAAGCGAGTAATCATTTGATTTTTAAATTTTTCATAATCTAAATTACCATTTTTTGTACATTTATTTTTAGCATTTTCAATTCTGGCCAATGTATGATCCCAAAGTTGACTATACTTGTTTACATAAATTTTTGTCATTTAATTACCTCCTTAATGCTATAGTTTTATTATACCATTTATTGGATATCTTGTACATAGTTTTTTAAATTTTATCTATAATTTTCTTCTAATTGGTATATGTAGCAACACAAGTAATTTATTTTAAAAACATATAATTTATACTTCAATAAATTTTATTTTAATAATGTGAGGTGATTCTAATGCTAAAATATTGTCTCAAGTGCAAAGGCTGGTGTAGGTATGACCAATTTTTTCAATCTTATATTTGTGCATGTTCTATAGAAAGACACGAATACGAAGATGAAGAAGACGAAGAAGAAATTTTAGAAGACGAATTAGAATTATCGGAAGAAATGATTAAAGAATTAAAATTAATAATTAAAGAATATGATGAAAACAATTTAGATGAAGAAGACAAAAAATAAAAGGGAGATATCTCCCTTTTTTTATTCCCCTTTTTTAACTATATTAACCCATTTATAAATATCTTCTGGTTTTATATAAAATATATGATTTTGTTCTGTTTGTTCATAGGTGGCTGGAGGTAAAGAGACTCTAAATTTCCCGTTAACAAATTTAGATCCGACCCAGCCTCTAAATCCACTGTATTTAGACTTTGGATATATAATTTCAATTATTGCTCCAAAATAATCTTCGTCTCTAATTGCTTTAATTAACCTCATATAAAATCACCTAATATTTAATAATATTAGGTGATTATTTTATAATATATTTTCTTAATCGAC
>Ga0209777_10001797_pt1 | contig 29753 bp, 32 predicted proteins | sample FrelakmetHBP12HB_FD_187147 | JGI IMG/M metagenome (GOLD analysis project Ga0209777, IMG submission 187147) | Freshwater lake sediment microbial communities from the University of Notre Dame, USA, for methane emissions studies -HBP12 HB (SPAdes)... | ecosystem: Environmental > Aquatic >...
TGTCCTTGCAGGAGAAGTTTTATGGAATGTTCACGACGTTGTTGCAATACCTCTGGGTTGCCAAGGGGTCTCATAGCTCATCACCTCCAACCCAGAGTATAGGACATTTATTATGCAGGTGTCAATAATTGCGATTGGTTTATATTGTTGACAATATACTAATTGGCAATAGAGCATGATTGTTAAGAGCGTATAAATATTCTGTTAATTTTGTGTTAAGAACCGGTTGGTTATGGTGGCACGGGGCTACATGACATATTTACCAGGTTGTTGAAAAAGCAGTTTTCTCCCAGTCTGGTCAAAAACATCCGGATGCAAGGCGCGCGAAATCATGAGGAATGAGGTGTACTTTACAGTACGTCGCAATGAGGAAGGATGTGTGCAACGAAGCAGACGGGTGTTTTTCACCAGCCTGTTACAGGGAAAGATTGATTGGCAAGGTTATGATAAATTTCGTACCCTGGCCCGGTGTGCTCGTCACCTCTATGGCGCCGCTGTGCAGGAGAAGGATATGTTTGACAATCGAGAGGCCCAGCCCGGTGCCGCCGAGCTGTTTTGAGCGGGAGGCATCCACCACATAAAAACGCTCAAAAATGCGTGACAGGTGCTCCCGGGGAATACCGATGCCGGTATCCTGAATTTCTATAAGTACATGCCCGCTGCGCTGAAGCAGGCTTATGGTAATGCCGCCAGTTTCAGTGTATTTAATGGCATTATCAAGCAGGTTGACAAATACCTGTTCCAGTTTAAAAGCATCCGCCATAACGATCGGCAGTGCGGGGTCTGCCTGTATCGTTAACGAGAGTCTTTTTTCCCTGAGACGAGGCTCAAATATTCTCTGCATCTGCTCGAGCATGATTTTTAGATCACAGGCTTCCAGGCTCAGGGAAGCGCCCTTTTCCTCAAGCTCTGAGAGCAGCAGCAGGTCCGCCACGATATTGATCAGCCGGTCAGTATTCCTTCTGATGATGTTCAGGTAGCCGCGGTTTTTATCATCTATGTCATCTTCGATTGTTTCCACAAACCCTTTGATGGCGGTGAGCGGGGTGCGCAGCTCGTGTGAAACATTGACCACAAAATCCTTTTTTATCTTCTCCACGCGTTTAAGCTCGGTTACATCATGGCACATGACTACTGTTTTATCCTGAGAGGCAAGGGGGGTGGCGCTGCACAGGAAAGCGCTGTCCTGAATGGTGATGTGATCCGCACAACGGGTTTTTTCCCGTGCGACCCGGTCAATGAGGGCGCTGAATTGCGGCTCTCGGATAACTTCCCAGTACAGCTTGCCTTCGACTGCAGATGCCTGCAGCGCTTTTCTGATGCTCTCATTACTCAGCACAATGGTTCCCTTCCGGTCAAGTACCAGCAACCCTTCCTGAATAGAAAAAATGATGTTGTTCAGCTCTTCCTTCTGGGAGGTTATCTCGGCAAAGAAGCTGCTCAGCGTGTCGCTCATTGAGTTGAAGCTGTCCCCAAGCTCTTTTAATTCATCAGCTCTTTTCAGGAATACATGGGCAGAGAAATCTCCTGCTGCCACCCGCCGCGAAGCGGCAATAAGCTCCCGGATCGGTCTGGTCAGGTTGTAAGAGTAGAACAGCGCAATGAGCAGGGACAGGATGCTGATGACCAGCACGCTGTAGAGAACGCTCAGCTGCAGCCTTTCCAGCAGTGTATTGATATCCTGCATGAACAGGCTGACACGCAGCACTCCGAGCGTTACCCCCTTTTGTTTTATGGGAAGAGCCACATAGAGCATTTCCTGCTGCACCGTGCTGCTGAAGCGCACTGCTTGTCCCACTTCACCCTGCAGTGCCTGGATTATCTCAGCCCTGAGATTATGTTTCTCCATGTCGCGCGGATTTTTTTCTGAATCCGCCACCACGACCCCGGATGGATCAATGACGGTAATCCTGGTCTTGATATGTTTTCCCAGGTCCTTCACAAAAGCATCAAGCTCCGGAAAGCGCTTTTCCGCCACCAGTGAGGTTATTCGTGTCTCAAGGGTAAAACAGAGGTGCGTGAGGTCCCCGGTCAGCGACTCTATGTAGTATTCTCTGATGGTCCTGAAGGAAAAGAAGAGTATCAGGACCGAGAGCAGTATAATAATTAGCAGATAGCCGCCCAGTGATTTGGCAAACAGGGATTTTTTCATGCTTCTATTTTATAGCCTATGCCCCGCACATTTTTTATAAATTTGCCGGCTGTGCCCAGCTTCTCCCGCAAATTTTTTACGTGAACATCCACGGTCCGGTCAAGCACTGCCTTTTCCCTGCCCCACAGATAATCAAGTATCTTGTCCCGGGAAAAGACCCACTCCGGCTTTGATGCGAGCACTTGTAAAATCTTAAACTCGGTTGAGGTGACTTCTATTTTTTCACCCGCGACTTTCACTTCAAACTTTTCCGCATCAATCGTGAGGATGCCGCCTATTTCAATTTTTTGCGTGATTTCTTTTTGCGAAAGCCGCCGCAGGGCAACCTTCACCCGGGCCACCAGCTCTTTAGGAGAAAACGGCTTGGTCACATAGTCATCCGCCCCCAGCTCAAGGCCCAGAATTTTGTCCGTCTCTTCCGCTTTTGCCGTGAGCATGATGATGGGGATGGCTGCAAGCTCATCCTTTTTCTTCAGGTGCTTGCAGATTTCAAGCCCGTCAGCATCAGGGAGCATCAGATCAAGTATGACCAGGTCAGGGGTTTGTGCTTTGAGGAAGGCAAGAAATTTTTCAGCAGTGGTAAACCCATGCGTGGTAAAACCAGCTCTTTTGAGGTTGACGGTGACAAGCTCTACAATATCGGGCTCATCATCTACGATTGCGATAACTTTACTCATGGGTGGTATTCCCCGCGATTAATGCTTACAGTACAGCAAGGTAAAAAAACTGATCCGCTGAGCGCACTATTTTTGCTCTATACCATTAAAATCTTCTGTTTCAAACAAATAAGCGTTGCTGCATGCGCTGGTCAAGGCGAGTGATGCCTGCAGCCTGCGTTGACTGCAAAGCTTGCCGGTATTCGGCCCCGGTTATGGCGCGGCCCAGTTCCGCAAACCGCGCAGCATCGCCGCAGGGCCGGTACTGGTCCATGATGTTGACATACGTATTTTTAGAAACCTCGTCAGCTAAAAACTCCATGAGCTTGCCGCTGCCGGCTGCGCCTTCCGGCATGACCAGGTGGCGGACCAGCAGCCCGCGCACGGCTACCCCGTTTTCATCCATCTCAAGGTCCCCAACCTGGCAATGCATCTCCTTCACCGCGGCCCTCGCTGTTTCCGGGTAATCAAGGGCTTTGCAGTATCTGTCGGCAATATCCGCGTCCGCAAACTTCAGGTCAGGCATATAAATGTCAAAGATACCGTTCAGCAGGGCGAGCGTTGTAACGCTGTCATAGCCGCTGGAATTATATACCAGGGGAACATGCAGTCCCGCATCAATCGCCAGGGGCAATGCCTCAAGTATCTGCGGGACGACGTGGGACGGGGTAACAAAATTGATGTTGTGTACTCCGCGCTCCTGAAGTCCTACCATGATTGCGGCAAGGCCTGCCGGCTTAACCTCATAGCCTTCGCCCCGGTGGCTGATAGCATAATTCTGGCAGAAAACGCAGCGCAGGCTGCAGTGGGTAAAAAAGATCGTGCCGGAACCATTGCGGCCCACCAGCGGTTCTTCCTCACCAAAGTGAGGGCCATAGCTTGACACGATGGCATAGCGGCCGGTGCGGCAAACACCCCGCTCGTCTTTGAGACGGTTGACCTTGCAGTTGCGCGGGCATAGAACACAGCTCGTTAAAATTGAAAGAGTTGTTTCAATACGCTCCTTGAGGATGTTCTCCTGGTACGCTTTCAGATACGCGGGTTCCATGGTATACGAACTGTCAGCTTTCAGCCATCAGCGCTCAGCTTATTCCTGCCGCAGAACGACAACTTCAATTTTACCGGCCAGCTTTTCTTTGAACAGCGCGGCATCCTTTTCAGACCCGACTATGGCGTCAAAATGCATGGGGATGGCTATTGCCGGCTTGATGGCAAGCGCTGCCTGCACTGCTTCCTCAGCCGTCATCACATAGGTGCCGGAGACCGGCAGGAGCGCGATATCGGTTTTAATGCTGTTCATTTCCGGGATGAAATCAGTATCTCCCGCGTGATAGATGCGCACCCCTTCGATTGTCACAATAAAACCGAGCATGCCTGAGGCCTTCGGGTGGAAATTCTTGTTCGTATTATAGGCAGGCACCACTTCAATGGCGATATTGTCCACGGCCAGATTGTCTCCGGGTTTCACCACACTGATGTTTCCCTTCAGCTTTTTGGCGGTTGCAGCGTCGGTGACAATCACCGTATCTTTTTTCTGGATTTTCTTTATATCGTCTTCAGAGCAGTGGTCAAAATGGTCATGGCTGATAAAGATGATATCAGCAGGCACGGTTGATTTTATCTGGTAGGGGTCAAAGTATATAACCCTGTCGCTGTCAATCCTGAAGCCGTCATGGCCCAGCCAGTGAATCTTCTTTATAACATCCTGTATCATAGAATCCTCCCTATGGCTCTGTTCTTAAAAAACTGAGAATGGAAAAATTATCAGACATCCTCATGGGGATGTCAACAGCTAATAACGACAAACAGGGTGTTTCAGCTTGTTTTCACGCATTTTTCATAAATTCTTAACATGCAGTTAACAATGCTTTTATAGAATATAAAGGAAATAAGGTGCAGGCGGTATATCTCATCGAACACAACAAAGAGGTTATAGAATGGAATCATTAAGCCTGAGCGAAGAGCTTTTAAAAGACATTTTTAAATATGCAAAACCGTTGGGGCATAACGAGGACAACAAAAATCTCAATCTTGGTTTCGGCTTCCTTTACTATGGCATGGTGCGGGCGCTGAGACCGCGCCATATTGTGGTCATCGGCTCCGGTTTTGGTTTCAGCGTGGTGTGCTTAGCCCTGGGGATAAAGGATAACAAAAATGATGGCATGCTGAGCTTTGTTGACCCGTCCTATTCACTCCTGATAGACGGCCCCTTTAAAACCATCGGGGGAAATGGGCAGTGGAGCGAGCCGGAAAAGGTTAACGAGCACTTTAAAAAATTTTCCGTAGAGCAGGTGGTTACCCATTACAAATACCCGAACGACCGGTTCTTTCGCTTCTATGATGAGCTGAAGCTGCCGGAGATAGACATCGCATTTATTGACGGCAACCATGCTTTTCGTGAAGTCAAATATGACTTTCTCAATGTACTGAAACATTCACACAAAAACACCTATATATTTATGCATGACTCGAACATCTACCTCCGTGAATTCATCCGTCACGCAGGGGTTAAACGATGGCTCAATGTTTTAAAACAGGAAGAAGATTTTTTTGAGATTATTGATTTCCCCTTTTCCTCTGGGGTGGCCCTGGTCCGGGTATTACAGGAGAACACATGTCATCACATGCAATGATTGGCCCTTTGGCCGGGGCTATTCTCATCTTGAGCTATATGTATTGGCGCTATGAGTGGTTTTTTCGCAATCCTCCGCGAAAACCGCCCGAAGAGCCGGGCCTTGTGAGCCCTGCAGACGGCACGGTGGTATATGTTAAACAGGTGCAGCCCGGTGAGGAGGTCCTCACGATCAAGAAAGGATGCGGGGTCACTATCAGTGACATTGTGCACGAAGATCTCACCTATCCAAAATTTGTGATCGGCATTTTCATGAGTCCATTCGATGTGCACTATAATCGAGCGCCGCTGTCAGGACTGGTGGAGTTTATCCGTCACCACCCTGCGGGAATGAAAAACTTCTACATGCGGCCGATGCACCTGAGAACCATATTCCGGAAAAAGCCGTACTTTAAAAACAGCCTGCATATTCTCCATAATGAAAGAACGGTCACAAAACTCAATTGCCTGTATCGAGGAATTCCGCTTCCCTGCTATCTGGTGCAGATAGCAGGGAAAAGCGTAAACAGGATAGAAAGTTATATGCGCCCCGGCGCTTCCATTCGCAGAGGCGAAGTGTTTGGGATGATTAAAATGGGCTCTCAGGTTGATGTCATTGTGCGCCAAGCCGCAGGCATGCAGGTGAAGGTCAAGCCGGGGGACAGAGTCCGTGCCGGAGAAACCATTCTTATTGCATAAGGTATAAGGTCAGATTATGAAAAAAAATCTCAGAAGCGAAGCAATGACCAGGACTATCGTTAAAGCTGATCTGCACGTGCATTCAAAGTATTCCAAACGTCCGACCGAGTGGATTCTGCAGAAAATAGGCTGCCCGGAGAGCTTCACCGAACCAACGCATCTATATAATGTTGCAAAGCAGCGGGGCATGTCGCTGGTAACTATAACCGATCATAACATCATTGACGGCTGTCTTGAGATAGCCCATCTCCCCGGCACATTCATCAGCGAGGAAGTGACCACCTATTTCCCCGATGACGGGTGCAAGGTGCATGTCCTGGTGTACAATATTACCGAAGCAGCACACGAAGATATTCAGAAGATAAGGGAAAACATATTTGACCTGGTAAACTATCTTAACGAGCAGCACATTGTGCATGTGATAGCCCACCCTTTGTACGCGGTGAATGAGCGCTTAACCATCGAGCATTTTGAAAAACTGCTGCTTCTTTTTAAGAATTTTGAATTGAATGGAGCGCGCGACGAGCAGCAGAACGCTTGCCTGAAGCGTATCCTCTCTCAACTGCAGCCCAGGGACATTACACAACTTACTGAGAAACATCGGATCGTGCCCCAGTTCCCGGTCCCCTGGTTAAAAAATCTAACTGCCGGCTCTGATGATCACAGCTCTATAAACATCGGTCGGTCATACACCTACTATGAAGGGTCTGACTGGATTGAAGATTTTTTACTCGGCATCGAGGCAAACAGGGCACAAGGGTTTACCAGAACTGCAAGCCCTCACACCCTGGCACATGACATTTACAGTATCGCATATCAGTTTTATAAGAAAAAATTGGGTTTTGAGCGCCATGTAAACAAAGATATGCTGCTGCGCTTCCTCGATCAGTTTCTGCAAGGAAATCCCGAAGAAGAGAAAGGGTTGTTTGCCCGGATTTATCTTCTGTGGCACCAGACAAATCACCCCGGGACTAATGACGGCGCGCAGCCCCAGACGATAGAGGGTGCCCTGCGCTACGAAGCACAAAAACTTCTTCTCGATGATCCGCAGCTGGTAAACGCTTTTAAACGCAGCAAAGATGATGCATATCATGTCGAGAAGACCTGGTTTTATTTTGTGAATCAGGTATCAGACAAAGTGTCTTCACAGTTTGCAAACTATTTCCTTGATCACCTCACCAGTGCAAACATTTTTAATATATTTCAATCCATTGGCTCTGCGGGCGCTCTCTATACATTGCTCTCCCCATATTTTTTGGCATTTTCGCTGTTTACCCGCCAGCGGCAGTTCAGTAAAAAAGTCCAAGAGCGGTTTACAAAACACAGTTCCTCAGATTCCGGCAATAATGGAAGGGCAAAGATCGCTCACTTTACCGATACGTTTTATGAAGTAAATGGCGTTGCCATAACACTGCAGCAGCAGGTGGAGCTTGCCATGAAGTCAAACAAAGATCTCACGGTAATTACCTGTGATGCTGAGCATAACCTTGCCATGCCGGGGGTAAAAAATTTCAAGCCAATTGGTGTGTATGATCTGCCGGAATACCCGGGGCAGAAGCTTTTCTACCCATCACTACTGGAGATGCTCAATTACTGCTATGAAGAAAATTTTACCCATATCCATTCCGCAACACCGGGGCCGATAGGGCTGGCCGCTCTGATGGTAAAGCATATTCTGAAGCTCCCGTTCAGCGGAACCTATCACACAGCACTTCCCCAGTATGCGCAATACCTCACTGGAGATGCCGCTATTGAAGAATTGATGTGGAAATATATGCTCTGGTATTATGAACAGATGGACTTTATCTATGTTCCGTCCCGGAGCACCGGGGACGAGCTGGCTGAGAAAGGCATCAGCCCGCATAAGATAAAACTCCTGCCGCGCGGGGTTGATACGAATCGTTTCAATCCATCAAAACGCAACGGATATTTCGAGCGCTACCCCGCGGTGAAAACTGGCCTCAAACTGCTCTATGTGGGGCGCGTGTCCAAAGAAAAAAACCTGCAAATATTGGCAAACGCTTTTAAAATGCTGGCGCAGCTTATGGATAACGTGACGCTGGTAATTGTCGGGGATGGGCCATACCTTGCGGAAATGCAGGAGACCATGAGCGGGACGCCCTGCGTATTTACCGGATACCTTGAAGGGGATGAACTGGCAGCAGTCTATGCATCGTGTGATTTATTTGTCTTTCCGAGTACCACCGATACGTTTGGCAATGTGGTATTGGAGGCGCAGGCCTCCGGCATTCCTGTTATTGTTACCGATGAGGGAGGCCCCCGGGAAAATATAATTCCGGGAGAAACCGGCCTGGTAGTAGAATCCGATCATAAGCTGAGCCTGCTTGAAGCAATCCACGGGCTCCTGTCAGATCCGCAACGCCTGCGGCTCATGGGAAATGCAGCCCGCCAGTACATGGAAAGCCGCTCATTTGAAGGCGTCTTTGATACAGTGTGGGAAATGTATCAGAGCCAGTAATTCTCTACTGCTATTTATTTTGGCAGCACTTTTTAACAGCTCTCTTGCCACATCTCCAGCCGTACATTTAATGTGGAGCTATTTTATTATACTGCTCTGATATGCATACCTGCTGACTGTTGGCCCGCCCTGATTTTACGAGCCCCCTTAAAATTCTTTAAAAATTAATAGAACGTTCATTTTCTCTTCATAATGAGATGATACTATTCTTTTCATAATAGGTCCCTCCCTATTTATATACCCCTGATCTATCTCCCTTAGGCATTAAGTAGCTGCGGGGAGATAGATGAGGGTTATAAAAAACCACTAACTAATCAATAGGAGGTGCAGCATGAATGAAAATATCCTGGACTCAAAATTGACACTGCTGGTAGAGGAGTATATAGACAAATTTATTGAGATCCCTCCGATTTTTTGTAATACCCTGTCTGAAAACAGAAAAAAGGAAATGCTCCATCAAGCCTTATTAACCAATAAGCCCATAGAGAACCTGCAGGCAGCATAAAGCCAGAGAATAACAGTCTGCGCTTCCCGGGCATCCTACGAGCTTTACGGGGCATGAAAGTTGCCCGTGAAGCTTTTTTATTTTATCTGCCTGGCTCCATCCGGCTTGTCCCCTCACTCTCAGCACAAAAAAAATAAAGGCATCAGAGATGTCCGCTGTATCTTCTCCAATGCCTTTCAAATAATCCCCTTATGTCGTGAAAATAAATCTCTCTTGTACCTAATACTCAGTAATTTTTTACCTATTAGGGAGAGGTTTTGTTTTAGACACGCACATACGAGATACAAATTATTTTAACTGCCGTATTCATTAACCCTGTTGCCGGGAAGGACGGTGCGTGGGAATAAAATTTCCATGCCCGAAAGCTCAACATCCACAATCTTTTCGAGAATTACTTTTTCCCCCTGCTGGACAACAATGTTTTTAGCTCTGCACCGCGGGCAAAGATAATATATTACCCTATTATTTTTTATAAGGAGGGCCCCATTATCTACCGTTATTTTTGTTATCCTTCTTGTTATCCAGTTCTCGAAAAAAGATGTCTCTCTGAATAAATAGCCGCATCCGGGGTTTTTACATAACAGTCTTTGGAAACCTATATACTTTTTCATTCCGCTTACATACTTTTTTATTCTGCTTAGTTTCATGGTTTCAACGTTCCCTTATTGAAAATACTGTGTCAGATTGGCTGTGGGTAATGTAATTATTTCACCCCATTACAAATTCAGTATGAAGAGTATGTTAATTATTAAAGAATTATTTGTCTGAGCAGCCGGGGATAATCCCTGTTTATAATAAAACAGTTTCCTCCGGCTGCGTTGCATGATACCGGGCGGCGCAGGCGCAAGGGGTAAAACGGCCTGCCAGTACCAGGGAAGTTTTGACCGTGAGTAACTTGAAATTAGTACAATATTTCCGCGAAGAAACGACATGACCACAACGTAAAAAGCGCTCTCATCCAGAATACCATGAGAGAAAATACAATCAGACCGAACATCATATCGTTGGAATCAAAGTCAAAATCAAAATTGTTCATTCCGGCAAAAAGCTTTTTCATCATCTTGATCATAGGCCATCACCTCCCTTCTCATATGTATAGTTTGTTAAATCTTAATTTTTGAAGCTCTCCTGAATCAGACGATCTGCAGGCTCAGATGCACTGCGCTCTTCATGTATATCATCAGCTAACAAGTTGAGGAGTGGACATTGACAGAAATAATTATATCCATAATGCAGCGAGTACGGGCACTTCCATGTCTGATCATCCATACAGACAATAAGGCCGCTGGCGATGAATCTGGTCTTTGTTTGGTTGAAACATCCGCAGTTCCGGCATGAAAAATCCTCCGGACACTCACCGGGGTTAATTGTTTCGATTTCGCTGTTATGAAGGTACTGTGCCATGCGGTGTGCCTTTCATCTATAAACGTGAAAGAGGTTCTGGTATGAAAAGCGCAGCAGGTGACGGTTGGCACCCGCTGCCATAAGCAGTGATATGCTTTTAGTTATGCTCTTATTGTAATGGTTTAGAAATTTCATGATGCCTCCTTTTGTTGTCTTGCGTGCTAAGTTTCTTATTTTTTTGCTGCCCGCTTATCTGTCTGATTAAAGCTGTCTTGCCCGTCACCTCCTTTCGTGTTTATTTACGCGCCATTTTTACACTACCGAGATGAAGAAAATATAAACGTTTTATGAAATCTTAATGAACTATGATGATATTAAAGGTGTGCATGAGAGGGTTATAACAGGCACACAACGGAAGATCGGATTAATATTTCAATTCCAGCCTGCGCAAAGCTTTTTGTTTTAACTGACGTACCCGCTCCCGGCGGAGACGGAGAAGTCCGGCAATTTCATCAAGGTTTTTTTCTTCTTCGAAAAACAAGCGCAAGATGGTCTTCTCTATCTCCGACACCTGAATATTTTGTACTAATGTCTTTAAAAGCTCTTTCTTCATGGCACATTGCATAACAGCTGATTGGTAAAGAGCCTCTATACTGATAGGATAAGACTTTCCTGAAGATAATTCAGTTACATAATTTTACCGGGGTTTGGCTAAGATGTAATGAAGAGATTATTAATTTTTAGTTAAAACAGAAACCTTGAGGTGCGTCGTATGTATGGTGAAGTAATATCAAGAGGAAATTTTATTTGTATCTTGGTAATATTTTTATAATAATACTCGGGCAGTCAATGAATGTCAGGAATTATCATGCTTGATCAAAGGAAAACCATCTGGTCATGGGCGCTCTATGACTGGGCCAACAGCGCCTATGTGACTATTATTATGGCCGGATACTTTCCGGTGTTCTTCAAGCTTTACTGGAGCACCGGCGTTGATGCGACGGTCTCTACCGCAAAGCTCGGCCTGGCCAATTCGCTGTCAGGCATTGTTCTGGGAATACTGGCCCCGGTTCTGGGGGCGATTGCTGACCGGGGCAGCGCGAAAAAGAAGTTTCTCATATTCTTTGCCTTTTTCGGCGCGGTAATGACCGTGGCGTTGTGCCTGGTGCAGCAGGGGAACTGGCAGGCAGCGGCCAGCCTGTATGTGCTTTCAGTCATCGGCTTTTCCGGCTCCCTTATCTTTTATGACGCGCTGCTGCCGGGAATTGCGAGCGAGAAGAAGATTGACTACGCATCAATACTCGGGTACGCCCTGGGCTATCTCGGCGGCGGGTTGCTGTTTGCTTTTACCATCTGGATGTCAGCGCAGCCGGAGCTGTTCGGGCTGGGCTCAGGCGATGCGGCAAAAACAGCCGCTATAAAAATCTCTTTTATCCTGACCGGCCTGTGGTGGGGAATATTTACCATCCCCCTGATGCTTTTTGTGCCTGAGCCGGAAAATTCCGTGGCTGAAAAATCCTCCGCACCAATACGCGACGGCCTGCGGCAGCTTAAACGCACCTTTTCGGAAATCCGCTCCCGAAAAAACGCCTTCCTGTTTCTGGCCGCCTACTGGCTCTACATCGACGGCATTGACACCATCATCCGCATGGCAGTTGACTACGGCCTGTCAATCGGCTTTGCCTACAAAGACCTGATCCTGGCGCTTCTCATCACGCAGTTTGTGGGATTCCCCAGCGCGTTTGTTTATGGAAAGCTTGGTGAGCGAACAGGGCTTAAGAATGCTATTTATGGCGGGCTTGCCGTCTATTTGCTGGTGGTGGTGTGGGCAATCAGGATGACCGGAGCATTTGAATTTTATCTGCTGGCGGTGATGATCGGACTGGTACAGGGCGGGGTGCAGGCTTTGAGCCGCTCCTATTACGCGCGCCTCATCCCGAAGGAAAAGGCGGGAGAATTTTTTGGCTTCTACAATATGATTGGAAAATTTGCCGTGGTCATCGGCCCGGCCTTAATAGGGATCGTGGGCAGGGTCACGCACAATTCACGCATGGGCATTGCGGCAGTGGCGCTACTTTTTATTGCCGGCGGGGTTCTGCTCTATTTCGTTAAAGAAGAGGGCTGTGAAAAAAGAGCGGCCTGAAGCTTATTCATCCTCCCAGACATGAACCTTTGGCGGCGCATAGCTTGCGGTTTTATTAATCCCGCCGTAGAAGCCGGTGAAGGTTGTAATATCCATACCTAAAAGCAGCAGCGGGTCGGCAGCCTTCACCCTCTCAAGCTTTGATTTTCCGATCAGCTCTTCATTGAGCGTTATTGAGATGATATCCCCGATACAGTTCATCTGGTTCTCGTTGGGCCTTATAATATGGTTCAGCCGGCATTCAATATGCTGGTAGCACTCCTCAATGCGGGGAGGCCTGACCTTAAGCGACGGCAGAGCCGTGAGCCCGGCCTTATCAAGTTCATTAACACCCTCATCGTAGAGAAGGCCTGTTTGCGCCACCTGCTCAAGCATTGAAAATGATGCATAGTTGACCACAAACTCTCCGGTTGCCTCGATATTGTGGGCGGTATGCCACCTGCTGTTAACACCTACGAGAAGCTGCGGGTTAGAGCCGGTGCTGAACGGATATACCAGGCCGAAGGGCGCGGCATTGACGCGGCCATCCTTGTCCACGGTGGTGACAATGGTTGTCTGAAAGGCAAGCACCACTTCATCAAGGTGCCAGAGGAATTCAGGAATTATTTCTTTTTTCATGCTGCGCCTCCTTCAGAAGCATTTATTGAAAGGATCAAGGCAATCATTATTTGAATCTTTCATCGGCTTTTTTTCGCGGGCTTCTTCTGCTTTACCGGAAAGCCAGCCGGTTCTGTCTGCGCTTCTGACATCAAATTCCGGGACATAGGGTTTTATATCCAGCAGCGGGGTGCCGTCCAGCATATCCGGTTCTTCAATGTGCAGGGTGCAGCCTTCTATGCGGATAAGTTTTACTGTGGAGAGACCGATGGGATTGGGACGCGCTGGTGCCCGGGTGGAAAACACGCCATGCAGTTCATCATCCAGAAATGGCTTGACCTTAAGCTCATAGCCTTTGGAAAGATGAAAATGATAGACCAGGATTATATGGGAAAATCCTTCAAGGTCTTTGAGCCCCTCAGCATAGGCAGGATCAATATCAATGGTGCCGGTCACGCCCTTTGCTCCTGCCGGCTGTATGGGCATGCCTGAAACTTCTTTATACGAAGAGTGGATTATACCGATGGGCTGATAAATTATTTCTGTCATTGCTGTATCCTTTGATCGAGGACGCTGATTTACGCAGAAAAACGCTGATTCAAATGAACTTTACTTTGCAAATCCCGACAATCTGCGTTCATCAGCGTCCCAGAAACTATTATATAATAAGCTTCTCTCCAATTCTGAATGCCTCAGTAAACCTCTCCAGGCCCTGGGTCCCGCCATTGACCTGCTTTCGGGCAGCGGCTAAGTCATCGCGGGCCAGCGCGTCCCGCAGCCGTTCCTCATGGTGCTTTATAAAACAGGCAAGGACCGCGGCTGCAGTGTCAGCGTCATTGGCGCGCTGCGGGTCTTCGATAAGCCGGGTGCCAAGCCCCAGAGATTCCCCATAGTACTGATAATTACTTCTGCCGGTCAGCTGCACAAAGCCTCTCCCCCGGTAGCGCTCTCCGTCAGGCGGGCCCTGATTTCCGAGGTCTCGCCGGTAATCGTAGAGATCAAAGGGGCGGCCGCCCGGTGATGTGTTGAATCGAGAGATGAGCTCACTTATTGGCTCAAAGCTTTCAGTTTCAGCCCGAATCGTGGCTAAGGCGACCAGCACCATATCCGTATCAGTCAGTCCCTCTTTTTCCAGGGCGGAGATTACTGACGGGAGGTTTGTTGCAATATTGACGGAAGGGGTGAACGGAAACATGGTGCTGATAGCACCAACGGTCACCCGGTGAATCACGGAAGAGGTATCCGTACTTGTTACAAGACCTAAAGCGGCAAGGGTCTGCCGCCCGGCAATCCCGTCAGCCGAAAGCCCGCTGTTGCGCTGAAACTCTCTGACCGCTGCCTTTGTTGCCGGACCGTATGCTCCGTCAATCCGTCCCGGATTAAACCCAAGCGCTTTTAATATCTTCTGCAGCTTTTTTACTTCAGGGCCTGTCGCGCCCAGTTTTAGTGTTGGCATTGCATTTGAGCAATCGGTTCAACCGTGCACTATAGGGCGGCCGGTCAGACTATCAAGCGTTTGTATAAACCGCTTCTTTTTGGCATTTACTATTCTGAGCTCTGCCGCATAGCTCTGCCAGTCTTTCTCTCGGCCCAGCTTTACGAGCAGGCGATTGACTTTACGCAGATAGCCTGCCGCCACCTCGTAAGCCTTTGGCTGAGTGACAGCTATCTGCCTTTCGGCAAGCTTTTTCCAGATAGCTGCCGCCCGGTCAGGATAGCTGTCAGCTATTGCAACGGCAATTCTGTCATCCTGAGAGTCATTCCCCCACCAGCCAGTTTCTTTTGATGTGCTTTTCAGATCATACCAGTGGATTACGTCATCAGTCCGTTTTTCAGCGATGGCGATATCTATAAGCGGCTCAGTCATGGGAAATTTTATATTCCCGCGATCGCTCATTTCTGCAGTACCAGTTTCTGGCAACGGCCATGAAGGAGCCTTCAGAAGAAGCTTTCCTGTTTCGAGGTGCTGGAGAGCAGCAGCCCTGACTTCCGGCAAGACTTTTGCTTTTTGAGCAGCCTTCTGCAACTTCTGAAAGGTTTCACAAGACGGATGCTGAAAAAAATCTTCAGCCCAGAAGGAGGCAACAGAAAGCCAATCACCTTCTTTTTCCCGTATCTCCCGAAGAGTATTACGCAGGCCAGCCGCGATGCCAGGGGCCTGCTTTCGGGTTGCTTTGATGCCTTTATATATCCATTGTTCAGCCTCTTTTATCCGCCCTGCCTTCATGAGATAATCGACCAGTCGCCGATAATTACCGGTCTTTTCTGCTTCCTGCTCACACAGTGGGATAATTTCTTTATGTCGGCCTGCTTTCTCCAGGGCATGTATGACCCAATCGCTTAACCGGTCGCGATCGTAGTGCCGTAAAAAATTATCCTTTTCACGGGCCGGCGCAAACTGATTCAGGCGCTCGGCAAGTTTCTCTGCCAGTGCATTCCAGTCAGCAGTAGAATGTTTTTGCTTCCAGAAAAATTCTGCCCCGGAGCACAGCTCATACTGATCATTCAATCCTGTTTCCACTGCCCAGAGCATCTTTTCAACGGTTGGCAAAGACGATTGGGGCAGTGCCTGAAAAATTATATCCACGCAGGAAGCAATTTCACCGGCTGTTTCACCTTCATCATTGCTCATTTCTATCTGTTGCGTGCCCTGCTCCAATAGTTCCCTTCCCAGCTCGATTACTTCATCTGCATATCCTCGGGCCAGAAGTGCTTTCAACCGATTCTTGACCTGCGAGTAATCCGGAATATATCCCTCATTCTTCCAGTGATTTGTCCAGCCGGGCTCAGAACTCAGTTCGCGAATCTCTTTTTGAATGGAACGCACCAGTTTTTTAATGTTTCCCTCTGAAAGGTTTTGCCGATCATGCAGGTCTTTACGAACTGCGGGATGGCGCCCGGCCAAATCTTCTATGAGCGCCATGAGCTGCTCATTGGTCTGCTTTTTCAGGAAGGAAGACGAATTATGTGAAACGGATATTTCCTGTGCCATTGGGCTGAATCGGTCTACATCTTCCTCATCGTCTTCATCCTGCGTGTCATATTCTGCTCCGCTGTCAAGCAATTCCAACCGCCGGTCTTGGGTTGCGGCTGTCGGAACAGTGCTATTATTTTTCAGGCGGTCGAGATATTCAAGCACTACTGCAACAGCATGTTTACAGGTTGCCCCGTAAGGACAGGTGCAGTCTGAAACAAGCTCTCCGGCTTCAAATCTTACTTGAGTGGCATATTGTTGAGTCCCTGCCACCCACGCAACGATGCCGCCAGTTTTTGTTTGAGACAGTTCTTGTACTCTCTTGCCTCTCTGGTAGCTCTTGCCGCGGGAAACAATAATGCTGCCTGCCCACTTTTCAAGGTCTCTCCAGGTCAATTCTTTAAAAGGATCATTTTTTGAACGACTGGGTGCCATGGCTTTCCCTGAATGAATAGTATAGCTGTGCTTATAATATAATAATCATGCTTTGAAAATAAAAATGATATGGCTTATAATCAGGCTGTTGATTTGATTGAGCATATTAATTTTAACCCCACCTAAAATGTATCCCGAGAGGGAGATCGTCGATTGTAGGGCAAATATGGAAGCCAAATTTTTTAAATTTCTATAAAATATTTCAAATCAACAGCCTGAATGATTCCTGACAGTACTACATCCCGGTCTTGCACAATGCATGAAGCCAAAAATCCTGATCATTGTTGACGTCCCCGGCTGGGCGCTGGAGCGCACGGCGGATAACGTGATGGCTTGCCTCAGCGACCGCTATGATTTTGAGAAGGCATTTAACAAAAATGCTGTAGAAAAAATCCGCGAGGGGAAGTTTGACCTTCTCTATATCACCTATGAGACCCAGTTTCAGGATGCGGGCATTGAGGTGGCAATTCCTGAACGGGCGGTGACGGGAGTGCGCTGTCACTTCAAGTGGGATGGAGGAGGGAAGGGCATGCCACCGTCGGCAGCGTTTCTCTCTCATCTGAGAAAATTTTCCGCCCTGAATGTTCCTTCAGGGATTTTATGCAATATTTTTAAGCCACTGCATCCGGCAGTTTTCTACACGCCGCACGGGGTGGACATACATAGATTTAAGCCGAAGGCAGGGGGGCCATACACATCGCCGGAAGGGGAGTTAATCCTCGGCTGGGCAGGCTCGCTCACCAACCATCCGGGCAAGCGCGGAGTTGAAGATTACCTTATGCCTGCAATCGAAGGGCTCAAAGGCGTCAGCCTGAGGCTTGCAGCACGGGAGGAGAAATGGCGCACGCAAGGTGAGATGGTTGCCTTCTACCAGGGCGTTGATGCCCAGATCTGTGCCAGCCGCACGGAAGGCGGCCCCCATCCGCTGCTTGAAGCTGCGGCCTGCGGCATCCCGCTCATCTCCACGCGGGTCGGCCTTGCCCCGGAACTTATCCGGGACGGTGAAAATGGTTTCTTAATTGAGCGCAGCATTGAGACTATTCGCGATGCAGTAATCAAGCTTCGGGACAATCAGGATTTGCGGACAGCCATGGGCAAGAGCGCGCGGGAGACAGTTGCAAACGCGTGGAACTGGGATCTGCAGGCAAAAAGCTATGTGCCATTCTTTGACTATGGACTTAATAACTCTATAATACAACATGATGCTGATCCCTAAGCCCGTTCCCTTAAACCCGAAAGGCAAATACCTCATCGTCAATGCTGACGACTACAATACTGACAGCCAGAGGAACCGTGGCATCCTGCAGGCCGCACAGGATGGCATGGTCACCAGCGTCTCGGTTATCGCCAATCTGCACGGGGAGGACGAGGCGCTGGCAGAGCTTACAGGAGTCATGGCCGCGCGCATCGGCATTCACTTGAATCTTACCAGCGGCAGGCCCCTGGTCCCGGGGCTGAAAACGCTGACGGACGATGCGGGGGTTTTTTATCCAAAGCAGACAGCCTGGCGCAAAGCCCTTTTTGAAAAATTTGACCTGCAGGAAGTGGAAGAAGAATTCGCCGCGCAGATAGAGCGATTAACGGCCGCCGGCATTACTCCCGACCATTTTGACGGAAACAACCACATCCACATATTCCCCGGCATCGCGCGGGTGGCGGGCTCTCTGGCGCAGCGCTATGGCATTTCAAGGATTCGCCTGCCGCAGGAAACATTTTCCCGCTGGAAACAGTGGATACAGCCTAAGGCATTAAAGAAATATTTTATAGGGCTTTTGTCTTGCCGTGCCCGACCGCTGTTTAAAGGCTGCGGCCTGCGCTTTACCGATCATTTCGCAGGCATTCAGTTCCCCGCAGTCGCACAGGCTGCGTCACTCAAAGCGTTCCTCATGAACCTGCCCGAAGGGACCGCAGAGCTTATGTGTCACCCTGGGTACCAACATCTTATTCAAAATTCTTTTTCGTCGATGGAGCGGGAGCAGGAGCTGGAAGTTCTGACCTGCGCTGAGGTTCTTGCAGAAGTGCGGCGCCGGAACATTCAACTCATTTCTTATAGCGAGCTATGACCATGACACGAATTGCACTGGTCAGTCCCTTTACCCTGCCGTTTCCCTGCGGCAACAGTATCCTCGCAGAACGGCTGCAGGCTGGTTTGTATAAAAAAGGGGGGTACGAAGTCTCGCTTTTTAACTGTAGAGACGATGCAGCAGACCGGGCGGCACTGTTTGCTCCGCATCTGCTGCACAGTGTCAATGCAGAGCGGCCGCATCAATGGATTCAAGGATTTTTCCTTCAGAGTAAAAAAGTGCCCTGGGTAATTACCCTCACCGGCACTGATTATAATACCTGGTGCGGTGTTACCGATCCTCCTGCACCAGTGCTTGAATCTCTTGGGCAGGCAGATGCACTGGTGGTCTTTCATGAGGATGCGCTGCAAACCGTGCGCAAGTGCCTGCCGGCCGTGGCCGGGAAAATCCATATTATTGCCCAGGGAGTTACTCCTCCGGTGATAGTTAGCGATGTGCAGCGTGTCAGGCAACGCTACGGGATAAGCCCTGAGACGGTGCTATTCTTAATGGTTGCCGGCATCAGGCCGGTAAAAAATATTGCTGCGGCTATTGAAGCTTTCCAGAAGGTGGAAAAGAAGGTTACGGATACAGCGTTATTCCTTGCCGGGCCGGTTATAGACCAGAACGAGGCAAAACGGATATTTAAGATTGCTAGCAGATTGCAGCGTTTTCAATACCTGGGTGAGATCGCCCCTGCAGCGGTGCGGGAATTGATGGCAGCGGCGGATATTTTTTTAAACACCTCGCTGCATGAGGGCATGTCAGGATCAGTGCTTGAGGCAATGGCTGCCGGGGTACCCATCATTGCAAGTGCGGTGGCAGGGAACTGCGCTCTGGTGAGGGATAATGAAAACGGGTTGCTGTTTTCCAGGGATGATTCCGGTGAATTAATACGTACCGCTGTCCGGCTCTCCACGGACAGGCTTTTGCGCAGTAAGCTGGGAGAGGCGGGGAGGAAGATGGCTGCAGCGTGTTATTCCGCGGAGCAGGAGACAGAGAAGTACGAGCATCTGTACCGCAGCCTTATCAAATAAAAAAAGCCCCTCACTGCACATGGCACTGAGGGGCCTGTCAAGGGGGTTTGCCTTTTTACCGTCGAGCGGTAAAAAGGCTGTTAGGGGTGACATTATATTGTTCGGATAGTACGCTTAAAGCTTTAATAAAAAAGGCAGTATTGATAAAAAAAATATTATTTTCTATCGCGGTATACCGTATGAGGTATTTTTAAGTGTCGGCGCTGCTCTTGTCCCCGGAAGGAGCATATCCGTTTTTAGCGCTTGATGACCGGCTGCTGGCACATGCCTGCCGCGTGGAAGCTTACCAGGCATCAGGTCCCGGGGGCCAGAAGCGCAACCGTACCTACAGTGCAATACGGCTCAGTCATTCCGCAACCGGTATTTCTGTAATAGCGGAAGAGAGCCGCTCCCAGAATGAGAACAAGCTGAGAGCACTGCGCAGGCTGCGTATGGCGATAGCCTTACGGGTGCGCAAGCAGCCAGGCGGTGCTGGCCCGGCTATTCCGGATACCATCACGGTATATTTCAAACAGGATACCCCGCTGCAGGTAAATCAAAGAAACCCGCTCTATCCTCTGGTCTGTGCAACCATACTTGACGCCCTGTATTTTGAGCAGGGAAGCATTGGCGATGCGTCCCGTCTGCTTGGGCTTTCAACCGGCCGGCTCAACAGATTTTTGGGAAAAGACAGCGACCTGCTGCATGCCGTCAATGAGCTTCGCTCACACTTTAATCTCAAGCCACTAAAACAGGGTTAATATAATTTTTAAGTTTAAGGCTACCGGTAAAAATGTCACTCCCGTGAAAACGGGAATCTATAACTAATTAAAATTACTGGACTCCCGCTTTCGCGGGAGTGACAGATTGGGAATTACTAGAGGTTCTCTTAAGTAACACCCCGTTTTTTATTGCTGCCATTAAACATATATAAAAACATTGCATAATAAATGGAAATGTTCTAAATTACTAAACTGTATTATGTGCCAATCTCTTTAAGGGGAGCATAGGGTAATGGATAAAAAAATATTTTATTTTTTCGTCCTCATCGTCCTCGGGCTGCCGCGTTTTGCAGCGTCAGAGACCATGTATGTAAACGACAACCTTGAGGTTATGATCCGCGGAGGTAAAGGGGTGGAATTTAAAATTCTGGCCATTAAGAAAGCCCATGAACCCCTTGAGGTATTGAAGACGGAAGATGATTATTATTATGTGCGCACGGAAGGCGGCATTGAAGGCTGGGTGCTGCGCCGCTATCTCACCAGAGAGCTTCCCGACCCGATGGTGATTGCAAGTTTGCGAACCGAGATTGAACAGCTGAAAGGAGAGCAGGCGGCCCTGAACCAGGAGTATCAAAAACTCCAGGAACAGAGAAAATCGATTACAGATTCTTCCGCCCTGCTGGGCGAAAAGGCCAAAACCCTGGAGAGTCAGTACCAGGAGCTCAAAGCCAGCAGTGCCAATATCATCGGCATCAAACAGGAGCATGACCGGCTTGCGGAAGAAAACCGCAAAAACACGCTTACCATAACCCAGCTCACGGAAAAAAATAAACAGCTCCGGGACTACACCATGCTCATGTGGTTTGTTGCAGGAGCATGCACGCTTTTAATCGGCATATTGTTCGGAGCGATCCTTCAAGGCCTTAGATACAAGCGGAAAAGATCAATCAGTTTTTAATGGGCTTCTTTAGCCTTGCCCGCAGGGTAGCGTGTGCAGCCACAAAAACTAAACAGCACTATGCTTGCGGCAGTGTGCGGTGTGCTGAACTTAATAAATAACGAGCAGTAAATAGTAGAGACAAAAAGTTCTTGACAAACCGGCAAGTTTTCTTTAATTCATAGTCTCTACTATTTCCCTCAGCGTGAATATCAGGAGATTGTGGACCATTGAAGAGGGAAAGCTTGGAAAAAGCCTTCCGCAGTTTTGCCCTTTTTGGAAGCTTTGGTTTTATGATGGCAGCTTCCATCCTGGTCGGATATTTCATAGGGAGCTATATTGATAACAAATTGGGAACCGGTCCATGGGGGCTGCTTGTCTGTTTGCTGCTGAGTGTTATCGGAGCGTTTGCGGAATTTTTCAAAACCGTTAGTCGATTTGCAAAAAGGTCAAAGAATGCCGGCTGATTCCAAGCGGGATTACCCCAAAAGTATTTTTTTTTATCAATTTTAATCTCCGCAATTTTGATCGCCGTATCCCTTTTATTCAATAACCGGCCCATTACCACTGGCTTAATCGTAGGCTCTATAGTAAGCCTAGTTCTTTATACAACGCTCTGGTGGACGATCTCCGTAATATTTAGCAAGAAGGAGCATCAGGGGCCGGTTGAAACGTTATTTGCTATTCTTTTGTTTGTATTTAAGCTGCCCGTTGTCGGGGTGGCCCTGTATTTTGCCTTTCGCTACCTGGAGATAAATCCCTTTGCTCTGGTTGCCGGAATTGGAGTGACACAAATCGCCATTTTCTGCTTAGGAACCAGTAACCTGTTTAAAAAACGCCGAGCACCCAAATGACCGAACAAGCTACCAGTCACGCAGCAGCAACACATGCTGCTGCTGCAGAATCATCAGCCAACGAGCTGCCTTCATTTTTTGATTTTCTTGGAATCAATAAGCACAGCGAGTTCCTTGGTATAGGGTACCATGACTGGATACCCATTGTCATGTCATTGCTGGTAGCAGTAGTGCTCATTCTCGTGACCCTGTGGTGCACCAGAAAGATGGAAAAAGTTCCCCGTGGGCCACAGGCGTTTATTGAGCTTGTAGTCGAAGCGCTTACTAACTTCTTTACCGGCATCATTGGTCCTGCTGCCCCGCGCTATATCCCGCTGCTCGGGTCCCTGTTCCTGTATATTATCCTTATGAACTTATGGGGGCTCATTCCGCTGATGCAGTCTCCGACAAACAAATTAAATACTACGCTGGCGTTAGCCCTGGTGGTATTTGTTGCCACGCAATATGAGGGAATGAGAGTAAAGGGGGTGTGGGGCTATTTAAAGCATTTTATGGAGCCTTTGATGCTGGCTCCGCTGATGCTGCCCATACATCTTATCGGTGAGCTGGCACGGCCGGTATCGCTCTCCCTGCGTCTGTTCGGCAATCTTACCGGAGAAGATATTGCCATATCAAGTCTGGTGTTTTTAACGCCGTTCATCCTGGGATTCATCCCCATTCCCTTTCATGTGGTTATGATGCTGCTGGCGCTGCTGTTCAGCACGGTGCAGGCGGTTGTTTTTACCCTGCTCGCTTCAATCTATATCGGGTCAGCGATTGGTGCGCTGGAGGGCGGTGAGCATGAGCATTAATACGTATACATACGTATGCGTGGGAATATGACAGCATAGTGTTCGTAGCCGTGTCTGTATCTATAACGTGGTTTTTAACCAACAATTAACAAAGGAGGACTTGGTAATGTGGTATTTAGGACTTATAGGTTTAGCTATCGGGTTAGCAGTTGGCTTGGCTGCACTGGGTGGCGGAGCCGGGTTGGGCAGGGCAACATCATCAGCACTTGAAGGGACTGCCAGACAGCCCGAATCATCAGGGGAGCTTCGCACCACATTGATTATCGGTGCGGCACTGATCGAGGCACTGACCATTTACAGCCTGGTCATCGGCATTCTCCTGCTGGCAAAATTGCCGAATGCCGCAGAGATTGTTGATGTACTGAAGAAAATGGGCGGCTGATAAAAAACCGGGCAGGAAAAGAATACTTCCTATGGATGCAATAGCAGCACTCGGATTACAATTAAAGCCTGTGATTGTCCAGATTGTCGGCTTTCTCATTCTCTTCTGGATACTGAAAAAATATCTCTTCGGCCGGGTCAGCGGCATGATACAGGCCCGCGGCGATGAAATCAGAAAAACCTATGAAGAGAATGAAAAGACCCGCGCCGAGGTGAAGGATCTCAAGGAGCAGTATGAGAGACGGTTAAACGAGATTCAGGAGAAGGCTGACGCGGTCATTCAGGAAGCCGGCAAGAAAGCCACGCAGGCCGGGCAGGAGATCCTGGAAAAAGCGCGCCGCGAGGCTGACAGCCTTCGTGAGAAGCGGCTTGCCGAGCTTGAGCAGGAGAAAAAGAAGGCCATTGCCGAGATTCGCACGGAAGTGGTCAGGCTTTCGGTTCTGCTTACCACCCGGCTGATTGAAAAAACGGTCGATCAGGGAACTGCTGAAAAGCTCGCCAACGACGTCATGCGTGAAATAGGGGGGCTGCCCTCTTGATCCAGAGCAAGATCACCGAACGCTACGTTTTGGCGCTGCTGGATATTGCAGCGCAGCAGGGCAAGGCCGAAGAGGTCGAACGGCAGTTGCAGTACGTTGACCGGCTCCTGAAAAGCAATGCGGAATTCATGCATATCCTGCTGCACCCGAAGATATCCCGGCTGCGCAAAAAGAAGCTGCTGGATGACTTGTTCGGTACCAGGCTGACTGATACCGTTAAGCGGTTCCTGCATCTTCTGGTGGAAAAGAAGCGGGCAGCAATTATCGCCGTCTTGTATGAAGCCTATAAACAGGATGCGGACAGGATGCGCGGCATTGTAAAGGCACGGGTGAATTCTGCCATTGACCTTTCCCCGGAACAACAGCATACCTGTAAAGCGGTTCTGGAAAAGAAATTGAAGAGCATGGTTGAAGTGCAATTTGCCGTTGAAGCCGGCATTCTCGGCGGACTGCAGATCTTCATCGGCAATGATGTGCTGGACGGAAGCATCCGCGGCAGGCTGGATAAACTGCAGAAACACATCCTGGAACTTAATGTAAGCTGATTGCAATTATATTATATATATAAATAAATAAAAAATAAAAGGAGTTGATAGCCTTGGAACTGAGGGCAGAAGAAATAACTTCTATAATCCAGAAGGAAATTGAGGATTATAAAGAAGAGCTGAAGATGGAAAGTGTGGGCACGGTTCTCCAGGTGGGAGACTGCGTTGCCCGTATTTATGGACTGGATAAATGCAAGGCGTCCGAACTGCTGGAATTTCCTCACGGCGTCTACGGGATTGCGCTCAATCTGGAAGAGGACACGGTTGGCGCCATCCTGCTGGGCGATGCCAGTGAAATAAAAGAGGGGATGACGGTCAAGTGCACCGGCCAGGTTATTTCAGTACCGGTCGGAGATGCTCTGCTCGGCCGGGTGGTGAATGCTCTGGGAGAGCCCATCGACGGCAAGGGGGCGATACTGGCGGAAAAAAAGCGGCCTATTGAAGGCGGTTCCCCCAATGTCGTCCAGCGGCAGCCGGTTAAAGAGCCGCTGCAGACGGGAATTAAGGCCATTGATTCAATGATTCCCATCGGCAGAGGCCAGCGCGAGCTCATCATCGGCGACCGCCAGACCGGTAAAACAGCTATCTGCATTGATACCATCATCAACCAGAAGGCGGAATATGAAGCAGGCAATCCTGTTTACTGTATCTATGTAGCAATTGGCCAAAAGCAGTCAACCGTCTTGAGCGTGATGGAAACGCTGCAGAAATACGGCGCCATGGAGTACACCACGATCGTTGCCGCCACGGCCAGCGATCCCGCGCCGATGCAGTATATTGCTCCCTTTGCCGGGTGCGCCATGGGCGAGGAATTCCGGGACACCAAGCGGCATGCCCTGGTCATATATGATGACCTGTGGAAACATGCGGTTGCCTACCGGCAGGTGTCGCTGCTTCTCCGGCGCCCGCCCGGACGGGAAGCATTCCCCGGCGATATTTTCAACCTGCATTCGCGACTTCTGGAACGGGCCGCAAAATTGAGTAATCCACTCGGTGCCGGCTCCTTAACCGCGCTGCCGATTGTTGAAACCCAGGCCGGCGATTTCTCAGCCTACATCCCCACCAATGTTATATCCATTACCGACGGGCAGATATATCTCGAGAGCGACCTGTTTTATGCCGGCATCCGGCCGGCAGTGAACGCAGGGCTTTCGGTGTCCCGCGTGGGCGGCAATGCCCAGAACAAGGCTATGAAAAAAGTGGCCGGTTCGCTGCGCCTGGATCTCGCGCAGTATCGCGAGCTTGCCGCTTTTACCAAATTCGGCTCCGAGCTGGACAAGGCAACGCAGGCCCAGTTAAACCGCGGAGAGCGGCTGATAGAAATCCTGAAGCAGCCCCAGTACCAACCGTACCCGACAGACCAGCAGGTAGTCATCCTTTATGTTGCCGGGCAGGGGTTCATTGATGATGTGCCGGTGGCCCGCATCAAGGACTTTGAACGGGGCTTTCTTAAATTTATCGGTGAGAAGTATCCCCAGGTATGCGAGAAACTGAGAGCGACCAAGGAGCTGACCGGTGAAGTCACCGAGGGGCTGAAGAAGGCAGTGGCTGAATACAAACAGGATTTTAAATAGTAAACGGACACCATGGCCCTATCCACCCGAGAAATACTCCGACGGATACGCGGAATTAAATCCACCCAGCAGATTACCCGGGCGATGCAGATGGTCGCAGCGGTAAAGCTTGCCCGGATCAGGTCGCTGGCGGAAAATTCCCGTCCGTATGTGAACCGCCAGGAAACCCTGATGCGCGCATTCCGCACTTCAGCCTATGCGGTAGATCATCCCGTGTTCAATCCCGCCAAGGGAAACCGGTTGCTGCTCCTGGTAATCACATCAGACCGGGGGCTGTGCGGCACCTTTAACCTCAATATAATAAATGCGGTTATCGGCTATCTGGAGGCGAACAGGGGAAAACAGATTTCTATTGTAGCCGTGGGCAAAAAAGGCTATGACGCGCTGACCCACCGGGGATATGCAATTGAACGATTCCTCCCGGTTCCCTGGGGCGAAGCCCTGACCCGTGAATTGCAGGTTGTTAATTCTTTTCTTACCGATAACTTTAATACCCAGAAAATAGATGAAGTGCACATCTATTATACCCGGTTTGTAAATGTACTGCGGCATATTCCTACGCGCACACAACTGCTTCCCCTGACACCCCTCAGCAAAGAAGAGCAGGCTCATTTAATCAAGGGAGAGGTCGATTTTATTATGGAGCCGAGCTTTGCCGACATCGCGCTTTCTCTCGTACCGCAGTACATTGAGATGCAGCTTCGCCATTGCCTTATTGAATCAGGAACCAGCGAGCAGGCCGCGCGCATGGTTGCCATGCAAAATGCGACCGATAACTCTAGAGATCTCATTAAAGATCTTACGCTGAGATTTAATAAAGCCCGTCAGGCAAACATCACCAGAGAATTGATAGATATTATCGGAGGAGTTGAGGCCCTTAAAGGATAAATGCGGAATCCAGAGTGCGGAATGCGGCGGTATATATACTATATTCCACATCCCGAAATCCTCACTCGACATTTTTTCATGGAGGTACCCCCTTGAATATCGGAAAAATTGTACAGGTTATTGGTCCCGTCGTGGACATTCGCTTTTTTAATGAAGAGCTCCCCGCAATCTATAATGCCATAAAGATTAATGATCCGGCAAATGGAATAAAGCTAACTCTTGAAGTAGCGCAGCATCTCGGGGACAATATCGTGCGCACCATTGCCATGTCAGCTACTGATGGTCTGGTCAGGGGAATGGATGCAGAAGACACCGGCGGGCCCATCTCCATGCCGGTCGGCGAGGGGACTCTCGGTCGGGTCTTTAATCTGCTGGGTGAGGCCATTGATGAACTGGGAGACGTTAAATTTGATAAGCGCTACTCCATTCACCGGCCGCCGCCAACCCTTGAAGAGCAGAAGACGGCAAATGAAGTTTTTGAAACCGGCCTCAAGGTTGTAGATTTACTGGCGCCGTATGCCAAGGGAGGAAAAGTCGGCCTGTTCGGCGGCGCCGGCGTCGGCAAGACCGTTCTTATCATGGAGCTGATCCGCAGCATTGCCACTGAGCACGGCGGCATATCGGTTTTTGCCGGTGTGGGAGAAAGAACCCGCGAAGGAAATGACCTGTGGCTGGAAATGAAAGAATCAGGGGTTATCAGCAAAACAGCCATGATCTTCGGCCAGATGAACGAGCCGCCGGGAGCCCGTCTGCGCGTGGGACTTTCAGCTCTGGCAGCGGCAGAGTATTTCAGGGATGAGCGGGGCATGGACGTGCTGCTGTTCATTGATAATATTTTCCGTTTTACCCAGGCCGGCGCTGAAGTGTCAGCTCTGCTTGGCCGCATGCCCTCTGCCGTGGGCTATCAGCCGACGCTGGCCAATGAAATGGGTGACCTGCAGGAACGGATCACGTCTACTACCAGGGGTTCGATCACCTCTATCCAGGCAATCTATGTTCCGGCAGACGACCTCACTGACCCTGCTCCTGCAACCACATTTTCTCATCTTGATGCAACGACGGTTCTGTCGCGTTCTCTGGCAGAGCTTGGTATTTATCCGGCGGTGGATCCCCTGGATTCAACCTCGCGTATTTTAACGCCGCTCATCGTCGGCGAGGAGCACTATGAAGTAGCCCGGAACGTCCAGTTGATACTGCAGAAATATAAAGAGCTGCAGGACATTATCGCAATTCTCGGAATGGAAGAGTTGTCAGAAGAAGACAAGCTGGTGGTGTCCCGGGCACGAAAGATCCAGCGCTTTCTTTCACAGCCGTTCTTTGTTGCCGAGGCGTTTACCGGCACGCCGGGCAAATATGTTCCTCTGCATGAGACGGTGCGCGGCTTTAAGGAAATCATCGACGGAAAACATGATGATATTCCCGAGCAGGCTTTTTACATGGTCGGCCCCATTGACGAGGTAATCGAGAAGGCGAAGAAACTTCAGGCCAAGAGTGAGTGATGAAGAAAGAAACGTTCAGCCTTGAGGTCATTACCCCGGAGAAGGTCCTCATCCGCCAGGACTCTGCGTCCATCGTGCTTCCTGCTGGCAATGGCAGCCTTGGCATACTGCCCGGGCATGCGCCGCTGATATCAACGGTCGGCATCGGCATCCTTAAGGTGCGCGATACCGGTAAAAAAGAAAAACTTGTTTTTGTAAATGACGGCTTTATCATGGTTTCCCTTGAAGGGGTTACCATCCTGGTCCGTAGCGCTGAAGCAAAAGAGATGATCGATGCCAAGCGGGCAACTGCTGCTAAAGAGCGTGCCGAGCAGCGGCTCGCGCACCGGGACCAGACTACCGACGTGCAGAGAGCACGGGATGCCCTGGTCCGGGCTGAGTGCCGGCTGAAAATTGCCCTGGGCGGCCTGACCCATTGACAGACTACACAACACATGATTTTTATCAAGTGCCTGCTGCGGACAAAGCGCAGCAGGCACTTGTTTTTTTCTGGTAAAGAGTGTAAAGTTTTTTCAGCGCTCGCGCGTTACAGAGCCAGGGATCAGCAAAACGTTATTGGTAACAACCGTCATTGTATATTCGCATGGAAATTATAACAACAGAGATTGAAGGTCTGCTCATCATTAAACCGCAGGTGTTTGAAGATGACCGGGGATATTTTTTTGAATCATTTAACCGGGAAAAATTTCTGCAGGCCGGGATTGATGCTGCGTTCGTCCAGGATAATGAATCGAAATCCACCAAGGATGTGGTCCGCGGCATGCACCTGCAGGCGCCCCCCTTTGAACAGGGGAAACTGGTGCGCGTGATGCGCGGCGCAGTACTGGATGTCGCGGTTGATGTGCGGAAGAATTCACCGACGTTTGGAAAATGGGCCGCCATTGAACTCTCCGGGAAGAATAAATGGATGTACTGGATTCCTGCCGGATTTGCTCACGGTTTCAGGACCCTTGAAGATGAGACCATCTTTTTTTATAAATGCACAAACGTTTATAACAAAGAGGCTGAACAGGGTTTTGTCTGGAATGATCCGGATATTCATATTGACTGGGGTATCAGCAGCCCTGTCATATCGGAGCGGGACCGCCGGGCGCCGCTGTTCCGGGATTTTGTGAGCCCGTTTTAAGTAAGGCTCAAGAAAAAAGTAAAGCTTGATTGAATCGCGTCCTGTCTGGTCATTGCGCATTACCCGAAGAGCCTGTTCGCAGAAATCCGGCAGGCGTTTCTTTTTTGCATGACTGCTATTCCGGGCTCTAAACACACCTGAACCAATGGAATATTGCCCAGGGAGTTCATTGTTTCAAAATGATGAGCCGCTATTGAACCGTCACTGAGCTTTACCTCTATGA
>Ga0209777_10001798_pt1 | contig 29750 bp, 22 predicted proteins | sample FrelakmetHBP12HB_FD_187147 | JGI IMG/M metagenome (GOLD analysis project Ga0209777, IMG submission 187147) | Freshwater lake sediment microbial communities from the University of Notre Dame, USA, for methane emissions studies -HBP12 HB (SPAdes)... | ecosystem: Environmental > Aquatic >...
ATTGATGGCGCCGGCGACATCAATCGTGGTTCCCTTGAACGGGACATGGTCATACAGTTCCTGGTAGTTTCGGGCGTTCACCCGGACGACTACCGTCTTGCCCCACACGGCCGGGGTCAGCACGATACCGACCAGCAGCAGCAAGGCAAGCAATAACGAACTTCTTCTCACGAGGTTCCTCCAATCGTTTGAGAGGCTCTAAGGTTTTTGGTTCGCCCTCGCGGCGGGCGATGCGCGGCATTCATAAACTTAGACCGGCGAAAACACACGCCGGTACATAAATTATAGGCTGCCCGGCGGGCATGTCAATGCGAATGCAGCAGATGCTCTACGCTGTACGCTCTACGCTACCCTGACCCGGCAAGGAGCGTATGGCGTAAGGCGTAAAGCGTCCGGCAGCCTGTTTACGGTTCCGCCGGCGGGCCGTCGAACTCGACGTGCTCCCAGCTCAGCGAATCGTGCGCCCAGGTGAAGATGAGATAGCCAGGCTTGCCGTAGTCCATCGTGCCGGTCGGCAGGGAAGCGACAAAGTGGCTCAGGTCGTCAATCCGGAAGTAACGCCAGCCATGGATGTGGCCGGCGACAAAGTCGTGCACGTGATACCGGGCAAGCAGACTTAGCAGCTTGTAGCGCTCTTCAGAACCGCTGATGCGCCACATGATGGGCTTGGTCCCGTCGTAAATCGGGTAGTGCGTAGCGACAATCGTGGGGACACCCCTCCGAGGGATGTCCCCATAAGAGCTGTCCGCGAGTTCGCTTTCCAGCCAGTCGAACTGCTCCTGGCCCAGGGCGCCTTCGGCGGTATCGAGGAAGATGAGCTTTATCTTGCCCGCGACGTTAACCGTGTAGCAGCTCGGGCCGAATGTAGTCTTGAACCACTCCCAGCCGTCGGCATGGTACAGGTCGTGGTTGCCGATTGTACAGTAGTAGGGCAGGCCGGTAGAATCGAACTGGGCCAGCAGTTCGTCGCGTTCGGTGGCCAGGGCGTCATTAGTCAGGTCGCCGAGTACGCAGAAGAACTTGATGCCGTTTGCCGTGATTCCCTGGCGAAAATCCGGGAGATAGGTGAGGCGGTCGGTCGTGATTTGCGGGTCGCCGAACATGGCGAAGCGGAACGAGTCGGGATTCACCGCGGGCGGAACCGGCGCCGGCAACTGACCGGACAGGCTCTCGTGAACCCGCTCGGCCACACTGGGGTGCGCGACAAACTGTCCCAGGTCCCATTTGCACGACACAAGCAACAGGCAACAAGCGGCAAGTGACAGGCAACGAAGAGTCAGCGGCCTGCGGCTTCTAATGTCCATAAACCACTCCAACCCGGGCATCGACTTCGCCCACCGAGAACAGTGCGCCGGAAAGACCCTTGATGCTTGAGCCGAGGCGTGCAGACACGTACCAGTGGGCACCCGGCCAATACTGAATGATGCCGTGTTCACGATCTGACCATGGCGCCAAGTACAAGACTGGGACAAGCCGCGCCTCGAATCCGAACGGCAACTCCTGCGTACTGTGATGGTTCAGAGCGTCATCGTCGGCGACCTGGAATGAGAGGGCGAGATCGTTCCTCGATCTCAGTTCGGTTCGGAAGAACTCCCACTCGAAGTGGTAAAGCAGGTTCAGTTCGTCGGCCGGCCCGGTGAAGCGAAACGGTGAAACGTAGTCGGCCGGGTCGAGTTGCGGCGACCGCCAGGCCAGCCCAACTCCGAGTTCGAGTCGGCGCAGGGGCCCGGCAAGAACCATGCCGGAGAGCGAGTTCTCGCCAACCTGCCAAGAAGACCATTGGCTGTGGTTCGCCTGAACCTTGAGCATGAGCCCGACCGACCTGATGAGTAATGCGTCCGCGCCCAGTCCGTATTGGGCAATACCGGGGTTGTCGCCAGCACTCAGGGCAACGTCGGCCCGCATCCAATCGCCTGACCGAACCGCTAAGGTAGCGCCCGCGGTCAGCAGGCCTTTGGTTTCGACTCCAGGTTCCGTGCGAAAACCGAGGCTCGCCTGGGGCGCAACCTGGAGAGCCGAAATCGGGCCAGCCGCGGCCAGCAGAGCGACCAGCATCAGCATTCGACGAATGCGCATGCAAGAGCATACGGAAACCGGTCGCCCGGTTCAAGACCAGAGGCTGACAGGCAAGTAACCAAGAGCCAAGTGACCAAACAACTAAGGTTGACTGTTATGTTGGTTGGCAGTTGATTGGTTACTTGAGGCCTGACACTTGGCAGTTGACCGGCTTCTGGCACTTGGTTGACAAGGTTTGAAACTCGGCTAAACTAACGCCATGCGCAGCAGCCGCAGTTATCGAGACTTCCAGCAGCAGCTTGCCACCCGCAAGCTGGATGCCGGTTACATCTTCATCGGCTCGGAAGGCTACCTGATTGACGAAGCCCTGACCGCGCTGCGCGACGCCCAGCTCACCGACGATTTTACGAACCCGGACAACCTGCCGCGGGAGGGCGAAAGCGTTATCGTAGACGCAATTCTGGCGCAGGCGCTGGCGACGAGCCACAAGCCACAAACCACAAGCCTCAAGCTCATGGTCGCCGAGACCGAGGAACAGGAAGCGAAACTCAGCGACGCCCGCAAGTCGCTGGAAGCGTTCGACTGCGTCACGTACCAGGGTCGCGAGGCCGACATGGACAGCATTTTGATGCAGATTGCCACGCCGCCGTTCATGGCCCGGCGTCGGCTGGTGATCGTCCGGGATTTCGGCAGCTTCCGGAGGGACGACCAGGAACGTCTGCTCGCCGAGCTGAAGAAGGAATCGCCGATTTGCCGGCTCGCGCTGGTCCTCGCGGGTGAAGACTGGACCGCGGAGCGCCTGATTTCGAGCAAGGGCTGCGGCAAATACGCCGTCGAGTTGCCGAGTTCGGATTTCGGCGAACTGAACGCGATGATTGACCGCTGGGCCGCGGCCGGGAAGTTCAAGGTCGCGGCGGGCGCGAAGCAACTGCTGCTCGAAAGCACGGCCGGTTCGCTGGGCCGGCTCAAAGTCGAACTGGAGAAGCTGAAGACGTTGCTCGACCGGGACACCGAGGTTACCAAAGAGCGGGTGCGCGACCTGACCGGCATCTGGCGCGAGTACCACGTGAGCGAACTGGTGGACGCGGTGGCGCAGCGGAACCGCGCGGCCGCGCTGAACAGCCTGTGGCGGCTCGCGGACTGGAACGAATCGCCGGTGATGATTGTCGGCTGGCTGAGCAGCCGGTTCCTGCGGATGCTCAGCTACGGGTCTGGCGACGCCCGGCTCTGGACCAAGCAGGAAATCGTGTTCGGCCTGCGCCACCTGGCGACAATCGACCTGAAGCTGAAACGCGGTTTTCCCGAGCAATACTACCTGCTTGAGAATTTTGTGGTGCGGCGAACTGCAATGAAGCCCAAGCCGCAAGCCGCAAGCTCAAGCTACTCGCGGCTGGAGCTTGGGGCTTGAGCTTGAGCTCACAAATTGACAAGGAGAGAGTTTAGTGGCTGATTACCCGGTAAGAGAAGTCGAGGCGCGCTGGCAGAAGTGGTGGGCCGAGCGCGGCGTCTACCGGACGCCCGAGCCGCCGAACAGGAAGTACTACGTGCTCGAGATGTTCCTGTACCCGTCCGGCGACATGCACATGGGCCATGCCCGGAACTACAGCATCGGCGACGTGATGTACCGCTATCGCCGGATGCAGGGTTTTGACGCGCTGCACCCGTTCGGCTGGGACGCCTTCGGCCTGCCGGCCGAGAATGCGGCCATCAAGCACGGCAATCACCCGGCCGACTGGACTTTTTCGAGCATCGACCTGTGCCGGCGCAACCTGAACCTGCTCGGCATCAGCTACGACTGGGACCGGGAGGTGACGACCGCCAACCCGGACTACTACCGCTGGAACCAGTGGCTGTTCATCAAGTTCTTCGAACGCGGGCTGGCCTATCGCAAGGAAGCCTATGCCAACTGGTGCCCCGGGTGCCAGACCGTGCTGGCCAATGAGCAGGTGGAAGAAGGACTCTGCTATCGGTGCAAGTCCAACGTCGAGAAGCGGAAGCTCACGCAGTGGTTCTTCAAAATCACCGAGTACGCCCAGCGACTGCTGGACGGGCTCGATACCCTGCCCGGCTGGCCGGAAAACGTCAAGACCATGCAGCGGAACTGGATTGGCCGGAGCGAAGGCTGCGAGGTGGATTTCGTGCTCGCGGATTCGGGCGAGAAGTTTCCGATCTTCACGACCCGGCCGGACACGCTCTTTGGCGTCACGTTCATGGCCTTGGCCCCGGACGCTCAACTGGCTGAAACCATTGCGAAGGGCACGGACCGGGAAAAGGAAGTCCGGGATTTCATCCAGCGCGTGCTGCAGCGGCCCGAGATTGAACGGACGGCCCAGACCGGCGACAAAGAGGGCATTTTCACCGGCAAGTACGCGACAAATCCGCTCACCGGAGACAGGGTGCCGATCTACATTGCAGATTTCGTGCTCGGGTCGTATGGCACGGGCATGATTATGGCGGTCCCGGCCCATGACCAGCGCGATTTCGAGTTCGCCCGGAAATATAAGATTCCCATCAAGGTCGTGATTCAGCCACAAGCCACAAGCCACAAGCCACAAGCCTTGGACCCCGCCTCAATGACTGCGGCCTACGTTGATGAAGGCATCATGACCAATTCCCGGCAGTTCGACGGCCTGCCGAATCTCGAAGGCATCGGGAAGGTGATTGGATTCCTGGTTGAGAAAGGCCTCGGGCGCAAGGTCGTGAACTACCGGCTCAAGGACTGGCTGGTGTCGCGCCAGCGGTACTGGGGCACGCCGATACCGATGATTCACTGCCCGAAGTGCGGTATCGTGCCGGTGCCGGAAAAGGACCTGCCGGTGCTCCTGCCTAGGAACGTCAAGGACTACAGACCCAAGGGCAAGTCGGTCCTGGCCGGGGTTGAAGATTTCTATCATACAACCTGCCCGAAGTGCGGCGGCAAGGCGACCCGGGACCCGGACACGATGGACACGTTCGTGGACTCATCCTGGTACTATCTGCGCTACACCGACGCGCACAACGACAAGCTGCCGTTCGCGCCGGACCGGGCAAATCGCTGGCTGCCGATTGACGACTACATCGGCGGGATCGAACACGCCTGCGGGCACCTGATATTCTTCCGGTTCTTCCACAAGGTCCTGCACGACATGGCCATGCTCAGCACCGACGAACCAAATACCCGGCTCCATACCCACGGGCTGGTGCATCTGGAAGGCAAGGTGATGTCGAGCTCCAAGCGCATCGGCATCTGGGTCGGCGATTTCGTCAAGGAGCACGGCGCGGACGTGGCCCGCCTCGCAGTGCTCTTTGCCGCACCGCCGGACAAGGGAATGGACTGGCAGGCTGACACGCCCATCGGCGTCGGCCGGTTCATCGCCCGGTTATACACGCTGTTTCAGGACAACCTCAAGACGGTCACCTTCGACCCGGTCCCCCGGCCCCAGACTCCGGGTCCGGCACAGCATCTCTACATCCGCCTGAACCAGACCATCAAGAAAGTCCGGGATGATCTCGAGAGCTTCCAGTTCAATACCGCGATTGCCGCGCTGATGGAATTCCTGAATGACCTGACGGAGTACGCTTCACGCATGACGCCTAACGCCCTACGCCAGAACCCTCCGGCGTCGAGCGTCGAGCGTCCGGCGTCCAGCGAGGTGTTCGGTTTCGCCCTGGGTCGCCTCATTTACCTGCTCGCGCCGTTCACGCCGCACCTGGCCGAGGAACTCTGGCACCAGACCGGCCACTCGGACAGCATCATCGAACAGCGCCTGCCGGACTATGACCCGGCTGCGGTGCAGTTCGACCAGGTCGAAATCCCGGTCCAGGTGAACGGCAAACTGCGTTCCAGACTCGTGGTTGCCCGCCGCCTGCCGGAACCGGAAATCCGCAAACTGGCTCTTGCCGACAGCAAGGTTCAGGAGTACACTAAGGGACAGAATGTGATGAAAGTCATCTACATCCCGGACCGGCTGGTGAACATAGTAGTGAGCAGGAAGCAGTGAGCAGCCTTTGGCGGTTCGCGGTAAGCGGTAATCGGTAATCGGACATGGCTGCCTCTGCCAACACCAAGATCTTCTGGCTCATCATCCTGGGCGCAGTGGTCGTGGTCCTGCTGTTCCTGCCCCTGCGGCTCACCCCGGTCGTGCTCGAGAGCGTCGCCAACCTGCCGATTCAGGCGCGGTCGCAACTGGTCCAGACCTACGAACCGACGGCGCAGAGCCTGCGGGCCCGGACCGACACCCTGCGCCAGACCCTGGTCCAGCGCTACGGTGGCATCGGTCCGACCCAGGATTCACTCCTGCTTGAACTCACCCGCCGGGGCAACGAGATGCTGCAAATCACCAGCCACCTGCGTGACCCGAGCAAGGCGACCTACGACGAAAGCCGGCAGGACGTCAGCAGACTCCTTGAGCGGCTGAAGACCGAAGCCCTGCAAATCGAGCAGCATCTCCGCGAAGACTATCTGAAATAACCGTCCCGGGTCGGTCCGGACTCCTCAGTCTTCCCGGGCATCTCGCCGCGGCACCCGCTTTGCCTTCAGTGCGGCGGTTTTCCGGCGCCGCGCAAGAAACAAGGCCTCGCGCTGCAGTTTGGCGTAGTTCCGGAAGCGCTCGGGCGCGAGCGTGCCCAGTTCGAGCGCCGCGCGCACCGCACAGCCCGGTTCGTCCTGATGGCGGCAGTCGCGAAACCGGCACCCGCGGGCCAGCTCCTCGATGTCCTCGAACGCGCGATTCACGTCGGCTTCGTCGCCCCATAACTGCAATTCGCGCATTCCCGGCGTGTCAATCAGCAGTCCGCCTCGGGGAATCGGTATCAGTTCCCGCCGGGTCGTGATGTGCCGTCCCTTGCCCACCGCGCTGCTCACCGCGCCGGTCGGCTGGCGTTCGGTTCCAAGCAGGCGGTTGATAATCGTGGACTTGCCTACGCCGGACGAGCCGATGAAGGCAATCGTCTCCCCGGCCCGAAGATACTCATGGAGCGCGTCAAGACCCTTCTCCTCAAGCGCGCTCACCGGATGGACCGGAATCCCGGCGGCCACTCCCTGCAGTTCCACGATTCGGGCGGCAAGGTCCGGGCAGAGGTCGGTCTTGTTCAGCACGATGACCGGTGCGGCGCCGCTGCGCTGCATCGCCGCGACGTAGCGTTCAATCCGGCGCGGGTTGAACTCCTGGTCCAGCCCGGCAACGAACAGCACGGTGTCGACGTTCGCGGCCAGCACCTGTTCGCTGGTCCGGGGACCGGCCACTTTGCGGGAAATCGCGCTTCGCCTGGGCAGAACCGCAACAATCAGCGCCCGGCCCGGACTCAGGAGTTTCACGGCAACCCAGTCCCCGACCGCCGGGAATCGGCTCACGTCGGTTGCCTCGTGCCGGAACCGGCCCGGCACCTCGGCGGCCATATCCCCGAGTTCGCCGCACACGAGATAACGTTCCTTTTCTTCCCGGACCACGCGCGCCGGGGTCAGTCCCTCGACACCCAGCGCAACAAAGGCCGGCTCGAAGAAGCTGTTCCAGCCCAGACCGACAAGCCCGGTCCGCGTGGAACTAGCATCATCAACGGCGCTCACTCTCGCCCTCCTCGGACCCGGGGCGATTCGGCAATCACGTTCATCGTTTCTCCTTGTTCGGTCACAGCGTCTCAGAAACCTGAATCCTGGAGAAAGGTCGTGCTCGCGGCTCGGCAAAATCAGGCGGCCGCCCTCAGGCGGCCGTAGAGTCGGAACCGAAGATGAAACCTACCGATAAACCTGCCTGAGGCATGACCAGACGCCGGGTTGTCTTACTGGTGTGTTCACGGTCATACCTCACTTTCCCGGGCCGATTGCCCGAATCACATGCTTGTCGGCAACTCGCCTTTGCCTCGCCCATGAGGGAACTCGATCATTATCCCGACGAAACCGCGCTTGTCAAGAGCTCCGCGCTCCTCGGGTTTCGTCCTCCGTCAGCCGTTAGCTGTCAGCCGTCGTACTAATGGCCTATCCGCCAATGGGGGAGCGTCCCGAGTTTCCTTAGGGCTCTCAACGTGAGAGCACGACCTTGAATCGTGACTGTGACGGGTGGCCTGCTTGGCGCGTGAGGAGAGAAACAAAGTATATTCCGTCAGGCAGGTCACGCAGGCTCACCGTAGTACAAACACTGACACCGAGCCCAACTCGCCGGACCAGCCGACCCGAAGCGTCGTGGACGCAGACTACCTGATGCGCAGGACCTGCGCCTAGGCGCGCCCGGATTTGCAGGACACCATGGCAAGGATTGGGCGAGGCCTCAAGCACAGAGCCGATAGCGACAGGCGGCGGACGCTCCTCGGCGATGGCGGTAGCCGGTGCGACTAGTCCCCAGACACGGTTAGTACCGTAGTACCGTCCGGCAGCCGTGTCGGTGTAGCCCGAATAGACCACAAGAAACTGTCCTATGCTATCCAAAGCAAGACCTATGTACGGTCGGCTGACCGGTCGAGTAAGCGGCGAGAAGGTGTCCGTAACCTCCCCGGTTGTGTCAACTCCAACTCCGCGGAGGACCGACGTCGCCTCTACCCACAAGACAATGTAGCTCGGCCCAGCCCAACGAACAATCGGCGGTGTGTACGATGCCCGAGTTAGCGGAACGCGGTTGGAATCCAGAACCTGTCCGGATGAGCTGACCCTCGCTTGGCAGATACCGACGGAGTCGACGTCTGACCAGACCAGCAGCCAATCTTGGCCGTCCGACGCCACAGCCGGAGCTTTCCAGTATGCCGGATTGCTCTTGACTCGAAAGCCGTTGTGGTCGAGTACGACTCCCTGCCGGCTGACTCGTGCCGCGAAGACGACGGCGTCGTACATCCCGCCGTCTCGTTCATCGCCCCAGGCCACGAGGTAGTTCGAGTCTCCAAACGCCACACAAGCCTCGTATTGATAATGTGCAGCGTTGCAAATCGTAATTCCTGCAGGGTCAAGCACAGTCCCGGCTTGGCTGACGCGCGCGCCCCGAATGTCACAATCCTGACCGACATAGATATCGTTCCACACGACAAGGAAGTTGTCGCCATCGCTGGCCACGTCCGGCGGCATGTCCTGAAGCGTCGGGGGTGAAACTCCGATACCCGCGGTATCCATCACCACGCCCGCGCGTGACACGCGCGCCGCATAGACGCACTGGGACGGGTTTCGATTGTCCAGCCAGACCACGAGGTAATACGAACCGCCAAAGGCAACCCGGGCACCGGTCTGGCCGCCCGGCGCGTGCGAAATCAGAAAAGGCGCGGTGTCGAGAATCGTGCCGTCGGGCGCAAAGCGCTCGCCGTACAGACCGGGCGTGAGGTCCTCCCGGCGGTCGTCGGTCCAGACTGCCAGGAAGTTCGTGCCGTCGAAGGCAACCGATGGTCTTGTCTGGCTGTTGATGCGGGTTGAAATCATGATTGCATCGGTGTCCACGACGCTTCCTTCCAAGGTGACGCGACTGCCGTAGATGTCGGTCTGCCCGACCCCATGGCGGGCGTCGCACCAGACGATGAGACACTGGTCAGCCGGGGCGACCGCCGGAGTGCTGCGCGCGGTAGTGTCGGAAGTGACAACAATGCCCGCACTGTCGAGCACGGTCCCGTCCAGCGCCAACCGACCGGCGTAAACGGCTGCGACACCGCTGCGCCAGTCTTCCCAGGTTACCATGTAGCCAAGGCTGTCTGCTGTAATCCGGGGCGAGACCTGATTGCCGGCAGCGCGGGAAACCGGAATGTCTCGGTTGTCCGCTACGTGTCCATCCGCAGTCACCCGGCGGGCGCAGATATCCCAGTGTTCATTCCAACCTTCCTGCCACACGACCATCCAGCCCGAGTCTCCCGCGGCAACCGACGGTTTGAGTTGAAACCCGTCAGCCGTATCAATCTTGATTGCCATCGTGTCCAGGAGTTGGCCCTGCGGGTCGAGCCGGATTCCCCGAATGTCCTGAACCCGCGGTACGAAACTCTGATTGCCCCAGACAACGAGATAGTCGGCCCCGTCGAAGCAGATGGCTGGGTTTGCGTTGTCGCCGGGCGTGGTCCCAACCGGAATTCCGGCCGTGTCAAGCACCTCGGCGTCCTGCGAGATGCGGGTCGCGTAGATTCTTCGGTCCGGGGCGCTGCGGAAGCCCGACCAGACCACGACCGAACCGCTGTCGTCCGAGGCCACGGCCGGGGTCGCCAAGGATTCCCCGGCGCTTGACACGACGAAACCTGACGGGTCCAGAATCTGTCCCGCTGGAGTGATACGCGCGGCCCTGATGCTGTCGCGCTGGACCCATGCGACAAGGAAATCACGTCCGTCGTATGCCACGTGCGGATCCGGATTCGACAACCCGCTCGTCCTGATTGGAATTCCTGCCAAGTCGAGAATCCGGCCCTGAGGGCTCACTCGCGTCGCGTAGACACCCGGGTAGTAGACGCTATTACGGTAGTCTTGCCAGACAACGAGATAGTTCGTGCCATCGAAGGCAACCGCCGGAGCCTGCTGGCGGTTGACTGCCGGGGCGGCTTGCATGGTCGTATCGAGCATGAATTCCTCTGCGGACAGGTGGCGCGGGAAAGCGAAGGTGCTGCCCACCGCCAGGAACGAGAGCGCAGTCAGCAGCAAGCCAATGCCGGGCGATGACGACCATTCGCGGGTGACACGATTGAACTGCCGGGTCATGGCCACTCCTCAGCGCACCACGGCAAGCTTCGCCCGCCCTGTGCGTCCGTCAACTTCGAGCCGGATAAAGACCAAACCGGATGGATTCGCGGCGCACTCGATACTCTGCGCACCGGTACCGCGCCACTCGTTTTGGGCTTGAATCATGCGCCCGGCGGCATCGAAGATGGCAAGGCGAACACGCTGTGGTTTGAGGGACTGGAACGACACGACGATGCGCCCACGGGCGGCCGTCGCACGCAGTGAGAGTGCCGGTCGTGCTGGGTGCTCCCGGTCAGCAAGGCCGGACACGTACCAGCTGCTGTTGTTCCACCAGACTGTTCCGGCCGTACTGCCTTGGCCGGCCAGGTAGTAAACGTCGTCCCCGTTGGAAATCGCAACTCTCGGTCGTTCGGTGCTGTCCGGCGCATAGTCGCTGACGCTGATGCCCGGAGTCCAGTTCTGTGCCCGATGGTCCGAGTGCGTGAAAGTCACGGCGCCACCCTCGCACTGCGCGACCGCGAGTCCTGAGTCATTTGCCCCGGTTACGTCTGGATTACTCTGATTTGTGCCGGGCAGCGCTCCCGAGGACCAGTTTCGGCCCGCGTCGCCGCTCCAGAGAAAACGGGTGTCGTGACTGGCCCCCCCAAATACGTAGCGGGTGAATGTGACAATTACCGTGTCACGATGGGCAGCGATGCCGGGCGAGCAGTGGAAGTAGGGTCGGGACGGCACGTCGCGCAGGTAATCAGGGTGGAATTTGCCCAGCGTGTCGTCAAGGAATCCGGTTGCCACAAACTGCGTATCGGGCTGCGGACGATAGTACCAGCAGGCCATGACCGGATTGTGGCTGGCACGGCGCACGTTGTAGGCGCAGTTGATTCCTCCGTCGCAGACAGCGGCGCCGGTCGGAATCGGAAACCAGGGTTGGCCGAAGCTGTCGGTACGGGCGGCCAGCAGACTTCGCTGTCGCGTGGAGCCGAGAACGTAGGCACTCTGGTTCGTGCCGCTGTCGCTGGAACAAAGGCTGATGCCGGTGATTGAATCGTCCGGGGTAGAGACCGTAAGAAGCGTGTCGAACCAGCATCCGCTGTGGAACGGCACAAAACTGCCGGTGGCAGTGCTGAACCGGATTGCCAGCGCCTGGTTCTGTTCAGCGGTCACATAACCGATGTAGAAATACGGTCCGCAACAGACGCCGGCGCAGTCGCGGGGCCGCCACGGAAACCAGCCGTCGAATGTCTCCTGACCAGACAGCGTGATGTCAAGATAGCAGCGGTCACCCGCTTTCCGCAGGAAGCCGAAAAGTCGATTGCCGCTGACGGCATCCTGGTCGAAGACGAAACGGAAGATGCTGTCGCGGTTGCTGACCCGCTGGTTTATGTCCCAGTCGGTTCCCGCCGGCCCGGGACGCGGCGTGCGCCAATTGACGCCTGCGAGGAGACATACGTTGGCGATTCCTGTCCGGTCAGCGCAAAGACGGTCGAGCGCTTGGCCGTAGTGCCCGGAATTCCACAGCATCTCTACCTCGTGTGCCGCCTCGCGTTCGGGGCGACCAGCAGAAGCTCCCAGGCACAAATGCAGTTCCGCATTTGCTCGCTCCTCGGCAGTCAGCTCCTCAAGGGGCGACCACATGGAATCTCGCGCAACTGATCTGCACGAAACTGCATGCACATTCTCCCCGATGGCGAGAACGGTGAGTATGCAAACCGCCATCACTGACGACCGACTCATGTTTCCTCCGTCTGCTCGCAACCGAATCGTCCGACGAGGCGAACGACCTCTTTCGTCGCCGACGTCCTTGCCATAGAGGACGGTTATAGCAGAAAAGGGCGCGTTGTCAAGGGGAAGCGCGAAGCGCGCAACGCTGTACGCCGTACGCTCTACGCGAGAAGCGGCTGACAGCCTATGGCCCGCAGCCAACAGCCTCGCTCACCCGAGAGCTGGGGGAAGCACGACGCGAGACGCGAAACACCTGGGCCCGAGGCGGGAAATATCTAATCTCTAAGTTCGAAGCTCGAACGAAGTTCAAATCCCGAAATCCAAACGAGGCGCAGGAGAGCTCACCCATGAGCTGGGTGAAGCACTGGGGGATGAGCTCACCCATGAACTCACCCATGAGCTGGGTGATGAGCTCGCCCAGTAGCTCACCCATGAGCTGGGTGATGCACTGGGGGATGCACTGGGAGTAGGATACCCCCAGGCACTCAGGGAAGCACTGGGGCATGAGTTCCCCGAAGCACTGGGTGAAGCACTCAGGGATGCACCCACCCATGCACCGGGGGATGCACTGGGGGAAGCACTCACCCAGGGACTGCCTTTGCTCTGGCCACAATCTGTAACGGATTGTTGTTCCGTGCGTTAGGCAAAAATCGCCTGATTTTGGGGTTGGAACCAAGTGTATCAAGTTTGATACCTTTGAGTACTGAAGCCAGGGCGAAAAACGCCCAGGCTGGGCGTCCGAGATGCGAGACAATAGCGGCGTGCGGTGAGCGGAAAAGCGTCGGGTGCAGAGCGGGGTAGAGAGCCTACCAGAGCACCTACCCAGGCACTGCCTTTGCGCAGGCCTCAATTCGTAATGGATTGATGTTCAGGGCGTTAAGCTGGAAATGGCTGATTTTGAGCTTGGAGCGGGGTATGGCCAAACCGTATCTTATAAGCTACGAAGACCAGAATGACCGGCGGGGGAAAGACCTGAGCCCGAAGCTCGAAATCCGAAGTCCGGAACCTTCGTGTTTCCGTGTTGAATCAGTATTCCCTGGCGTTGTTTCGTCCCGGCGCTTAGCTTGCGAATCAGCGGATTTGACTTTCGCGCGCGCCGCGGCTATCATTTATGGTGATTTTCGGCCGTTTGTCATATGACGGATAGCAAGGCGAAGTTCGTCGCAATCGCGCAGGCAGTTGTCGACCTCCAGCCCAGGAAGACGGCGCAGCTTGTTGAGGATGCGCTTGCTTCCGGTATTGCACCGCAGGAGATTCTGCTTAACGGGCTGGCCCGGGGGATGAACCGGGTCGGCGAGCTATTCGCCGAGAAGGAATTCTTTGTCCCGGAAGTGTTGATGGCGTCGCGGACCATGGAAGCCGGGTTCGAACTGCTCAGGCCGTTGCTCAAGCGCGGCGACTCGGGCCAACTGGGCCGGGTCGTGCTGGGCGTGGTGCAGGGCGATATCCACGACATCGGGAAGAACATCGTCAAAGTGCTGCTCGAAGCCGCCGGGTTCGAGGTGATTGACCTGGGCCGGGACGTACCGGCGTCGGACTTCGTGCGCAGCGTGAAGGAGCAGAAACCGCAGGTCATCGGGCTTTCGTCGCTGATGACGACGACGATGCCGCTGATGGCGCTGGTCATCCGCGAGTTGGAGCGCCAGGGTCTGCGCGCCGGAGTGAAGGTCATGGTCGGCGGCGCGCCGGTGAATGCCGAGTATGCGCGTGCCATCGGCGCCGACGGTTATGCGCCGGACGCGCCGGCCGCAGTAAGAGAAGTCAGGAAGTTGCTGAGCATTGAGGAGCCAAGCCGATAGAATGACACGTAAAGAAACACTGGTTGAGCTTTTCGGCGATCGTCCCCGACCGCTGGTGTTTCCAATGGTCGTGGCCGACCATGCGGCGAAGCTGAGCCGGCGCAAGCTGGGCAAGGTCGTCACCTCGGGCGAGCTGCTGGCGAAGTCGCTGCTTAAGGCTTATTCGACCTACGAGTACGACGCGATTCTGGTTTTCGCCGACACGATGGTCGAGGCCGAGGCCCTGGGCTGTACCATCAAGATTCCGGAGAACGACAATCCGTCGCTGGTCTCGTCCCCAGGCATGGGCGCGGTGAAACCGGTGGTCGAGCTGAATCTGAAATCGCGCATCCCGGTCGTGCTCGACGCGACCCGGGCGGTCGCCAAAGAAGTCGGCAACGACGTGCCGGTCTTCACCTCGCTCAAAGGGCCGTTTTCGCTGGCCTCGTTCCTGGTCGGGACCGAGGATTTCCTGACCCGGCTGCGGTCCGAACCGATGAGTTGCCGGAAGGTGCTGCGCTACGCGCTGAAGCACCAGCAGTTGTACGTGGACGCCATCGTCGCGGCGGGCGGGATTCCCTTCATCGGCGAGCCGCTGGCCTCGGGCGACGTTATCAGCCGCCGCGATTTCGAGACGTTCGTGCTGCCGTTCGTCCGGGATTTGGTTGACTACGCCGGCAGCATCGTGCGGCCGATCGGCCTGCACGTCTGCGGCGATACGTCGGACCGGGTCGTGCTGCTGCGCGATACCGGCGCGGACATCCTGAGCGTGGATAACGTGGAACTGGCCTTCGCCCGGCGCAAGGCGGGTAAGGACGCGGTGCTGATGGGCAACGTGCCGACCGACCTGATTCTGCAGGGCCCGCCCGAGAAGGTGCTCGAAACGGCCCGGACCTGTCTGAAAGACGCCGGCCCGAGGTTCATCCTGTCTTCGGCCTGCGATGTCCCGCGCGACACGCCGGCCGAGAACGTCAAGGCGATCATCGAAGCCGCGCGCGAATCGGCCCTCGCCGAAGCGGGGCCGAAGCCGAAGACGTCCCGTCGCAAGTCTTAACCCGATGCGGTTTGCGACCGTCCGGCTCAGTCCCGGCAGCGGCCGCACGCTGCTCGACCAACTGGCGCGCGAAGAGCGACTCCTGCTTTCGGTCTGCGGCGGGCGGGCCCGGTGCGGCAAGTGCCGGGTCCGAATCGTTTCCGGCGCAGCAACCCCCTTGAGCGACAAAGAACGGCAACTGCTCAGCCCGGAGGAAATCCGGGCCGGGTTCCGCCTGGCCTGCTCCTGCTCGGCCCTGAAACCGGCCGAGATTGCGATACCGGAATGGGAAGTAATGAGCCGGGCGGCACCAAATGCGAAATGCAATGTGCGAAATGCAAGGTGCAAAACGCGGTCGGTAGTGAGCGCGCTGGCGATTGACATCGGGACGACAAACGTGGCGATAGCCGGGTATGACCTTGAGCACGGGAAACTCGTGCGCGCCGGCAGTTTCCTGAATCCCCAGATGGGTTTCGGGATGGACGTCATCTCCCGAATCAGCCGGAGCAGGGCGCTGATTGAGGATGACGCGCTGGCCCCGGCGATTCGCGGGCTGGTTGAGTCGTGGGGTAGCCGGTTTGCGGACGTCCGCCGGATTGTCGCGGTCGGGAACACTACGATGTGTCACTTCCTGCTCGGGCAGGATGCCACTCCGCTCGGGGTTTCGCCTTACCGCTCGCAATTGCCCCTGCGCCGGCCAACGGAGCAGGTCGTGCGCGGGCTGGGTCGGCGCAAGGTGCTCGTCCTGCCGCTCATCGGCTCGTATCTCGGCGCGGATACCACGGCCGCGATTGTCGCATCCGGAATCTCCAAGCAGAAAGGACTCAGCCTGCTCATGGACCTGGGTACGAACGGCGAGATTGTGCTCGGTAATGACCGGCAACTCATCGCCTGCTCGACCGCAGCCGGGCCCGCGCTCGAAGGCGCGAACCTGAGCTGCGGCGTGCTGGCGCGGCCAGGGGCGATAACCGACTATCGCTGGAATGTCGGGCCGGTCCCACTCGTCAGACGAGTCGGACACTCCTGCGGCTGGCGGACCGTCGGCGGGAGCAAGCCAATCGGGCTGTGCGGCAGTGCGGTCATCAAGCTGTTGAGCGGACTGCTGAGGCACGAAATCATTGAGCCGAGCGGCAGGATTAGGGGGTCAGGAGTCCGGGGGCAGGGGTCGGTCGGGCGGACGATTCTGCTCGTGCCGGCTGAGGCGAGCGCAACCGGGCGCGATATCGTGCTGTCGCAATCCGACATTCGCGAGCTGCAATTCGCCAAGGCTGCAATTGCCACCGGCGTGAGAATCCTGCTCAAAGAACTCGGGGTGCGCGCGCGCGACGTCCGGCACGTCTATCTGACCGGATTGCTGGGCGGCAAGCTGGACCAGGTGGCCGCGACGCGCATCGGCCTGCTGCCCGAGCTCAGGCACGCGGCCTTGAAGCAGCAGCCGAACCTGGCTTTGACCGGGGCTGAACTGGCGCTGACCGAACCGGACCGGCTGCCCGAGTTCACTCAGGCGGCCGAACGAACGCGAGAGGTCGTGCTCGGCGGGCATCCGGACTTCAACGACGTCTTTGTCGAAAGCCTGGGACTGAAATCATGGGAGTAGCCGGGCTGCTGGCCGCACTCGACACCCGGGTGCGCGAGCGGCGCGCGGAACTGGCCGGAGCGCCCGGGGAACTCAAGCTGGTCGGTTATTTCTGCAACTACGCGCCCAGGGAGCTGGTTGCGGCAAGCGGCGCAATTCCCCTGCGCCTGGCCGATGGCGGCACCTACGATACGAAATCGCGGGGCGAGCGCTATGTTCGGTCCGACGCCTGCCCGTTCTGCAAGAGTTGCCTGGACCTGTTTGCCCGGGATCCGCTGTACCGGCGCTTGTCCGCGGTCGTCGCGGCCAGCCAGTGCGACCAGATGCGCCGGCTGCCCGAGGTGATTTCTCAGCAGTTCGGGATTCCGGTCCTGCAAATGGCCCTGCCCAGGACCCGGGCCGACGAATCGACCCGGGAGCTGTTTCGGCATGAAGTTCGCTGGCTGCGCGCCGAACTGGAACGGCTCACCGGCCGCGCAGTCGGAGTCGAAGCCCTGCGCGCGGCCATGGCCGAGGAACGCGAGAAACGCCGGCTCCTGAACAGCGTCAATGAGATGCGCCGCTCGCCAGTGCCCAGGGTTCGAGAACAGGATATCCTGAAGCTGGTTACCGCCGCGAACCTGCTCCCGGCCCGGGAATTCATCGCGACCGTGACCCGGGAAATGGCCCGGCCAGACGAAGTGCCGGCCCGGACCCGGGGCGATGTGCCCAGGCGGCTGATGCTCATCGGCAGCATCGTTGCCGAGCACGACCTGGAGCTGATTCAGATGATTGAGGAGCGGGCCGCGATTGTCACCGACCTGCTCTGCACCGGGGTCCGCTCATTCATTGACCGGCCGGCCGAGCCCGAGTCTTCGGACCTCGACCGCCTGCTGAATCAGCTCGCCGACTTCTATTTCGACCAGCCGGGCTGCATCCATCAGCGACCGAACGACGGATTCTATGCCCTGGCCCGCAAGCTGGGCGCGGACCTGCGGGTGCATGCCGTCGTGCTCAAGACCCTGCTCTACTGCGACGGGTACAACTTCGAGGCGAACCGGCTGGAGCGGGAGCTCGGGCTGCCGTTTCTGCACATCGACACCGACTACGGCGAGGGCAACCGGGAACAGATGCGGACGAGAGTCGAAGCGTTCCTCGAGACTCTGCGGTAAGTCACGGGCCATTCGCTTAACTCAGGACTCTGACGGCCGAAGCCGGTGACGAAGTCCGAAATCAGATGGTAGAAATCTGAATACTGAATTCAGAATTCACTATTCTGCCTTCAGTATTCTGACTTCGGCGTCAAAAGAGCCGGCGCTTCTGTTCATCCCACTTCGGGCGCCAGTTCTGGTGGAGCGGGACGTCGTGGCAGTTTACCGGCAGGATGAAAATGAACTGCTTCTCCTGGGTCTGGGGCACAAACCACCTCTGGTCATAGTCGAAGACCGTCGCGATGTAGGCGCGCGCGACGCCCTCGGGCGCGCGCTGTTCAAGCAGCTCCTTCAGCCAGGCGATGTTGTCCTCGATGTCCGCGCTCGGCAGGTAGCTCTGTTTCTCGGTGGTCATGCCGAAGATGAGCTGGAGGACGGCCCGGATTTCGTAGTTCTGGAAAATCACGATGTCCGGGGTGCGGACCCCGAAGCGCGGCGAACACCGAATGTGCCAGTCCGGCATGTTGCCGATGAACTTCATCAGCAGGAGATAGGCATTGGTAACCAGGTCGGCCTGATTGAAGATGCGAAAGCCCTCGACTTCCTTCCGCAGTTTGACCACCATCGGGCCGATCATGAAGTTGTGAAGCGGCTCAGAAAATGACGACATGACGACCTCGGTTCTTATGCCGAACGGATCCGGCGCGCGTAGACCCCGGCTTCGGCCTGGTTAGTGGCAAGATGGTTTATCAGCTCCTCGGTGCCGTCCTCGCGGAGCAGGTAGTTGCCGTTCCCGATGATGATCATTCGCTCGCTGACCCATTGTTCCGCGGTCTCCGGCGTGACGAGCGAGTTGTAAATCCGGTTGCCGCCGGGATACGGGTGGCCGGTGGCTTGGTCGACCAGGAAAGCAATCAGGACCAGCGGGAAAGTCTTGAGCACAATCCGGTACCCGGGGGGCATGAGTTCGGTCGCCGGAATCAGTTCAATCAACTGGATATTCTGCTGACGCAGCAGCTTGGTCAGGTCATATTCGGGCGAGAAGCCCAGTTTGCGGGCAATCACGCCGATTCCGACGTTCTGAATTTTGGTTATCCGCTCGGACGGCTTGATCAGCCGGAGCATGCGGATGGCGAAACTCGCGGTCTTGTGCAGTTCGATTAACTGCCGGAAGCCGACGCGGGCCATGATTGAGGCGAGGCCCTTGTGGCGCAGGTTCTCCTGGACCACGATGTTCCAGAGCACGATCGACGCTTCCATCGCGTTGCGCTGGAAATCGGCGTGGCCGATCTGCTTGCCGTCCAGGTGCAGAAAGACATGCGCTTCGTCTTCGGAAACCGTGCTCGTGAGCTTGAGCACCTGTCCCTTCAGCTCGCCTTCTTCAAGGCGGACCATTTCGTCCGCCAACGGCGTAAGCGTCGGTCCGAACGGCTTGGGGTCGAAGATCACCGGTTTGGCCTTCGGGGCAAAGAAACCCCGCACGGTCTCAAACAGGCGCTCAAAGAAATTCATCGGTTGCCCTGGAGGCGAGTCTTGTCCCCGAAGCACGTCCGATCGTTTTCTCTTTCGCCGCCCGCTGGCCCGGTCCACTGGGGAGCAGCGCCGAAGTTCACTATGGTTAGCTTACAAGGGAAACCGGGATTGTCAAGCGTCAGCCGGGGGAAATCAGAATTATGAATTATGAATTATGAAATTCCCTCCGGTTTCACAATTCCTAATTCACACTTCATACTTCCTAGCTCCGGGTCGGGACAATCCGGCGGGCGAGCTGCTGCGCCTCCAATTCGTTCCGGGCAATGTGGTTGATCAGGTTGGGTATTCCGTTCCGGCGCAGCAGGTAGTTGCCGTTGCCGATAATGATCCTCCCGTCGCCGACCCAGGTCTCTACGGTTTCCGGGAACACATGCTGCTGGTAGAACGGATGAACACGGGAAAAGGGCTTCCCGGTGAAGGGGTCGACGACAAACGCCACGAGCACGAGCGGAAAGACCTTGAGGACAATGCGAAAACCCGGCGGCATGCCGTTGTCCGACTCCAGGTACTCGACGACCTGGATGTTGTCGCGCACGAGAATCTTGGGCAGGTTGTATTCGGGCGAGAAGCCCAGCTTCCGAGCGATAATGCCGATGCCGATGTTCTGGACTTTGGTGAGCCGGTCCTTGGGGCGAATCAACCGAATCATCCGGATCGCGAAACTCGCACGCTTGTGGAGTTTCAGCATCTGCTGGAAACCGACCCTCGTCATCAGCGAGGCCAACCCCTGGTGGCGCAGGTTATCTTGGACCACGATATTCCAGAGTACGATCGACGCCTCGAAGGCGTTGCGTTGGATGTCGGCGTGGCCGACCTGCTTACCGTCCAGGTGAAGGAACACGTGGGCTTCGTCTTCGCTTAGTGCCAAGGACAGGTCGAAGATCTGTCCCTTCAGGCCACCTTCGAGAATTCGGACTTTGTTGCCCTCCAGCGGCTCGATTGCCGGACCGAGCAGACCCGGGGCATAGGCAAGATGCCGAGGCTCAGGAGCGAGCCAGCGTCGCAAAGTCGAGAAGAACCTGCTAAGCCGATTCATCGCTCTGCGCATCCGGCGCCGAACAACAATTCATAGATCTCTCCTTATGAGTCCATAACACCTGCAGAGCGCTTGCCGAGCGCTTGCGTTACCGGTCCGACAGCTACCGTTCCACTTCAGGATAGGGCAAGAAAGATGATCTGTCAAGCGGGAACCTGAATGCGAGGGACAACCCCCTAATTTCCCGGCGGGAGATTAGGGGGTTGTCCCTCGCCTATGCCCGGGAAGGGCGGATACGCTGAGCCAGCATCTGCGCTTCGGATTCATTACGGGCGATGTGGTTAATCAGATAGGGAATGCCATTTCGGCGCAGCAGGTAGTTTCCGTTGCCGATGATGATCAACCGGTCGTCGACCCAGCTCTCGATGGTCTCAGGAAAGACCTCCTTGAGGTAGAACGGGTGGCCGTGCGAGAACGGCTTCTGGTTGTAGGGGTCGACCACAAACGCCACCAGCACCAAGGGAAAGACCTTGAGCACAATCCGGTAGGCCGGGGGCATTGTATCATCGGAGTCCAGGAATTCGATGACTTGGATATTGTCACGCACCAGAATCCGGGGCAGGTCGTACTCGGGCGTGAACCCCAGCTTGCGGGCGATGACGCCGATGCCGATGTTCTGTACCCGCGTAACCTTGTCTTTGGGGCGAATCAACCTTATCATTCGAATACCGAAGCTGGGTTTCGGGTGGAGTTCCTGCAACCGTTGGAAGGCAGTGCGGGTCATCAGCGACGCCAGACCCTTGTGACGCAGGTTCTCCTGGACCACGATGTTCCAGAGTACAATCGAAGCCTCAAAGGCGTTGCGTTGGAGGTCGGCGTGACCGAGCTGTTTGCCTTCCTGGGAAAGAAAGACGTGGGCCTCGTTCTCGCTGACCGTGGTGGTCAGGTCGAAAACCTGGTCTTTGAGTTCGCCCTCGAGAATCAGCACCCGGTCGCCCTCCAGTCGTTCAATGGCCGGGCCCAGCGGTTGGGGGGCGTAGGCAAACGGCTGCGGTTTGGGCGCAAACCAATTGCGCAATGCGGAAACCACGCGGTCAAACAAGCCCATTCTCCCGTTCCTCCGGTGTCGACCGGTGAGTAAGCGGTACCTCTTTCTGAGTCCTTGACAGCACCTGGGTTTTCGGCCCAGCGGCAATCGATCCTGTTGAGGATAGAGCAGGAAGTGGAATTTGTCAAGCGGAACCCGATGACTCCGTTTCAGATTTCAAGCACCATGGACGCAAAGACCAATCGGAGATTTCACTGTGCGCATAGCAAATGCGGAGCGCGAATTGAGCTGGAGCAGCTTCCCTTCAAGCCGAATTCGGGAGGGCTGAACTTGACACTCATGCCGCATCCGGTAGAATTGTCGGGACGAAGAGTAAGCTCGGTCCGGAACCGGACGAGACAATGACGGTTGATGAGTGACGATTGTCATTCGTAATTCCTCACTCTCGCCGGTTCGGTTGCAGAAAGGCAGGAAATGAGACGAAATCTGACCGTGTTGTTTTTCCTTGCCCTCGCGGCAAGGCTGTTTGCCATCGGCTGGCCATTTGCGCCGCAGAACGCGGTACACCCGCTGGGCAACAACTGGGGTGAATACCAGGACTATGGCACTGGAGCGTATTACCACAACGGAATTGACGTCTTTGCTCCGTCGGTGGGCGCGCCGATTTACGCGATTGCGCACGGCTGGGTCAAAGGCTGGGGCACGATTCAGCAGGGTTTGCACTGGCGGCTGGCAATCTCGGATTCGCCGCCGAGCAACGCGAACCGGTGCCCGGGCTGGCTCTATGCCCACATCGACCCGAATCGCACCCACAAGGCCATCGGCGACGAGGTGAACGCCGGCGACCAGATCGGTTATGCCGTGGCCTGGACGGTCACCGGCTTTGACCACACCCATTTCGCGCGCATCTCGGACACCGGTCTGACCTGGAGCCGGTTTCCGGACCCGACCTGGTGGTTCACTGAGAACCCGCTGCTCGAGCTGACCCCGCAGGTGGACACCGTGAAGCCCGTGATTCTGAACGCGGCCTCGGGCCAGCGCTTCGCCCTGTGCCGGAACAACACCAACAACTACCTCAGCAACCTGAACGCGATTACCGGCGACGTGGACATCGTGGTCCGGGCCTATGACGAGACCGGCGTCACGACCGGCGACCCGACCTGGGACAAGCTCCAGCCCTATAAGTACGTCTGGTCGGTTCGCGGTTCGATGGATTCGGTGCCCCCGACGCTCGGCCTCATCTTCTCCGGGCTGTTGCCGACCTCGACCGACCTCTCGCTCACCGGCGTGACCTTCAAGATGACTTCGCCCTGCCAGAGCTACGGCGATTATGACACCCGGGACTACTACAACATCGTCACCAACAACGCGGACGGTGACTCGACGATTGACATTGGCGACACCGCGGGCTGCTGGCACAGCGGCCTGATGCCGGACGATGCGTACTGGATAAAGGTCACGGTTTCGGACGTGGCCGGCAACCGCACCACCGACAGCATGCTGGTGCACACCACCAACGGCAACGGCATTGCCCAGGTCGGCCGGATGAATACCTGGCACAACCTGGACGTCCCGACCATTGCGCGGTCCGGCGTGGAACTCGCAGTCTCATTCGACCTGCCCGGCGCGCAACGGGCGAAATTGCAGCTCTACGGCCCGAACGGCCGGCTTGAATACGGCTCGGCCGGGCAGGAGTTTTCCGCCGGCAAACACGACCTGCGCTTCACGGCGACCGGCACCGGCGTGCACCTGGTCGTCCTGACCATCGGCGCCAACCGGATTGTCAGCAAATTGACCGTGGTCCAATAGGCGGCATTACCAATTGTCCTGATGCGGCCGGGAAACCGGCCGCGTCAGTTTTCACGTCGAGCGGGACGTCCGCACCGGGAACCGGGATAGCGAAGCTGGCTCCGGCGCGGTAGCCTGGGACTCGGGCTCAGGCCGAGGCCCGCGTTTCTCTGGCGCCGGCTCCCATGACAGCGGTGTCCACCGGCAATCCATTGTGTTCCCACCGGGGGCGGAGAGAACAGGACAGGGAGTACGGGGGAGCGTGGGGGGCAGCACCCGGAGGAGAGCCCCCTGGAGCATCCCCCCCTGAGCTCCCTGGAGAGCCCCCCGGAGCATGGGGGGAAGCACCCGGGGGAGCGCACCCCCCTGAAGGGATGAAATCAGCGAATGTCGCGCAGAATCATCGGCTTAGACCGAAAACCGGCTTGAAATCAATGTGACTGATCAGTCTCATTGGATCGTGCCGAGGTCTGGTTTCCTTATCCCGGAGACTGGAGCGCGACTGCGCAAAACCCGCACTGGCCGGTCAGGATGAGACCTGTCAGGTACCAGCGAGTTCAATAATGAAGTGCAGCACTTTGGACAGCGACAGAGAAGGAGCTATCGAGCATGAGATCGTCTCGTGGTCGCGCCTGCATCCGGGGACTTGCGAAGGGGGCGCTCCCCTATCGCCACCCGGCCCAGCGCACTCCGGTAGTGTCGCCGCCGCGAATCAGGACGTAACCGTGGTGTGCGGCCCAGTCTTGGCCGGCCCGGACCAGTGTATCAAGTCCGCTGTTAACATAGGCTGACGCCAGCAACTCGTTGCCGTACTGCCTCAGTACCTCGATCAGCTTGGGCACGGCTTCAGTCGTCCCGAGTGCAACTAAGGTGATGGCCGCGTTCTCGACCTGCAGGCGGTTGCCGGATTCCAGGTCGTTTCTGAGCACCGGACCGGCGATTGTGGCCTGCTCGAATAGCCCGAAGTTGTCACGCCGGGCAATGAGGTAGTGAACCAGTTGCGCATCGTCCCCGGGTTTCCAGCGCCGGTGGTCGAGCGCCTCGGCTGCCCGGGTCCCGCATTCCCAGTCCGGGAGAGCGTCCGCCAGCCGGTTGACCGCCTGGTCGGAACGAATCAGCTCGCAGGCCGCAATGCCCGCGGTTCTCAATTCGGGTCGGTCGTCCCGAAGCAGATCTTCAATCGCCCCGAGCCCCGGCTCGCCGATGCGCGCCAGCGCCCGGATGACCGATGCCTGGGAGATGGTCCTCGGCCTGCGGACCAGCCGGGCCAGGGGTTCGGCGGCCGCTGGATCTCGAATCATGCCCAGCGCGCGCACCGCAGCCAGCACGACGTCGTTGTTCTTGTCATTGAGCATGCTGACCAGCCGGGCGGTGACGCCGGGCCGACCCAGGGGAGTGCGCCTGCCGGCCAGCCGGCCCAGACCTTGCGCTGCCGCAATCCGGGTCGCGGGCCGCTGACCGTCAAGCGCTCCGAGCAGTAAGGGCGCAGCAGCAAACTCGCCGAATTGGGGCAAAGCATGGAGCACCGCGACGCGCACGGTATCGTTGAGATCGCCGAGGCTCGCGCGCAGGGCGGGCAGGGTCTTCGGGTCGTGAAGCTGTTCCAACACCCGGGCGCAACTCGACCGTACCGACGCGGGCTGGCGCGGGTCCCGAAGTTGCGAGGCCAGCCGGCGGCTGACCAGCGAATCCGGGCTCGAACCCAGCGCATATTCGGCCGCGGCGACGACGTCCGGGTCGGCATCGGTCAGCAGGTCGCAGAGCGGCAGGAACAACGCCGAGCGTTTCAGGGCGATGACCGCGGCCAGACGGACCTCCTGCACCGGGTCATTGAGCAGGGTTCTAATCCGGCTGATTGCCCGCGAGTCAAGCGTCGGCGCGATGTACTCAAGCGCACAGATTCTCACCTCTGCCGAACGGTCGAGCAGCCCGGCAGTCAGGAATGGCCCGGCCAGGCTGTCTTTGCGGTCAGCCAGGGTTCTGAGTGCCGCGCAGCAGGTCTTCTCCCGTTCCCGCTCCGGGCGGTCAGGGCGAACCGGCTGCGTTGATACGACCTGACCCGGGCGCGTGCAGGCCAGCAGCATGCAGCATGCCGCGAGCAGGGCCGGTCCGGTACGGAACGTCACGGGTTAGCATGATGGATAAAGCACGGGTTGTCAAGCAGCAGGACGCATAACGCACAACGCCTGACGCACGACGCCGGATGCGCGAGACGTGCAGCGTTGGGCGTGAAGCGTAGAGCGTGAGGCGTCATGCGTTTCCGCGCTCTTGAACCCCGGCCGGGACTGGCTCGTCTAATTCTCTTGGAGGGATGAATAGACACTCCGGGCAGCTTGACCAGGACCGGCCGCCCGGTTAAGATTGCAGTAGGCAATTGATGAGAAGAGCGGCAACGCTTGAAACCTGTCGGATGATTCGGACCGGTGTCTCGTTCACGCCGGCGCGTTGGCAGTGACAGGGACAAGCGTTATTTCTGACAATCTCGCGCGAAGGGTGTCGCGACACCCGGCATCGAACTCAGACCGCAGCCCGCGTTCCCGAGCCGGGCAATCTGCGGTCAAGATCTGAAGGGAGGATTTCGTGATCACACCGGAAGCGGTACAGCAGCTCACCAACAGCCCGGAACGCAGGTGTCTGACCCTTTATTTCGAAACCGGCCCGAATCAACCTCGCTCGGCATTCAAGGCCCGGTTTCACAATCTCCTGAAAGGTCTGAACGGGTCGGTGCCCGCGGCCGACCGGAAGGCTTTTGACAAGGCGGTCGCCCGGGTCACAGACTATTTGGACGCGCTGCGCTCGACCGGCCGGTCGGTGCTGGTTTTTGCCACCGAAAAGGACCGGCAGGAGTTCAGTTCCCGGGTCCCGGTGCGGGACGAAATCGCCTGGGGCGCGCCCGACACGAACCAGTTGCTCTGGCTGTTGGATGAGTACCGGCCGTATGGGGTCCTGATTCCGGATCAGCAGAAGGTGCGCTTCCTGGCCGTCCGGCTCAACGAATTCGAAGAGTACAGGGAATTCACGACCGACATTGACACCAGCGAATGGCGCAAGCGCCAGGTCGGGACGTCAAGCCGGGGTGGCCCGTCCAACATGCAGCGCGGCGGGAATGACGTTGACAAGTTCAGCAATCACCGGATAGAGAAGGTGCGCGCCTTCTGGACCAGCCTGCACCGGCCACTCGCCGAGTTGATTGCGCGGTATCACATCCAGCGGCTGGTGGTCGCCGGAAACCGGTCCATGGTCCCGGAATTCACCAAGTCGCTCCCGCCGGGCATGAGCAGCAGTGTCGTTGCCCAGGTGAACTTGGACGTAATCGCCAACCCGGATGATGCAGTGAAACGCATCTCCCCGGAAATTGAGGCTTGGGAACGCGGAAGAGAGACTGTTCTCGTTTCCGAACTGCTTAATGCTGCCGGGGTTAGCGCCAAGGCCGCGGTCGGGCTTGAGCCAGCGCTGAAGTTCATTCAATCCGGCCGGGCTGCCCGGCTGGTCATGGCCAAGGACTTCGACCAGCCCGTGAAGCACTGCGCGAAGTGCCGGTATGTCAGCGCCAATCATGCCAATTCCTGCTCGAGTTGCAGTGCTGAAGACATCGAAAAGGCGACGCTCGCCGCAGTCCTGCCCGGACTGGTCGCCCGACACCGGGTACCGGTTGAAGTCGTCAGGGGGCCGGCAGCCGAGGAAATCAAGAAGAACGGTGGAATTGGGGTCTTTCTGAGGTTCTAGACCTAGGAATCGCGCAGACCGGCAAGAGCGCAGGCTACCCGCGTGCGCTCTTGCTCAATTGTAAAGTCTATTATTACGTAAGTTACGCATCGTCACCTAGCACTTGAGTAATTCCTGCTTGACATCGACAACCTGCTCCCTAGAATTGCCGCGTGCGCAAATCGCTGTTTCTGGGTCTGCTCTTGTCGCTCGTTTCGAGCATCGTACCCCATTTGTCGGTTCGCAAAGAGGCTCTGACCTCGCCCGTCTTCTCAGAAATAGCCATCTCGGGTCAGGCCCAGGCTTCGACCTTGGGGAGCTTGCCGACCAAGGCCATTGGTTCTCCGGCCTATTCACTACGTAAGGCTCAGGAATTGGGCCAGTTCAAGGTAACGTTCTACTGGCTGGTCGAGGAGGATAACTACCAGGGCAACAAGACCAACCCGCTCTACACGCCGGACGGCAAGCTCGTGGGTCGGTTCACCTCTCAGTTTATCAAGGACTTCCAGATTGAGTCATGCGCAATGCTGAGCGACGGCCGGGTAATCAGTTATCTCAAGAGGTCCAACCGCTGTCAGGTTGTTGACTTACCGATTGGCGCGAATGGCTACACCCTCACTGAACTCAAGTCGGTAGCGGTTGACCCGTCGGTGATTCCGATCGGCTCGGCGATATTCATCAAGGATGCGGCGGACGTGCCCATCAGCGACAGCCTGGTTCACGACGGGATATTCTACGCCCAGGATGTCGGAAGCGCAATCAAGGGCAATCGGATTGACGTCTATCTGGGTCCCAAGTCCAACATGGACCTGTTCCGGTCAACGGCGATGTGCCGGTCCGGTGATGTCGACGTCTACCTCCTGCAGTAGTTCCCACTCAATCCGGTTCTTCCAGCTTCTTTGTCGCGCAATCGCTGCCGGTCCCGGCAGGTGCACGCCGCGGTACAGATCGCGCAGGGTTACGACCTGCACGCCATTGGATTCCAGCCAATCCAGAAACTCGGCGAACCGGTCGGCACTCCAGTCGGTGTAGTGCGCCGGGGACTGGACAATCCGATGAAAGAACAGGATTCTCGGGGTCTTGCTTGCTACCCAACCCTCGACCGCACTGACCGGCGTGGTCCGTTGCACCTCCGAGGACGGCACGTCATACGGCCGTTCCGAGAAGTTGACGGTTCCGGGACGGATTGAACGCGCGACCGAGTAGCCGGCCTCGGCCACCAGCCCCCGCACCCGGCTGTCGTAATCGCCGTAGGGATAGACAAAGGTCGTGACATCTTGGTGAAACATCGCTTCCAGGGCTTGTCGTGACCTAGTCAATTCACTGATCACCGCGTCATCTGAGAGCCGGGTCAGGAACGGGTGGGTCTTGGTGTGGGATGCGATTTCAATTCCCAGGCTGTCAATCATCTCCTGGACTTCGGCCCGGTTCATGTACCCATAGGGCGTGCCGGTCCGGTGCGGCTCACCCTTCCCGACGCAGTCGGATATCAACGGCAGCACAGCCGTCATGCCGTGGGCCTTGAGCAGCGGATAGGCATCGGTGAAAACGCAGTGCCAGCCGTCGTCGAACATCAGCACGACCAGGTGGTCGGACAGACTGGTTTCGTTCTCGGCCGCCGTCAGCACGCCGGTCATCAGCAGCCACAGACCAACAGCCAACAACCAGCCGATAGCCGTCAGCCGATAGCCGTCAGCCGTCTTCATTTGTCGTTTAGACTCTACCAGAATCGCCTCAGGCTGTAAAGACCCGACGCATAATGCCTGACGCGCTTCGCTCTTGACAAGCAAGCCTTTCCGGCGGTAACATGCTGAACGAAGGAGGAGCACAGATAATGCGATTCGAGCGACGATCTTTCTGGGTATCTGCGGTTCTGATTCTCGTGCTGGTCAACTGCCACCCGACGGGCCCGGGCAGTGAACGCTGGATCTATCGACTGATTGGCGCGGGCAGTTACCCCAGTGGACAGGCCTCGGCCGTAGCGTGGGGCAGCGACGGAATGGTCTACGCCGCCGGCGAGGTGACGTGCTATGATGCCGGTCAACTATCGGACACCCTCGAGGTCGTGGCCTTGACCGCGGGCGGCATTGAACGCTACCGGTATCACGCGCGTACGGGATTCGCCAACGCGCTGGCCGTTGACGCCGACGGGAATCTCTATGTCGCGGGCGAAACCCAGAACAATGGCATCCCGGACCGGTTCATGGTCATCAGTCTCGACCCGACCGGCGCGGAACGCTGGGTGTACGAAGATACCGGCGATTCCGGCTCCGCCGGTAACGGCAATTTCGCGACCTCAGTCTTGTGCGGTTCGGACGGCAACATCTATGCCGCCGGTTCAATCAACGCCGCATTTGAGGTTCTGAGCCTGACCCCTGACGGCCACGAGCGCTGGAGTTACCAGTCGGCCGGCGTCAGCTCCTATTATGCCGAAGCCCAATCCCTGCGGTGGGGAACCGACGGCAACCTGTATGCCGGCGGTACTACCGTCCAGGGCAATCCGGATTCTATGTACGCGTCGGCCGTAAGCCTCACCCCGGGCGGGGTCGAACGCTGGGTATACCGCCGGGCTCTGCCGGACAATGGCACAAGCTCCGGGTCGTCCCTGATTCAGGGCGCGGACGGAAGTCTGTATCTGCTTTGTTCATTCATGTACGTGACGGAACCCTATCTGAGCATGGCCGGCGTCGCGAGCCTGACGCTTGATGGCCAGGAGCGCTGGACCGTTGACTATTCGGCCGGGGGCAGTGTATATGGCGGTAACCCGTGGGCGCTGGCCCGGAGTGCCGACCAGGGGGTCTTTCTCGGCATGTATGAGCTGACCGACAATATCGGCTCCCCCC
>Ga0209777_10001799_pt1 | contig 29743 bp, 26 predicted proteins | sample FrelakmetHBP12HB_FD_187147 | JGI IMG/M metagenome (GOLD analysis project Ga0209777, IMG submission 187147) | Freshwater lake sediment microbial communities from the University of Notre Dame, USA, for methane emissions studies -HBP12 HB (SPAdes)... | ecosystem: Environmental > Aquatic >...
GTCAGTCGTAGCTATAATCGTTGTCATCATCATAGTCGGTGCAGTATTAGCTTTGTTAATGCTTAGGAAACGACCATAAAACTGCTAGGCAAAATCTATTTTTCCCCTTTTTTAGTCTATAAAAAATAATGAAAGAAAAGATGCGGGCTGAGTAGGCTCTGGTTAAAATTCACGATACTAGCCAAAGTTATCGTGATAGAGATTTGCATTTTTCTTTCCTTCCTAAAAGAAAAGTTTCCGGAGCCTCAGCAAACCCTTCTTCTCCAAAGTTTCTAAACATGAAAAACAAGTTTGGGGCACCACAAAAAAAGTGCCTTAACCAATCTTAGATCCCAAACGTCAAAGTACCAACCAAAGGGTTCCCAGCCAACAGCCAGTAAACAGATTGTGTCCTCAATGCGGACGAGTTGTAGCCGAAAACGTAAAATTCTGTCCAAACTGCGGCAAACAATTAGACTAAAACTATTTTCTTTAGATTTTTTATTTTATTTTACTTAGGAATATCGTCGATTCAGCCTGATTGATGTTCTGGGATTTTGGATGTTTGTTGACTTTCTGGGTTCGAGGATTATCCCTTTAAATTGAATAAGGAAAAAAAGACTAAAAAGGGCGAAAAACGGCTTAAATCCCATTTCCAATAGCGGCGCTATTCGATGTAGATTGCCGGTTGATACGGCATAGCCATGGATGCGCGGTTCTTGGGGTCAAAGCGTGTTTGGTCGTCTTCGCTGTAGACGGATGCTTCTGCGTTGTAGCGTTCGCCCAAAAAGCCGACTGCGCCAGTCAAAACAGCGTGCTCGTCCATCGCCTTGATTTTCTGCATGTTAGCTTTTCGGTCGCCTGAAACCTTCGTCAAAGCCTTGAGTACCCGCGGAACCAATCCTGCAATGTCTTTCATGTGCGGCTTCAAATCTTTGTCTGCGGCAAATTTCTTCATTAAATCACCGATTTTTGCTTCGCCCGCCAAGGTTTTATCGAGTATTTTCAGGTACACCTGCCATTTCCAAGGTGTAGCCGAGTAGTAGCAGATGCGTTTTGGCGTTATCTTGGTGGCTTTCAGGATGTTGGATGTGTCGGTCATTATGTCGGTTATCAGGTTCTCCTGTTCCTCGGCTGCTACATCGAGTTTGCCAGCGTCGAAGGTTGGCCATTTGGCGGTGCTGATGAATCCTTCCTCATCCGTTTGGCTCCACAACTCCTCGCATAGGAATGGTGCAAAGGGCGTAAGCATCTTCAGCCAAACCTTTACTGCTTCACCCAGCGCCTTGGCTTGGGTGTTGCTCTTCCGCTGGATGTACCACTTCAAATCATTCCAGGTTTCGAAGAGAGCCACCTGCAGGGCAGTTCGCGTCTTCAGTTCGTCGAGGCTTTCTGTAACTTCTTTTATTCGGCTTTGAAGCTTGCTCTCAAGCCACCGCTCCAACATCGTGTCCTCATCTTTTTTGGCTGAGCCGATTATTGCACTTGCAAACCCCATTAGGCTTTCAAACTTTGTCTGCAAATCGCTTATGTTTTCTGCCCGCCAATCCGGGTCATCCATGGCTTCGGCGCCCAAGAGTAAACCGCAGCGGGTTGCGTCTGCACCGTACTTTTCGATGGCGCCCTTCATAGTTATGAAGTTGCCTTTGCTCTTGTGCATCTGTTTGCCTTCAACCATGAGCATGCCGTTTACGCCTATAGCTTTGGGCCAGTGTTCGGGCGGGAAGAGTGCGGCGTGGTGGAAGATGCAGAAGGTCAGGTGGTTTGGTACGAGTTCTTTGGCGGAGTTGCGCAAATCGAAGGGGTACCAGTACAGGAATTCGGCTCGCATCGAATCCAGCAAATCAACGTTTATTCCAAACGTTTTGTAGAGTTCTGCTTTGTTGCCTTTGCCGTAGAAGATGTAGTCGAAGACTTCAGGCGTCAGCGATTCCGGCTTTATGCTATTTTGTTTGATGTGCTTGTTTATAGTATAAAACGCCATGTATACGGTGGAGTCGCTCAGCGTCTCGATTATCCAGCCTTTGCCCCAAGGCAGCGGAGTTCCAAAGCCCGTGGTTCTTGCGCATGCCCATTCACGAAGCCAATCGATGACCGTGTTGAACCATGGCTTAGCGGATTCTGGGTAAATCGTCATTTGGGCGACGGCGGCATGTGCTTTTTCTTTCCACTGCGGGTCAGAATAGTTTAGGAACCACTGGTCCGAGAGAATCTTTACCAGGCACTGTGTCATGCATCGGCACACAACTGGCTCAGACAAATCATACATGGAGTCAGCAACGCCCATATCCTTGAAATCCTTTATCAAAATATCTTTGACTTCACGCACAGATTTGCCAGCGTACGGACCACAACTCTCCTTTAGGACGCCACCGTGAAACTCCTTCTTGTACAATGCCTTGGTGGCTTCGTCTGCTTTTGGGTCGTTTTGGTCTTTTATGCCCATTTTATCAACGATTTCCACCGCTGGAAACTCGCCGAAGCCCTCCAATTTGATAATCGAGATTGGCTTAATCGCTTTAACGACAGCGGGGTCCATGCCAAACTCTGCGAGAACCTCTGGTTTTTGTTGCAGGTCTCTGAGGGCTAAATAATCGTAGGGTGCATGTGCAGGAACGCTGTATACAACGCCTGTGGCGGTTTTGGGATCAACAAACCACCCGGGCAAGATTGGAAACTTGAGTTTTGTGACTGGGTTCTCGACGGTTTTGTCGATGAGTTCCTTGCCTTGGAAGCTCCGTTTAACTTCAATTTTTCTTTCTTGCTCTTTGAGTTTCTCTGCGGCTTCTTGGCTAATTATCCAGCGCTCGCTGTTAACAATTGCTTCAACGTAGGTGGCATCAGGGTTAATCCAAATGTTTGTTATGCCATAGATCGTTTCTGGGCGGAAAGTTGCTGCAGGCAAAACGGTGTCATCGTCGAGCATGTATTTGATTAGCGTATATTCTTCCGGGGTGACGCCTTCGCCGCTTTGACGGTCGTGGTCGCCTGTGGGGCTTTTATCTTTGGGGCACCAAACAACTGGGTGTGTACCTCGTGTGACGAAGCCTTTTTCTTTAAGGTTCTTATACTGCCACTCAACAAATTTTTGGAAGGTGGGCATCATGGTGGTAAATTCTCGACGCCAATCTATTGAGAAGCCTATGCCTTTGACGGCTAAGCGCCCTTCATCAGTGTAATATTGAGCCATGTAGAGAGGATCAACGAATTTTTTAATTGTATCTTCTGGCACACCGTCGACTTCGCGTAGAACGCGGATGAATTCTTGGTCACCTCGAGCCACACGCTGGCTAGCTCCAAGCAGCGGTTGGCCAGTCCAGTGCCAAGCCCAAGGCCAAAGAACATTGAAACCTTGCATACGTTTGAATCGGGCGTAAGCATCCACGCGGGAAGCTGTGAAAGTGTGTCCTACATGCAGTGGACCATTCATGTATGGAAATGGAAAAGTAACCATTACTTTCTGTCTTTTTAGGTCGAGATCTGCTTCGAAAATGCCTGCTGATTCCCAACTTCCACGCCATTTAGCCTCAATTTCTTTGCTGGAGCTCATGAAACTGTTGAATTAGTAGAAAGCTATTAAGAGTTTTGTATTTAACGGCTTTGGGACAAAAGTCATCGGTTATAGTTTCTTTTTGCCTATTGACTGATTGTTTGTGAGAAGAAAATATACGTTTTGTAATCTAGAATCACACGATAAAGGACTATGATAAACTTATAACTAGCAGCCTGTAACGTTTCAACTATGAAACTGATGGTGAAAAGCGCTAAAGAAATGCTGGCGGTTCTTGACGAGACCAAAGAAGAATTCTTCAAGGATAGAAAATGCACCTACCCCTATACGGAGTGGGAGCACAAAAGAGCCCAAATTAAAGAGCGACTCCATCGCCTCCCAGAATTCATCCACCAAGCCGTAGAAACCATAAACAGAGAAGAACAGAAAATGGGCAGACCCCCCAAACTAGATTTAGAAAAGAAAGTTAATCTGTTCATACTGGTGAGGTTTCTCAATAAATCTAACCGTAACGCAGAGGAATCGCTTCAGTATTTTCAGCCCCTTTTCGGAGTTGACGTCAGCTACAAATACATCGAGCGTCTCTATGGCGACCCAGAAGTGAAGCTTGCGCTGCATAACTTGTTTGTTTTGCTGCTAAAAGATGAGGGAACTAGTGGCGATTTGGCTGGAGATGGAACCGGCTACTCGGTTAGTGTTGAAAATCATTACCGAAGTGACCCCAAAAAATATGGTAAACGGTATGTTCATTTCTTCTCGCTTATTGATCTGGGCACAGGAATGTACGTTGGTTGTGGCATGTCGCGGCTGTCTGAGTGGGATGTTTTCTCTAAGGCAGTCGCAATGCTTAGACGTGTTGGGGTAACGGTTAGGTCAATGCGTCTTGATAAGTACTTTAGTACGCGAAAGGTCATCAGGATGTTTGATAAGTCGGTCTCTTTGTTTTTGATTCCAAAGAAGAACATTGCAAGGATCGGTGTTTGGGCGCCTATTTTGGCTAGGATGATGGTTTCTCCGGTTGTTTTTTTATCGGAATATTTTCATAGGAATGTTTGTGAGAGTGTTTTTTCTGCTGACAAGGGACGGTTTGGCAGAACTATCAGGCAGAAAAGGGAAGACAGACAACAGACTGCGCTTTTCTCAAACGCGCTCTTCCACAACATCTACACCCTCAGAATTAACCCAAAATAGTTTTGTCCCAATGCCGTATTTAACAAATAATTCCCATAAATAATGGTTTTGAATAACCCTTAGATTGTGAAAAATCCAACCATTACTCAAGCAAAAAATTCTACAAAAATTCTTGCTACGAAAATATTATATTAATTTATCAACAATAAGAACCACATGACTCAAGAAAACAAAGCAGAAAAGGCCTTATTGCTTCTTAATCAAAAAAGCGAAAAGGCTCTTGCTATTTTTCAGCAGCTTGCTAATGAAAATAATTTCGGAAATGGCAAGATCGATAAAGCATTCGAACAATACATTTCTAGATGGAAAGATACGACCAGACCGGGAGTCCTTGCAATTGCCAGTGAAGCAGTTGGTGGCAAGGTAGAAGACATAGTGCCTTTGCAAGTTGCGCTGTCATTCATTGATGTTACTATGGATATTCATGATGATTTAATTGATGGATCATTGTCTAAAAAGAAAGTAAAGACTCCCTATGGAAAACTAGGTCTAGAAACTACTTTGCTCATCGGTGATGAGTATATGACAAGAAGCTTCTACTACATTTACCAATGCATTTCAAAATTACCAAATGATCGCCAGGAACTAATAATGAAGATTATGAATAGTTTCCTATCTGAAGTTGTAAATGCTCACATCTCTGAAATACAACTAAAAAAAATACGTTGGAACGTGAAACCAGAAACATATTTACAGGTTTTGACCAAGAAAGCTGCAGAAATTGACGGTCGAATGAAAATAGGTGCAATCTTCAGCGGCGGATCTGAAGAAGAAATAGAAGCAATTGGCGTCTATGGAAGGAATTTAGGGACATTATTGGCTGTTAGGGCAGAGTTTGCTGATCTTTTTGAACCAGACGAGTTATTTGATAGGATAAAAAATGGGTGCTTACCCCTTCAGTTGCTTTATGCTCTTCAGAACAAGGATTATTCGCCAAAAATTCGGGCACTCTTGTCCAAAGATAAAATTAGTTCAAATGATTCTCGTGAGCTTTTGAAGATTATTCAAGAAACGAATACTCTTCCCTTATTGATGCAATACTTAAAAAGTTTGGAAAATGAAGCGATACAAGCTCTCTCTAAACTCAAGAGCAAAAAAGAAAGGGGCTCTTTAGAGCTTGTTATCGCTTCAATGTTGGAAGATCTTTGAGGAAAATTTACCATGCGAAAACTACTGGTTTCCTCATTTCTTTTTTCGTTGCCTTCTTCATTCTCCTCACCTTAACTGTATATGTGTAGAACAACTCAATTTAAGCTTTGTGTTAAACAGTTATACACAATGCCTACAAAAAGTTCGCCTATATGAATCAGAAAAATGCATTGTGAATTCATAAAGTTAGTATATATACGTGAAATGCAGTATATTCAGAAATAAGATGCTCGGAGCAAAACTGAAGACATTCCTGCCGCTATTCGTGGTTGCAAACAGTATATCGTGGTTCTTATTAACCATGGTTACGATAATGGATTTGCCAAATGACACCCATTTTAGTGGCACCAACACTTTTTATGTCGTTTCCATTCCATATTTCGTAGCATTATTGTTCTCTGCATTAATTGGAGCTACTCTTTTAGCCCAAAAACTGAAAGAGAAATTATTTTTGACGTTATGGATACTTTGGGGAGTTTTGTCCTCATTATTAACTTATTTCTTCTTAGTGCCTCAGACAAATTGGGTTATTTTGGGAGTAATTTCGTTTATACTGGGTGGATCAGTCGGTTTGGGAATTCCAATGTGCCTTTCAATGTTTGCAAACCAAACCAAAAAAGAGCAATTAGGTAGAATTGGAGCAGCTTTGTTCTTTATAATTCAAATAATGACAGCGATAATTCTTTTTAGTTTAGGCGAATCAAGCATAGATTACAAGTTTTTAGTCTTTTCAATATGGCGAATTCTGGGTCTATCAGGAATATTCTTTCTCATTGAAATAAAAAATAATGACAAAGAACAAAAATTAGCTCTATTAAAAATTTTGAGAGACAGGACTTTTATCCTTTACTTCTTACCTTGGTTCATGTTCGCACTGATTAATTTTATGTTAACTCCATTAGTTAAAGGGTACATGGATGGTATTGATTCTAATTATTACTCAAATTATAATTTGGCAACACTTGTAATAACAAGCTTTACAGCAATCGCGGCAGGTTTTCTCTGTGATTTAAAAGGAAGAAAAGCTGCTGGAATCGTAGGGTTTGTTCTATTAGGAATAGGTTATGCCTTTCTAAGCTTAATACCACAAATAGCAGGAGATCTGGTTGCCATAATTCTTTTTACAGTCTTCGATGGACTTGCTTGGGGATTCCTATATGTAAATTTTGTTTTCGTTGTTTGGGGTGATCTTTCGGAAATAAGCAACCGTGAGAAGTATTATTTCTTAGGAGGAATACCCTTTTTACTATCAGGATTTGTTCAAGTGATAGCTCAATCTCTTACTCCACTTAAGCCAAACGTTGGATCTGCTTTTTCCTTAGCAAGTTTCTTGTTATTCATAGCTACTTTACCTTTGCTTTATGCTCCAGAATCTCTTTCGGATAAATTAATGAAGAGTAGAGACCTTTTTAATTATGTCAACAAGGCGCTCAAGAAAGTTCAGAAAGAAAAAGAAACAGACCAGCACGAAAAGGAAGAAAAAGACGAAGACGAAAATGAAGCAGAAGAGACCCCTGAAGAAATTGAAGCAAGAAAACTAGCTGAAAAATACTATTAAGCAAGACTCAATTTTTAGCTAAAAATAGTCTCCATCTGATAATGGCGTCGGACTGCAATTTACATCGCAAATACTGTTTTGGTGAATCTCTATATGATTTAATTGTTTACAACTTCTATGTTGACAATAATTGTTTTAATTGATTGCGTGCTTTCTTCTATGAGTTAACCATTTGCCAGCGAAGTTGAACCTGTACTCTTTTAATGCAACCCTGTTTTTCCAAAGGAATTAAGCTTCGGTAGACGGAAGCATATGCTTTTGATTTGTTCTCTATAATTTTCCCAAAAATCATTTCGGCAATTTCCTTTGTCGTCATGTTAGGCTTTATCTTTAGAATTTCCACAATTCGTTTTTGATTTTTAGAGAGACCTGCCAAAGCCCGCACCAAATATTCAAGATATATTTGATAAAAAATGCTTTATAATTACTCATATAAACAAAATTCTAAAAATGGGAATATATTATAACATAAACTTCTGAATGGTTAGAATTATGACCAAGTATATTTGGAAAGTTTTAGATGTTGGAGCCTTAGAGGTTAAGGAAGAATACTATTAAACCAGAATTATTCACTACTAAACCATGTTCTTCCATGTGATACTCACCAGTGACTGCAATTTGCAATGCAAATACTGTTTTGGCGAGAGTCTCGACGATTTCGACGAAGAATTCGGTGAAGACATAGAAGTGGACTACGATTTACCTCGTAAACTAAATTATGATTTGGATTTGCTCAAAGACTTTTGCCGCAAAGACCCCGAATGCGTTTTAACTTTCTACGGCGGCGAACCATTACTGGGTATAGATAAACTCAGACAAATCATGGATAAAGTTGAGCCAAAACATTTTATGATTCAAACCAACGGCTTGCTCCTTGACAAGTTGGAGCCCAAATACGTTAATCGCTTCCACACAATCCTTGTTTCCATAGATGGAGAAGAAGCCCTAACAGACTATTACCGTGGAGTGGGCACCTTCCGCAAAGTCTTCGATAACCTAAAAATAGTCAAGAAAAACGGTTTTGCAGGCGAATTAATTGCTCGCATGACAATAATGGAGCAAACCGACATCAACAAGCAGGTCCGATGGCTGTTGGATAATGACGAGTTTTCTTTTTCCTCGATACATTGGCAGCTCAATGCGGGTTTTTGGGGAAACGATTACCAGAGGCGCAGCTTTGAAGAGTGGACAAAGACAAACTACATTCCAGGTGTACGTGAAATTGCGGGTTTCTGGGTTGACCAGATGCAGGAGAAGGGCGCGGTACTGAAGCTTTATCCGTTGCTGGGCATCGCAGAGTCGCTTTTGCATGATGAAAAGAATTGTCTTATGCGTTGTGGAGGCGGTTGGATAAACTATGCAATCCAAACCGACGGCTACATTATTCCTTGTCCAACCATGTGGGGCATGAAAGAATATTATTTAGGGCACATCAAAGACGCTGACCCGCTTAAGTTAAAGCAATTGTTTGTTAACGCAAAACCATGTAGTCAATGCTCTATTCTCGGCGTTTGTGGTGGCAGATGCTTATACACCAACATCACGAAGCGGTGGACTGACAATGCCTACAGCAAAGTCTGCTACACAGTTGAGCAACTTATTGAAACAGTGAAGAGCGAATTGCCAAAAATTCAGCACTTGCTACAAAACAAACAAATTAGGCTTGAAGATTTCGATTACCTCAAGTACAATGGATGCGAAATTATACCATAGCTTTTTGGGTTATCCATTATATATCATTTCCTTTTTCTGAAGAGTTTGAGGTTATCCATTTCGCAAACGGATTCATAGCCAGCTTCAATAAGCTCTTTGGATTCCTTGACGTTTTCTGCAGCTTTACAGATGAAGTCGTAGTTTCGAAGGTTACCCAGTTGAGTGTAGATTAACGTGTTTTTGATGTTCTTGTGGCCGAGCATTCTCATAACGTGAAGGATGTCTTTGGTCTTATGGTATTCAATGGTTGCTTTCCAGTGTCTGAATGTGTGGAAGGTTATTTTGTTGATTCTGGGGTTTCCAAGTTTCTAGGATGTTCTTTTTCGCTGCCTGACGAATGAGGCTCTGTAGCCGCAAAGTTCGTAGGTTCCAAATATTTTATTGGAAGTTTTTGGTACAATCGACAACATCGCTAATAGTTTCCTGAGATTTTGAACATCCTTGCGTGGCTGTGCTTTTCTGGTGTAATGCTGATGGTTGAGTTTACGAGGTCTATATCGGTCCATTGGAGTTTCCAGGCTTTGTCTATTCTGATTGCTGTTTCTTTGAGGGTTTGGAGTAATGCTGAGGTTTTTTCTCCGCAGGCTGCGATGAGTTGGTCGATTTCTTGCTCGGTTGGTATGAAGGGGATTTTTTCGACTCTGCTGTAATGCGGTGGATCCCATTTGCCGCCCATCATTTTTAGAAAGTTGCTGTAGGCTTCGACGACGAATTCTTTTCTTCCCTCGCTCCAGGATTGTTTTGCAATGACTTCTTTTATTGTCTCAGGGTCAAAGAGGCTGGCGCCGAGTTTGACAAGACGCTTCATAAGTGTTATGTTCAGTTAACAAGTTTGTAGATCAAATAGCTCACGGTTATCTGATTGACTACACCACTAAGTTAAGCTTGAAAGGTAGAAAACCGAAGGATTTTGTCCAAAAAATATCGTATAAAATTAAACGAATGAATGCTCAGCACAAAGCAAAGATTTGGCTTTATTTACGCTGGATGGTTCGAAGTGCTCCTGACTTAGCGCTTTTCCAATTCGACCCAAAAGATTTGATAGTGCCGCTCACCACACCAACATTTAGAGTTTACGAAGCGTTGGGCCTTAGTGATAATGAGAACCTACCGTTTGAATTAAACATTAAAAACCGACCGGACAACTGGTGGAAAAACACAAAAGAATTCGACGCGGACCAAGAAAAGTTGACTGCCTTTGCGAAATCTCTTTTTCCAGAAGACCCAACCATAGTTGATTTTCCCTTCTTTATCTTGGCACATGGCTAGAATACTCCGACCTAACACAAACTTCGATAGAGAAACCCCTGCGATTCTTCATCCGAAAACACCAAGAATTACCCCAGCCATTCATACAATACTTAACAGTGTTTTATCATTACAACAAAATCGGCGAACGTATAGAGCCAGGATCATTCTCAGCTTTAGAACTTGAGGTCTACAACTTTTTAAGAAACAAACAAGTCGTCTTCAACTATGAATTTATGGAATTCTGCCTCTCCAATGAAAACATGTCTTTAACCTACAAACCAGACTTTCTATTGCCCCCGCTTACCTATAGGGGCAGAAAGGTTTTGCTTGAGCCACACGGCATCAAAAATAACCTGAAAGAAGTTATATACAAATTTTCAACATTTAGAAAACACTATGGCGACTACTTCTGCCTCATCCTAATAGTGCCTGATGACTTCATAGAATCAATCGATGAATTGGATCCACAACATAGCTCATTTGACTTTGTTTGAAAACTAAGTACCTATACAACCCAGTTTGAAATCTTCCATAACTCTTAGATGCCTTCATCATCGAAAAAGAGGTCCTCTTAGTCTTTATTGTCCCCCGAATCACCTATTTCATCCATTAATGCACCACAGTTCTCGCAGACTATTGCATCGTCAGGGTTATCATGTCCACATGATTTACAGGGCCACAAATGAACTCACATTACAGTCATTAATTAGAAATAATACGTTATCACGTTTTTTGAAAAAATAGTAAGATTGTACATCGAGTAAAGATCATTATTCAAAATTAACAATGATTATAGACGCTGCCAAACCTTATAAATTAATAACGAAGAATAAGAAAGGTCGGGTTTAAAATGCCAAAAGCTTAAAAGCAAAGCACACATAAATTATCTTCGTACAATAAAGGGGATGTTGTAGCGTATGTTTGTTCTGCTAACTGGTATTTTCGGTGGACTTGGGTTGGGCTTAGGATTGGCTCTAACTGTATTATTTGCACTTGAAATAGTTTTACTTTATTATTTAACTTGGGAGTTTCTTAAAAAAGAAAACCTCATCATGTATGGGGGTTTGATTTTTACTGCCGTTTGGTTTGTTGTTTTCGGCATGTATGCTGATCAGCTGTCAGCGATGGGTATTAGTGAAAATATTCTTGTCATAATTATGGCTGCTATGGCTAGCGTATCTGCAATTTTAGCACTAGCTCCATTAGTGATGTATGCTATTAAATCAAGTAGCTTTGGCGCAAATAGAAAAACATACGCAAGTTACAAACAACAATATGAAGAACGTGACGCCGCCGGTAACCTACAAGGAAATGGGTTAGTTAACAAATATGACGAAATCACAACCGGTCTGGATAAAGTTGTAACTGACTTAAGTAAGATCCAAAAAGAATTTGGTGGTGTAAAAGAAAAATATGTCCAAGCCCAAAAAACGCCTGAACTGGTATTTACTGCTGCAGATAATAATGCAGATGCTAATAGAGCGCTAAATGTTGCAGGTAATAATGTCATTCAAACGCCAAATAACAATCGACCAAACATGAATTACGTTGTTGTTGGAGTGGGTGGAACAGGTATAGGCTACACGGTTTCTTTAATAGAATATCTAGAATCAACAGGCGCCTTTGCCCAGAATCAAATTAATCCCTATGCCTTTTTTGCATACGATACAGACACACGCACCATACAACCATTTCTAAATAAGTACCCCAACCAACCTAATATTCAAAGATTAATGCATTGTAATGCTACATTAAATAATCGACTAACCCCCACTAATCTATTAGCCGCCAACCCTGGACTTACAAATCAACCTGTTACAATAATGAATGGAACTGGTACCCGAAGAGGTGTTGGTGCTGCTGCTTATAATGTCATTGGCGAAGACCTGACCGACTTTATGGTTCAAAAAATAGGTGAACTTAGGGTAGATACGGGCCTAAATAATTGGGCTGTTGTTGTTTTGTCTTCTATTGGTGGCGGTACGGGGTCAGGATCATTTATTCAGTTGACTATGGATCTAAAGAAAAAAATGAAAGATGTATTAAATATTCAAGATCCGTTGGTTCTTTGGTTTGGAATCATGCCAAAATCTAATGAGGGTGATTTGTACAAGCTTAATGCGTTTGGGGCAATTAAGGAATTACAATTCTTATTTGAAACTACTGAAGCCCGAGTTGCCCGCCTTGGTCAAGCAGATAATAATGTTATCTCCAATCCTTTTGATGCATGTTTCTTGTTAAGCAGAGAAAGTGCAAATCAGAAACGAGATGAAGAACTCAAAGATGCACTTGTCCACTTTATGAGCGAAATTGGTTTTGTACCCACAGGCCATAATGCCCCCAATGTACGATTAGATCTTAACGACATTCGAACTAGGCTAAGACATGCTGCTAATTCGTTTGCTACGCTTAATTATTATCAGATTTATTTCCCCGCCTCTATTCTTTCTTGGTATCGTAATTGTGCTCAGCCTGTTTTGAGAATTAATGACGCATCACTTACCAATGTAACAAAGACAGCTGATACTTTGCTTGTTACTTCTGAAAAAATACAGATTGCAGCCTCTAATTATATTACAGTCGTTGATAATTTTATTACAGAGACGATTAAGCCTTTCCAACAGCTTAGTGCCTATAAGAAATGGATGGTTGAAGTGCAGGCTTGGAATGATGCTCTTAACGGGTATGTTGCTAATCTTAAACATACGTATAATTTTGGTGAGCTAACAAATAGAGCAACTTCTATTCGGGACACAAATATTAGAGAGGTTCAAGAAAACTCTAATAATCTTAATAGTTTAGTTCTGAGTGAAAAGAGTAAGCTCGTAAATCCGGACTCTTCAGGAGTATATAAGCAGGTTCCTATTGATGATCCTGACGGGTTTGATTTAACTCAACTAACTGATGCAAGATCAACGTTAAGAAGTGTAGTTGACACTTTGGGCAAGTTAGAGCTGCTTCAAACCTATCTTTTGCCGTTGACTAATTCATTTGGAGAGGGTGAACAGCCTCTTGCGCGTATAGATTTTCAACAGATGAATCGACCAAAACTCCTTGGTCAGGCAGGAGTAGAGTTTGTTAAGGCGTATCAACCTAATCTTGTTCACAAGGACAGACAAAATGATAACACTCTGGAGATTGTTGCAAATCCTAAGATCGAGTCGATTATTCTTCTAGCTTCATCTTGTGCTGATAATTTGCGGGATCCGTTCCCTGGGCTGACTCAGATTCAGAGAAACATTGCTTTATCTGCTGAGAATGGTTATGCTGAGGTTGCTTTAACTGTGGTTCCATCAAAGCGTTTTACTATCTCAGTTTATTGGCTTGTCGCAGGATTGTACGTTTGGAGGCTAAATCCAAAAGAGACACCGATTCTGAAAGATCTGAAATTTCTTTCTGAGTCTTATGAAACAGTTTCTACGGGTAGACTTCAAGATAAAATGGATCTATTCAAAAACCATACGTTATTCTATACCGACACAGCCAGATTAGAGGCAATAATCGGAGCAGCTCCTAGAGGTAATCCTATCATTAAGCGTGATTGGGTTACTGATTTTTGGGTTAGATATGATCCAAGTAATGTTTCTGTTGGTACGTGGGGTACATTTTTGCTTGCTTTGATATACGATACGTCTGATACTTTCTATGGACAACTTGGAGAGTTTGAAAAATCAATTTCTCAGATTGAACGCATTAGCAGTTTTTCTAAGGTAGACTTTGCTTCTTTAAACAACGCATTACAAAAGTTAGATGGCAGTTATCAAACTCTGTTACCTAATCTTGAAGATTTAGCTGAGTTCTATGTGAAGCTTGAAAAATGTGGAAAAGCTGAGATCTTAGAAGCTCTTAACAAAGTTATTGATCTATTAGCTGGTATTCAGGCGGATTGCGAAGACTTCTCTGATAAATCTGATAAATACAAAACGAAAATTGAGGCATTACAAACTGTCGGTCTACTTGAGGGACGAAACAAAAATCAATTACTGCAAACGCTTGAAAGATCGCAGAAAACACTAACATCCATTTCAAGCAGCATAAACAACATTGTTGTCGGGCAGGGAAAATAGTTCCCTAATCTTTCTTTTTGATTAATTAACATGAGTGATTCAGTATGGTTGATGTTGATCTTATAATTTTACGCGAATATTTTAAGGAAAATTCTGACTTTAGGAAATCTGCTATTACAATTGATAAAATGTCTGTTGGTCTTAGAAATGATTTATACAAAGTAATTCTTGGAAATGCTAATTTAGAAACTACTCTTAGACAATTATCTGACCGAGTTACTCAATTAGACACTATTATTGCACGTTCAAAGGGGAATGAGGGAAGAATAGTTAGCGAAATTAAACGTATAGGTTTAGATATAAAAAGTCTTAGCGTAAATTTAAAAGAGTTCTTACTTGATTTAAATAGGCGAATAAATAGGTGCGCGGTACAGTATAAAAATATTTGTTCTGAATATGGTCTTGAGGTTGAGATAAATGGGAAAGATACAAGTTTTCTAAGATGGGATCACTTGCGACCAGACCCGGTTGCAGTTCTAGATTCACTTAGCTATATAGACAAGTTTTCATCAGAACTCAAAAAAGATCGTGAAAAAAATGTAACCAAATTAAGACAAAACTCTAGATTACTGGCAAATGGTGCAAACCAACCAGCAATTGAGGATGACGATGATTTTCAAAGAATTAAAACTAATATTAATTTGGTTCTTATTAATACTAACGTTGAAGGGCTTCAGAAAATAACTAATGCAATTGCAGACTTCTTTGAAGCTACAAAAAAGTGTTCTTCCCTATTCTCGGATCCATATTTTAAAATTAGTGGAGATTCGCATTTAGAATCTAAATTTGATAAACTGCCCATCTTGCTTGGTGGTCTTGGTATTCCATATAAAGAAGATGGTAGATTAGTCAAACTATTGCTAACTGATATAAAAAAACTGACAAAAATAGCAAACGAAAATGCATGCAGGCTTGTTACCAACATTAATAGTATTCCACAAGGTATACAAGTCATGGATTGGGCAGTAACTTTGATGAGACAATTAATGGTACTTTTGCCTTCTATATGTGCTGTGCTGATTGAAATAAGTAAGCTTGATGCTATAGTTGAATCTAATACTGCTGACGAGTATAGTAGATTAGCCATTAATTTTCCAAGTAGTTTAGATCACATTCTTGACAATAATACAACTGCGGTTAATATTACGAAAATAACTAGAGCATTAGAACGAACATTACGTATTTAGGCGCACCAAGGAAGCTGTATGACGAAGTTGTATGACTTGCCGATGTGAGTTTGGTCTTGGGGATGGTAGATTTGCCCAAGTAGCTATGGGCACAGTTAGCGGGAGAAATCCTCTATTTGTAGCTGCTCAGACACAAACCTCTCTTTAGCGATCGCGTTGTTGAAGGCAAACTCTTAGATTTAATCAGTAATACCCCAATACCAAAAAGAAATGACGATTTCCCTGAATCTTCCAGAAAAAAACTTTGTGTTAATTTAGAAACAGATAGTTATTGGGGGGAAATCAGCGGGCTTGAAAACTTAAGTATTGACGGCAAAGAACTTATTCTTAAAGGGATTGCCCTTGAAGTTTCAGAAAAAAACCACTTTGATGTCGCAACTAAAATTACACAGTTACTTGCCTCTGATTATCAAAAGGACAAGACTTTGAGAAAAATTGCTCAAAAACAATTAGAGCTGAGAGATACCCAAAGCGCTCTGCATACTTGTAACTTAATAAAAGATGGAAAAAATAAAGTAAAGTTGCTATCAAACATTGCGATTTTGCAAACACGGAAAAAAGGTAAAATCGAATGTACAAAAACAATTGATGCCGCTCTACTTTTAGTCAATGAACTTATGGATTATGAAACGTCAGAGTTTTTCTACCGAACCGCATTAGCACAAGCAATAATTGAAGAATTAGAAACTGCGCTCAAAACATCAAAGCTAATTAGTGATCCGATAATCAAAACCGCGACTTGCTGTGACATTGCGCTCGAATTATTCTACCATATCAAAGATTCAGAAGCACAAAAAGTAATGATCAGAGCTTATAATTTAGCTAAAAAAACTAAAAATTACAACTACAAAGGATTTTCTTGCGTTCAAGTCACTTTTCTATAATAATTAATACAAGTTTGGTTGCTGAAACGCAAAACGAACTTCTGCATTTCAAGAAAGCGCTTAGCTTAGCTATGCTTTTAGAATGGAATAAAGAGCGAGCTACGTACTTGAATAACGCTCTTAAAAATGGTTTGGTAAGAGGCAAAGATTATCTTTTGTGCAAGGTTTGTGCGGAGCAAAGTTATCTTGAAGAGTTCGCTGAGGTTACTGTTAGACCCAAAACGTTGCTTAGCATTTCAAAAATGCAGGCATTTTGTGGCGATTTTGGTTCTGCCTTAAAAACCGCAGAGATAATAGATTGGGATTTAGATTACGCCAAAGCGTTAATAGGTATAGGAGAAGCTTTTGCTGCTGCTGATCAAGTTCAATTAGCGAAGAAACAATTTGATAGGGCTGCAGATATTGTAGCAAACAGCAAGTTGATAGGATTTGATTCATTTTTAAAAGACCTTGCAAAAACTTTAGCTTCCATAGGTGACTTTGATTCAGCAATAAATGTCCCGTATAAAATACGAAACCCTTGCTTGCGAGCTGAAACTTTGGCTGAAGTAAGCCGACAATGGTGTTATTAGAAGGGTTTGAAAGTGTCTAAAAAAGCTTCTTTACAAGCTGTAGACGCCGCAATAACTCTTGAGAATAGAAATTCGAGAATTGATATGATTGCAAAGGTCGCTCTTGAGACATCTTTAGGAGGAAATGAAGATTTTGCTAGATGCTTCTTCAATTTGGCTTTTGAGTTTGCTCAAAGAACCGAAAAAGAATCTGATAAACTCTTTAACATGTTAGATGTAGCTTCCATACAAGCGAACTCTAACAATCCGGAAGCAGCGCAAATTCAATTCGGAGAAGCAAGAAATTATGCCAGCAACCTTCAAGGTGGCAAATTCTTGATTAACGTTGCTGTTAAGGAGGCTGAAGCAGGTTTTGAAGAGGACGCGTTAAGGATAGCACAACCAATTACGAACCCTAAGGAGTTAGCTGAGTTAGCAGCTATTTTTGCAAGCCGATCATATTTAGAAGGCTTCAGACAAATACTTGTATCAGGGTTGCTTGATATGGATACAATAGGAAAAATGTGCACATGCTTAGCCAAAATCTTGCCCGATCAAGCAGAAGATATAGCTGAAATTGTAAACAAATTTATGTAACTGTTGAACCAACAATTTATCAGAATCTCAGGTTTCCTAACTTGTTTACTGCTCATAGTTTAGGAAGAAATTAAAAACTTCCTTTTTTCTATCCCTAAATATATAATGAATTTGAGCTCATTTTGACGTAAAACCTGCTTAATTTAGAAAATAGAAGCTTAGTGATAACAATAACCTTTGGTGTCTTTTGAAAAGATTTCTCCATTTTGATTGTTTTTTAGATTTCGTGCCGTCTGTTGAAAGCAGGGAAGTTGGTTCAGAAGTTTCAGTAGCGTTGCTCTGCACATCCGTAATGATCTTATCATCCACCAACTCATACATTAGATGACTTTCATCTCCAGATATTTTCCAAATTGAAATTGAATCATTTGTTGAAGCAATAGCCCCTAAGGATCCATAAGAATCCGCCGTAATGGTCTCTATTGATTTCGTGTTCTCTAGGGTTTTTACTAGTTCTCTATTTTTCAAATCCCAAATCTCAAGAACATTTTGATTTTTTTCGCTAATAGAAAGAATTGATGTTCTTTCTGATTTTTCGATAAGCTTAATCATTGCAGAGGTTTGCGTTATTTCGCCAGTAAGTTTTCCTTCAATCAAGTCCCATATTTTTATTATTCTATCCACACCTAAACTAATTGCTCTTTTTCCATCAGAAGTAATTAAAACCTCATTTACGCCACCAGAATTTGACTTGATTCTTTGAACACAGTTATAATTTGTTAAATCCCATTTTCGAATATCACCATCTTTTCCACCTGTGACTAGCCATCGACCGTCTGGTGTTACACTTAACGCTGTAACGGCAGAAAAATGCCCATCAAATGGTAACGGCAACGCATCGTCTGATGACTCTACCCCGAGTCTTCTAATGCATTCACCAGAAGTTGTATCAAAAATAGCAACATGAAACAAGTTCGTAGCTGCAAAAAGCAACTTACCATCCAAAGTTGCAGTTATCGCCAAAACTTTCAGCCCCTCTCGATCCCCACTAATATAGTGGTATGTCATTACTATGTCTGTCCAGCGGTTTTTAACTGTGTATTCTTTGAAAAGCTGACCAGTTTGTTTGTTAAAAACTCTGATGAATGATTCACTCAACATACCACCCCCCGTTTCCCCAATAACAGCGCACAACTCATCGCTTAGATCTAAAATTTCTGTAATGCTATTATATTCATGAACTTTGAAGCAGTTGCTTAATTTTTTGGTGGATAAGTCCCAGACTCTGATTTCCCCTGATATTCCGTTTGTTTCTCCTGAAAGTAGCAATTTTCCATCTTTGGAAAAGGTTAAAGTAATAACTTTTGAATTCAACGGGTTCAACCTCACGCTTCATGGGTGTGACAATAACAGTATAACTCTTTTCGAATTAAAAATGCGTTTATGTTGCCGAAAAATAGGGTAAAAAACATAGGACCCGTAATAGTCAACGAATTTGTTTGATTACTTTCAGATTTCATGGAATAGAAATTGAAGCTCTTTTTGCAAGATATTTATTAGTTCGGTTTGTTCGTAATGATAAATATCTGGGATATTTAGCACACTTATTTTGTTTTTCGATTCAGCAACCATCTCGATAATTGTTTCTTTATGTTTTTCTTCCATAGGAATAATTATATCCGCCCATTTTATCAGATCTTGGGTGATTTTGATTCTTGCATAGGTTGCTGTGCCAGCAGACTTAGCTTGAAAGCCACAAATCTTATTACAAAAATTCTCAGCTGTGGGGCTGCGATCCATGTTTGCGCTACACACGAACAAGACTCTCAAGGGACGTTGTGTGGTATTATCTTGCATGATTAAGGCACCTTCAACTAAAATGATGTTGAGTATGCGAAAGGAGACATCTATCTTTTAGGGTTTCTGTCAAGATGCTTTGGTAGAGCAACGAATGCTATTAGATGCAGGGTGTTTTAATGAGCTGGGAACTACTTCCCATTACTTTCTTTGTATCTTCAATTAAAGGTCTGTAGCGCGTCGTATCTAAAGAATTTTGTGAGAGTTCATTTGCAACTGAAAGATACCATTCTCTGAGCGAGCCCTTTCCAATAGCAGGGTCATCAAGCACCATTTCCAAGTCAGACATTAGCAATGTGTCTTCTATACCTGTTTCATGTTCTCTCTTTATTGGTCTAAGCTTGGCTTTGTCAACAATACCTTCAATATCGGCAGGTGAACAACCCTCAGTTAAGATAGCTAGTTTTTCAAAGTCAATTTTTCCTATCGAACAATCTCCAATATAATATTCGAAGAGGGATTTTCGGTCTTTTTGTGAGGGCGGATTTATATACACTGTTTCGCCGATTCTGCCGCTTCTCTTCAAAGCCACATCAATATCCCAGGGACGATTTGAAGCCGCTACGACAAACAAACCTTCAGGATTCTTCTCTAAACCATCGAGCTCCATGAGCAACTGATTCACGGCATCCCTGTGAGAACCTGTACTTTCCCTTGCGACTAATCCTCTGTTAACTCCGATGGCGTCAAGTTCATCCAGGAAGACAATACAAGTTCTTGAACTATTTCGTGTTATTGATCTTGCTTCTTCAAACAGTGAATGAATGTTTTTTTGAGTGTTTCCAATGTACATATCTATAAGTTCATGAAGTTTTGCTTGTATAACACATGAGTCGGTTTCTCCAGCTAAAGCTCTTACTAAGAGTGTTTTTCCGCAGCCGGGTGGACCATAGAGCAAAACCGCATAATTGCGTTTCTTTTTGTATTTACTAAACAAATCTGGCCTTACAATTGGGAGTATAACATTATTCCAGAGAGTTTCTTTGACTTTTTCAAGGCCAAGTACGTTAGATAGTCTTTCTTGAGGAAGGTTGTATCCTACTCTTGTGATGCGACCATTCATTAATTCAGTTTCATGCCTTAAAGTGCTGGCAATTGTTTCTTTGACATCTGAACGCCCTAACAAGACCGTTAGGGTTGCTTGGAGGTCTTTGTTAATTTCCTCAAGTTCAGCTTTAGCATCAGGCAGGATTTGTTCTTTAGTCACTGAACGATATACAACTTCAGCTTCATCTATTAAACTCTGGGTAACCTCACTTCGCTCATTTAAGTGAGGCATATCAAAAACATCCAACTGAAGAAGAACCAAGCTCAAATCAGAAAGCGCACCTTCTTTATCTTTTAATAATCCCTTAATTATTCCACGATTGAACATTGCATCCGTGTCTGAAGGATCCATCTGAAGACATACAGTATAAGCTTCTAAAGCCTCTTGGAAGCGATTGGAATCAAACAGTTTTTGAGCCCGAGCAAAAGCGCGCTCAGCAGTTGGTTCTGGGAGCGAAAGCTGAGTCGCTTGCTTTAAATTTTTGAGCATTTCTTGAATTCGAGATATGTCTGTCTGTGTAAACAATTTTGTTACTCTCCGCTATATTAAATTCTTGGGACTGTGACAAGCTAATAAGACTAACCAGTTTGAAAAAGGCAAAATGAAGGCAAATCAATTCCATTTTTTAGTTAAGAGTGCAAAATTAGGACCGCGAATAGTCCATTCCGTAGTTTGCGACCATATTAAAATCAGGTTTTACAGTTATATATCGGGAGTTTTCTTCCTGTTATTAATTCGACCCTTCATCAACATTAGGGAAATTGAAGACAAAAAAAGAAATAGTAATAGCAATAGAATGAAATCGATCGGGGTGAACAATTATCTGTGAATAATTTAGAAGATCATTCATTGAAGAAAATTTTAGGCATTATTGAGAGAATTTCACTTTTAGTTGTAAAACTTGATCACGCTGAAGAAAAGTTTAACATGAAATATAAATTAATACTTACCAAAATAACTGCAGCTTATACCACCCATGAAACAACATGTGCATGTGTTTTCGCCTATGAATTGGTCGATATTTGCAAAATATCCATTCTTCTAATAAACTCAAAGATGGCTCTAGAGCAAATAACTGTTCGATTAACAAAAGCGAGTGAGACTCCAGATGTTGTACTATCTTTGAAGTACATCGAGGGTGCATTACGAAAGTTAACTGGCAAGTTAGTTGCAGTTTTTCCCGAAACAGATAAGGAATTAGATGAAATAGCCAAATTGCTAAGTGATGTGATTGTTGAATTAAACTCAAGTTCAGAAAAAGAAAATATTTACGAAATAATTGAAGAAGGTGCAGGCAAAATCCTAGATGAAGCCATGATCATTGCTAAGCAAAGAATAAAGGAGAAATTTCCAACTTTTAATCAAGAATAATAGTCTGGTCTTTGAGGGTTTGATATGGAGAATAATTTGGAAGCGAATATTCCTTTGTTGGTTCCTGATGTAACTTTTGAAGATGTTTATGGATTTAAAAAAGAGAAATCAGAGTTGCAAAAGTTCATTTTATACTCAGTAAAATTATCTTTTGATCGGCGTGATCTTTTTCCTTTGGGTCATTTCAGAGATGCAAAGATACTTCTCTGTGGACCCAAAGGAACTGACATGTTTCACTTAGCAATGACAGCAGCCAAAGAAGTAAGTGCCAAATTCATCCCTGTAAATTGTCGAGAACATAGTGGAGAGATTGAAAACTATGTGTTCTTAGGTGGGTCTGACGAAAACAAGGGGCGTGCCTTGATTAAAGCAATTTTTTCAAAAGCGGAAAAAAATGTCCCATGTGTGATATTTCTGAATAATATTGACGCAATTAAAGATGCTCAATCTGACACTGATTATTCGACAGAAGAATATGCGAAACATCACTATCTTAGGCAACCTCTTTTGAATGAATTAAATGTATGTAGGGAAAAACGCAGAGATGGAGTAATCGTTATTGCTGCAACCAACCGATTTGATTTATTGGATGTTTATATCTATGGAAAGTTTTTAAAAAGAATTGAAATATAAACCGAAAAAGAACTGATGATTGATTGGTTGAACAGTATGCAAAATACCTTCAACTGTACCTTCGCCATTAAAGTATTTTTTACGAAGCGTTAACACTAATTTCCTAATGCTGAGATAAAAATAACGAAACTCAATCTGAAATAGGTACTAACTAAAGAGAACCACCTGACAATGATAAATCTTTGTTGCAGATGCCCTTATAAAAGCGTACATGGCACAACTTAGGCAGGAGAACTGCCAAAGATGATGAAGTACACTGTGCATTTTGTCAAGCCACCCACGTCATTTGATGATGTAGCTGGACTTGAAGAAATTAAAACTACTCTACGTCATATCGCCTCATCCACAAATCTGTCTATTAAAAAAACTGAACTTGACTCGAAAAGCATCTCGCCAAGTATCTTGCTTTATGGACCATCAAGAACAGGGAAATCACTTTTAACGGCAGCGATGGCAAAAGAATGTGAGGCGCAGTTCACTTCGATAGATTGTTATCAACTCTTGTTTGGATGTTCCGCATGGTCCAATCTGAGTAATACTGATAAGGTGAAGTTTTTGTTTTCTGACGCAGAAAAAAACGCGCCTTCTATAATTTTTTTTGAAGGTGTTGACACTTTCTCTTCTAACTCACCATATTTGGAATCGGCATTCAATCAGCTTCTAAAAGAGTTCGATAAACCGAGAAGTGGAGTGATGATTATTGGTTCAGCAACTAAGCAAGAAGAAATTCCATGGGGTCTTTTTCGAAGGTTTAGTTACAAGCTGGAAGTAACCTTGCCTGATGAAGTTGCTCGAAAAGAAATCATCAAAATTCATTTGATAAATTATGGTGCGCACCCTGAAGAACCCAAATTGGTTGAGATAGAAGATGTTACGGCTGTTGTTGAAGCGCTCGCAAAAATTACTGAAGGGTCTTCAGGAGAAGAAATTAAAGATGTTTGCCAAAGAGCATTGTTACATGCGATCGGCGAATTTTTCGAACATCATGAAAAGATAATTCTGAAACTCTTAAACTTTGAAATAGCGCTCGAAGAGATAAAACAGGAACGAAAAAATAGACTGTAAAACAAAGACAGAAATGATTATTGATCATTAGGGTCAGAATTTGGGGGCAACGAATTGAAAAAAGACGAACTATCAGATTGTGATTCAGAAACAACTCGGTTTATTGAGGCACTTAGAGCTACCGCTTCGATCGCGCGTTCAAATGGTTTAGTAATTACATTTGGAAAATGTATGGAAATAAGTACACTTGTTCGCAAGATCTCTGCTGAAGAAGTCCGAAAGGAAGACCTTGACTTGATGAGGGATTTAGCTGCAGAATGTGATTCATTCTTGACTCGTAAGCTTCAAGATTTAAAAGACAAAGGCGTGCTTGATTTTCTCCCGATAGTTCCTGGAAGCGTGGAACAAATTCGAAGAAATATGAGAATTGTTCTATCCAAAAATAGGGTTACACTTTGTCTTTGAGGTATATTTCTGCTGGAGTTAAATACTTTAGGCCTTCGTGGGGTCTTGTGTAGTTGTAGTAACGTATGAAGCTCCAGTGCTCTTTGAAAAGGTGAGACTCCACCTCGTAGGCATGATGAAACGCTTCAATCTTGCCACAAGTCGTAGGCCTGCGCACGCTCGCACAGATATGCTCAATTACCAGCTCACCACAGTGCCTATCAAACTCTGAAGTCCCCCCTCTAGCAGGCTTGAACTGGGTTCCCTGATCCGTGAGGATCTGCACCGGAACACCAAACCGCTTAACAGCTCTATCCAAAAGCAACATAGCGTTCTCTCCAGTTGGACTAATAATCTTAACCGACCCCGTAATGAAACACGAATGGTCATCTTGGTAGCTGATCATCCAGTTGTCATCGCTGCAAAGCTTAAAATCCGCTTGCCAGAGGCTGTTGTTGTGTTCTCGCTGAAAGCGTTTGGTTCCCCAGGTCTTTCTAGGCTCAGTTATGGGTGGTTTAGGCCTGCTTCGCAGATTACCAAGTAGACTTTGTGGTGATCCACAGTGAATCCCCTATGTCCAAGGTAACCCGCTATCTTGTCGGGTCCCCACTCGTAGCGCTTTCTTAATTTTATGATCTTCTCTTTCAAGAAATTATCCAGCTGGGGCATGCGTGGACGACCTTTGGGTTTTTCTTGCAGGCCTTTCCAGCCTTGCGTCTGGTATCGGCTCCACCAAAAATAGAACATTTTTCGGCTAATTCGCGCTTGAATACAAATTGAAGTTATGGGTTGTCCTTCCAAACGCCTGCGGATGATCCACCGTTTCAGCTTATCCGAATCTCGCTCCAAACTGCTACACTCTCTGATATCATAGAGAGTGTAACCCATTTATTGGATAGAACAAAGAAATATGAGAATAGAAAATCTTATAATGAACTATGTCACTCAGGCTCGACTTTTTACAGGAGTAAAAATGCCCATGGAAGCTCTAGCGAGAGCTCAAGAAGGACTTGTTCTTTGAAAAAATGGGTCCTTTTTGTTCAGTGAAATTGTCACTAAAAGAATGCTTCAATTGTGAAAAATTGGGTTTTTGTTTATTGAAAGATCTGTTACAAGGAATAATTAAAACAAAAGGCACGATTGGATAAAGGCAACCAATAAACCCGCAAAGCAGACAGATGAAAATTTCTATTGCTTGCGTTTGAATTTTAATTCATTACCTACTTTTTCAACTTAATATCAATCATACTTAAAGCAAAAACAATTTTAAAAATTAGTTTGCTCGCCTCTTAGCAGACAGAATATTTTTGAAGGATTATCTAAAAACAAATTCTTTCTTACCTGTACCAAGGTTTTGCCGATTTATTACTATTTTCTTAAAACTGGCTATTGTGTGTGCTCTAATGTCTTTATTAAGACATAGCTCAATTTGAATTCGGACTACTTCTGCCAGTTCACCCTCAAAGTTTAAGGTTTTACAGAAGTCAATTGCTTCTTCGAATTTTTCTGTGCGCCTTAATAAATCGATTTTAATAAGATCTATGTTTGTATCTTCTTCCCCAGAACGAAATTTATCCATCAAACTTAGAGCTTTATTTCTACATTCCAGTGCCTTGAAGCTGTTTCTGTTGTCATCGCACACCCAAGCTGCGTGTAAAGTTTTGAACATCGCCATTCTCTGATCGCCATCTTTCTCAAGTATCATCGCATAGCACAGAAATTTTTTAACCAATGGTGAAAGCTGTGAGTCTTTCAAAATAATTTTATAGTCTTTTGAAATTATTGTTTCTATTGCACTTTTTATTTCAACAGTAATATCTTTACTTGAGTAACTACAATTCCCACAAAACTGTATCCACATAAACATAGTTGATCGTTCCATTTCTGGAGGTCTTGTGTCAAGATCACTATATCCGAATCGATTGGTTGAATTAACGATTAAGACTTCGTTTAGTGCACCACATATTCCGCATTTAACGTGCTCTGTTCTGTAAGTTGTCACGCTTAATTGTTTATCAAGATGACAATATAAAATTAGGTGTTGTCTGTACGTTTAAAGCAAAGTTCACTCAACGTTCTCGCAGTAAAAATATAGATACTATAAAACTTATTTACTGCATAGGTGTTGGTTTGCCAGAAGAAGATTAATGTTGTTGGCTTAATTTCTAAAAATGGGCGGATCTCCTCAAATTTGGAGTAAATCTCATAGAATTTGAACCGAAATGTGGTTCAGAAAATAGCGGCCTGAACCCAAATCAGACTGTGTAAGAACTTGACTCTAGAACAGAATTATACTTGCTGCTCAAATTTCAATATTAAATGAACCAATAAACAGCAAAACTTCTAGCAACTAAACAATTGACACTGAAACATTGTGGCAGAGAAAAATTTTCAAAAATGCGCTTTTGCCCAACACCCGTAGGGAAACACCCAGATCAAAATGAAACTAAGCTCTTTGAAACTTCACTGAAGCCGCCAACAAGGCTTCATTCTCAGCAATCTCCTTTTCAACCTCAACCACTCTTTTCTCCGAATCCTGCTTCTCTTTAAGCGTCTCTAACCCCAGCAAGGATACGAGTCGATCGGTTATATCCACCATTTTTGATAAGTACGTTGGTTTCTGGGGTTCGCTTGCTGTTTGAAACTGAAAGCTTGCCATACGATAGAGATACTCATACCGATTAACAAGGATAAGCCGGGCCTTGTCTAATTCGAACAGTTGAGTTAGAACCGGTTGCCAGCTGCCGCGGGTTTCCGCATCATAGTAGAGGTTTCTCTCTGAAGTATGGTATTTTTCGCTCAGCACCTTCACTATCTCGCAGAGAGTAAAGCCTTTAACTTCGAGCTTTAGGAATTCTTTTTATGCAAGAGAAAAAATGCAAGCATTTGATTGTGACATTAAACCTGAGCGCTGTGAGCTTCGCTATTTCAGACCTAAACTTTGGTGTCCGGCACGACTTATCTGAAAGCTACAAATAAAAGCGTAATTGCGTTAGTGCTCGCGTTCAAGATAGTCCTGGAGTTCTTCAGGGACCCCTTAACTTTCAGCCCATAATTGAAATTCCAAGACGACAATCATTTTTTCATTCACTCCCGTATAGCACGCGCCTGTTCAAATTAAACATGTGTTAAATTGTAACTAAAGCAATATTAGTATAGACAAAACTATACCTGAAGAGATCTGAAAAACAAAAAATAAGAAAATGGTGAAGTAAATGGGAATTATTAACAATCTTTTCAAAAGAAAAAAAGAAGAGCTTACAAAAATAGCTAATAAAGCGTCTGATTCTTTCAAAAAAGAATCAAAGAGCACCCCAAATCAGATTCAGAAGGGTAATGTTGGGTTATTATTTGATATTGATGATCTAGGCGGAGGATTTTATGGTGGAAGAGCTCAGAGAATAATAATGAAAAACCTTGATCCGGGACTTCTCAAAGGTGCAACCATAAAGGTTGGCGATACAAATAAAACAATAAGAGGTCAAGAAAGAACATTCTGCATAGCATTATGTAATGTTGATTTGACATATGTTAAAAATAATTTAAAATTCGTATCAACCAAAGGAATAATAAATGGTGAAAAACGGTTTTTGGATGAACCAGCATTATCAAGAGAGCCTCTTATGATTTTAGGGTCCATAGATTCAATGGGACGCTTAGTAACAGAGCAATGGACACGGATAGATCATGATATTTGTAAAGAATGCGGATGGGGATATGCCCCAACTAATATTAACGTTAAGCTTGAGCCAAATTTGAATGAAGAACTTAAGCAATTAGGGCAGTTAACTAAGTAATGTATGCTCGATTAAAAGAGGCAAAAAGAAATAACTCATGAATTATACAATCGCCCTTTTTTTATTTACTAAGGCGCTGGTTTGTCCTGAAATTAATTAATGTAATTGGGGCTTGATTGGTAATCCTACACCGTTTAACTAGTAAAAGCGCGCCCAGACCCTGACTTATGAAGATGCAGCTTAGGTGCCTGACTTTGGTGGCATCATGTCGGCTAACAATTCGGTCAGAGGTGGGTTACTTATCGGTTCATCCTCGACGATCTTCCCGTTAACGAGACGGTAATAGGTGATATCTCGGGCCGAGACCTTTTTCCCGTTGGCGAGGGTGACGTTCATATTGCCCCGAAAAACAACCGAATCGCCTTCGGCTACTAAATCCACGATTTCAAAATCTCGTGCCGGCATAGAGGCCTTCAACTTGGAAATCACAGCCTTGAAACCAGCGCGATTGGTGACACCCATACTCAGATTCATATATTCTGGGGCAAGCAATTCGTCGATTAGGTGGGTATTGCCGCCGCCCAACACCTCTTTGATAAATTGACGAACAACAGCTTTGTTTTTATCAGTGGGCATTCCCAATTCTCCTCTATTTAAAAAGGCGGTTGTGCGTTTAATATCAATATGTTGGTGTGACGTTGTAGTCACAGACATTGAGCGTTCACAGAATAAAGGGACAGGGCAGCGCGCGGACTCTGCGAGGCATTTGGGAAAAATGATTGTGCGAACTAAAGTTGCTTTAGATAACTCGAGAGCGAGTAAAACGACTTCACATCCCTGAAACGCTTACTTTTCTCAACAGACAATTCGTGTCGCTGATGAAATGTCCTTGATATTGTGCAAATAGTGGCGGAAATTGCTCTGATTTGTCAAGACATAATAACGAATAATAAAAAAATGTTGAGAAAATGTAACTCTGAGAATTTACAAGTGAAACTGTTTCTAACTTGCGCCCATTTGATCAAACATTGTCTTTAGGTCCGTAACGTCCCAGTGTTCCGCAATTCTGCCTTTCTCAACTCTGAAAATGTCTACTGCTGTGAAGGAGATGCTCTTGCCGTTGGCTTTGATTCCCATCCAATCGTTCTTGAATGTTCCAGTATATTTTCCGTAAGCCCATACCTGGTCTCCGGATCCAACCGGCTGAAGAATGGGTTCCCACTTCAGGTCTGGCATAGCGTTGATCCATCCTCTGGCGAATTCTTTGAAAGGTTCTCTTCCGGTTTTCGCCATTGGATTATGCTGAATATAGCCTTCATTCCAATATTGATCAATTGCTGTTAGGTTGTGTCCGTTTAGGACTACGCCCAAAGCTTTGGCAACTAATTCGACGTTTTCTTTTTCTTGCATATTATCACTTTTTGGCTAATTTGTTTACGAAAGTAGCTTCACATGAGAAAGCATATAAATGTAAGCTGACTCGCGCGCTGGCTTGTCCCAAAATTCAAAAAGCTTACAATTAGAAAGAAACCTGAAATCATTGAGAAAGAATTAAAACATTTCTTACAAGGCTAAAATTGCAGCGCCACCAACATAAAAATAATTTAGGGACAAAGCGGCGCGCTTTCTGCCTTTGCCTGTCTTGGCTGCAACCAGAACTGTTGCTGCCAAAGCGATAACTAACAACACTACCACATAGGACAATAGTTGAAGCGGAATAGGTCCGCCTTGCTGGGCGTCAAATTCTGCAAGCCACACCTGCCCCTTCTTTGAGCCTATCATGATGTAGCCGCCGTCTTTAGCGCTGATGAGGGAGTTGAAACTTGCCTCCAACCCAACAGGCAACTTCACGTTGGACAAAGTTGATTTCCAAACCTGGTTCCCTTGCGCGTCAGTCATGACTAGCTGGACTTCTGTGAGGTTTGAAATTGCCACGAGCAGGTATCCTCCGTTTGGGGTTTCGACGGCAGAGGTTATTGAGCTATGTACTTCTCCGTAGGTTTGGTTCCACTGCATGTTGCCCTCCGCGTCGGTTTTGACTGCCCAAGCGTTCTTTTGCCACAGGTAACC
>Ga0209777_10001800_pt1 | contig 29740 bp, 28 predicted proteins | sample FrelakmetHBP12HB_FD_187147 | JGI IMG/M metagenome (GOLD analysis project Ga0209777, IMG submission 187147) | Freshwater lake sediment microbial communities from the University of Notre Dame, USA, for methane emissions studies -HBP12 HB (SPAdes)... | ecosystem: Environmental > Aquatic >...
GGGCCTGCGTCATGAAAGTGGGGTAAATTACGCCGTTCGGGACTCCCAGAAGTCCTCGAAGCGACCTGACTGAATGATGCATCGCAGAGAAAGAATCGCATTGGCGCCGCGAATGGACCATTCCATTCCGGACTGCTTCAGGCGCTGACCGATGAGGGTTTTACACCCCGCCTCGATAACTCCAGAACCCACAAAGAGGCCTTGGGCACGGAACTGGGAGTAACGCATATGCTCTTTGTTCTTCTCCAAGTAATGGATTTCCGTTTCAGCTTTCTTCTTCGTTTCAGGATCTTGGGGAAGTTTTTGTCGTGCCTGGAGGATGATTTTTTCTACCCTCCCGCTGTCTAAGTCTGTCCACCACCGTAGGCGCTGCTGTCCAATCTGTTTCTCATTAGATCCCAAGAGGAGTTTGCATAACGCCGAGATATGTTCACGAGCATGATAGAGATCGATAATCAACGTGGCCTCTGGGAAGTGCGTCTCCGCTATGTTCCAAATCCAAGGGGCGCCATCTCCCAAGACGACCACCTGTTGGGCTTGGGGTAGGCCCCGGCGCAGGGCTTCCCCATAGATCCGCAGGCCGAACGGTTCTGCCGTTTCAATGGCACCTACGAAGCTGGTCGATCCCGGATCCCGCACGGGAAACCCCTTCACATCGGTCGTTGTCTGCGTGAAGATGCAGCCGAGTTTTGCTTCCCGAGTCTTGGCCGATCCGTCACCTTGTTTCGCTTTATGCCCAACAAGTTCTGTCTTCGTCATGGGCACGCCCGTCCCATCATAGGAGATGTACAGGAGGGGAATGGTGTTTTCAGATTGCACCGTCTCGCTCTGCTGTAGGATGGCTTCCGGCTCTTGCCTTGCCCAGGCTTCCGTCTGTTGACCTATACGTTCAGCGACTCGCTCCACATCCTTAGCACTGACTTCGATTCCAGCATAGACGTTGAGATCCTCGCGACCTTCCTTGAACGTAGACTTACTTCCCGCTCGGGCCATCATTCGGCGTAACCCCGGGGAACGTGTGGTCTCCACCACGTCCAGAACCTCATCCCCGGGGTAGCGCGTGGCTTGACAGGCGGGACATTGAAACATGGAGCGCGAATACGTTACGGACCCCAGAATGGTTAAAAGTTCCTTCTCCTTTAGGCCGTGACTCTCCATCGGGGTATCACACTCACAGAGCACCCCCTCTGGCCTTCGGCCCGAACCGATCCCTTCCAGCAAACCCGCAAGAATCTTCGCTCCGCACAATAAGACCGCTGTGCGCAAGGCTGTCTCCCAGGCCTCCAGATCTACCTTCTGCGTCACGGCTACTTTCTGAAGAATCTGCCTCACCTCTCGGTCTTGTTCAAGGGCGATCTGAATCGTTTTTTTTCCTGTTCAAAAGTTGACTCCTCCCTTTCCATCTCTCCCAACCTTGCGGTCAACTGTTCGAACTCCCGGCAAAGGGACACAAACCTCCTGTAGGCCGTTACATCCTCTCGGGCCTGCTCGAGTTCGGTTGAGGATTTCAATCGAAAGCTAACGGTCTTTTCTCCCTCTCGACGGGATAAAACGTAGTAGGGCCCCTGAACCGTTGCTCCCTTCTTCCCTTTCAACTGAACCTTAAAATACTGCTCATTAATCGTCCCACGTTTCATGGATCGGATCGATCGCATCTCTTCCAGAAGAGCATTGCGCCGTGTTTCAATCGCATGAATAGAAGCGTCCATGGTATCGGCCCTCCTTTATTGTAGATATACATCCACAATAACATGGGCCAAAAAAAAGAGCAAGAGGGAAACCCCACTTTTATGACGCAGACCCCTGTAAATAATTCGACTTGAAAATACTGTCCTTTTCTGCGTAAAATACCAGAAAGAATGTATTTGTTTTTCATGCCGCATGGGTGATATTATAATATTGTTGGAGGGTTATAGTGAATTTTTCTATCAACACATGGCAGAGGACCACGCCCATCAGGGCGTGGGTGAATGCCATCCTTACAGGGAGTTTGAGGGCGTGAAGCCCTCAACTAAAATGCATTATCCTTTGAAGTGCCACGGGCGTAAGCCCGTGGGTATCTACCGGCAGTCACGGTGGTCAGGTAGAAAGGGAATTGAAAATGGAGGTGGATGGAATGGAGAGAAAAGGGTTCTATCGCAAATTATCTTCCGTATTTCTGGCAGCAATGGTGTTGGTGATGGTCCCGTCTTGGGGCTGCAGCGCGGCCTCGAAGAATGCCGCACCGATCAGTACGGCAAAAGATCTGGGCCAGGCTTTTGTGGAAGTGGCAAAGAAGGTTCTTCCCTCGGTCGTCTCAATCCGCTCCGAGAGAACGGTGACGATTGACAGCTTTGGAAAGGACTTTTTCAAAGGGACGCCTTTCGAGGACTTTTTCAAAGGGCATGGAGGAGCTCCTCCATCGAAGCAGAAGCAGATGGGAGAGGGATCGGGAGTGATCGTGGATGCCAAGGGATACATCCTTACGAACTACCATGTCGTCGGCGAAGCAGACAAGCTTACGGTCCGGTTTTTTGATGGAAGGGAGTTCAAAGCGACGATTCAGGGGACGGACCCCAAGACGGATCTCGCGGTGGTTCATGTGGAGGCAGAGAGTCTTCCCGTGGCCACGCTCGGCGACTCCGACAAGCTTCAGGTGGGAGAGTGGGCCATTGCCATCGGGTCTCCCTTTGGTCTGCAGGAGACCGTGACCGTTGGAGTGATCAGCGCAAAGGGCCGGTCAGGGCTGGGCACAGGGACCTACGAAGACTTCATCCAGACCGACGCCTCCATCAATCCCGGGAACAGCGGCGGCCCGCTTGTCAATATTGAAGGTGAGGTGGTCGGGATCAATGCCATGATCATTCAACCCGGCCAGGGAATCGGATTTGCCATTCCCATCAACCTTGCCAAAACCATCATGGCCGATCTCATCACCAATAAGAAGGTTACGCGACCCTGGGTCGGGATCGGGCTTCAGGATCTGACCGAGGATCTGGTGAAGTCTTTCAATCTCAAAGACAAAGAGGGAACCTTGATTAATCAGGTCTTTGAGGGAAGCCCTGCGGAAAAAGTGGGACTCAAGGCAGGGGACATCGTAATGGAAGTCGATGGAGTGAAGGTCAAAAACAGCCAGGATCTGGTGAAAGAAGTCCTGAAAAAGAAGGTCGGGCAGAACATCCGGTTGGGAATCATCCGGGAAGGTAAGACAATGGAGATCCCGGTCACGACGGCGCAGATGCCCTCCGAGCCGCGGAAGCCTGCGGAAACGGAGAAAAAGGAATGGTTTGGTCTTGCAGTGCGTGATCTGACTCCGGACATTGCGAAGCAGTTAGGGCTTACAAAGACAGAAGGGGTTATCATCGAACGTGTGGAAGCGGGTTCTCCAGCCCAGGACGTGGGCCTCCGACCGGGGGATGTGATCCTGGAGATCAATCGCCAGAAGATAACGAACGAAGAGGATTACCGGAAGGCCATGGAAAAGTTCGTCCCGGAGAAAGGAGCCCTTCTCTTGGTGAACCGGGGAGGCTCAACCTTCTTTGTCTCATTGAAAGAATCGAAATAGGAAGGTTCTTCGGGTCAATCAAACGATGAAATGTGTTGTAGCCGCAGCCTTCAGGCTGCGTGAGGAGGTTGGAATTGAATTCAATAGCCCGGAAATTGGCCTGCATTACACTTCTTCTCGTCCTCTCGTTCTCCATTCCTCTCGCAGAGGCAGGGCTCAAAGAGGAGGTTTCCGAGACCGTTTTGTCTAACGGTTTGAAGGTTCTTCTCCTTGAAAACCACAAGGCCCCTCTGATCACCTTTCAGGTCTGGTATCGGGTGGGGTCCCGGAACGAGGCATGGGGAAAGACCGGCCTCTCCCACATGCTTGAACACATGATGTTTAAAGGGACGGAGAAGGTCGGCCCCGAGGAATTTTCCAGAATCATCCAGGAGAACGGGGGCAATGACAACGCCTTTACGTCCCGGGACTATACCGCTTATTTTGAGAACTTGAGCGCGGAACGCATCGAAGTGGCCATTGCTCTCGAATCGGACAGGATGGGAAACCTGATGCTTCGGGAAGGGGACTTTCGCACAGAACGGATGGTGGTGATGGAGGAGCGAAGGCTCCGCACCGAAGATAGTCCACAAGCTTATCTCGGCGAGCAACTCGAAGCGACGGCATTTCAGCTTCAGCCCTATCACTGGCCCATCATTGGGTGGATGGAGGATATCGCCGGGTTGACGCTCGAGGATTTGAAAGCGTACTACAAGACCTACTACACCCCTGTTAACGCCCTTCTTGTCGTCGTAGGAGACTTCAAGAGAGAAGAGCTATTACCAAAGATCGAAAAGGCCTTTGGCTCTTATTCGAAGGGAGAAGTCCCTCAACAGGCAAAGGGCCTGGAAGTGCCACAGGTGGGGGAGCGAAGAATTCTTGTCCAACGAGAGGCACAGCTTCCCTCTCTGATCATGGGTTACCATGTCCCGAACCTCCGGGAGCCGGACAGCTATGTGCTCGAAGTGATCGCTACGGTTCTTTCCGCAGGGAAGAGCTCGAGGCTTCATCAGAGCCTTGTGCGGGAGAAAAGGCTTGCTTTTGGGGCCGATGCCGACCAGTCTCTTCTTTCACGGGACCCAAGCCTCTTCTATCTCTCCGCAGATCCCCTTCCAGGAAAGGAAGTATCTGACGTTGAAAAGGCTCTCGATCAGGAGATCGAGCGGCTCCAGAAGGAACCTGTCGCAGAACGAGAGCTGGAGAAGGCAAAGAATCAACTCGAGGCGGCCTTCGTCTTCGGACAGGATTCGATGTTCAATCAGGCAAGGCTTCTGGCAAGCTATGAGATTTCGCAATCCTGGAAAGACATCGATGAATATCTTCCTTGTATCCGGAAGGTGACCGCGGAAGATATTCAGAGGGTGGCAAAACGCTACCTGGTCCCCGATAATCGAACGGTGGGAATTCTCGTCTCGCTGCCGCCGAAAGAGGGAAAGCCTGCTCCTGGAGGGCCTTCCGGCAAAGAAGAGAACATCCGATAATTCGTAGTTCGCAATTCGAAATCCGAAATTCGCAATTACTGTGGGGTGGTTATGATTCGAAAAATCCTGTTCATTCTTCCACTCATTTGTGTATTGGCATCGGCAGGCCCTCTCCCGGCCATGCCTCCGGTGCAAAGGACGGTTCTCCCAAACCAACTCGTTCTTCAGGTCAGCGAGGATCACTCCCTTCCCTTCGTCACGTTTCAACTTCTCGTGAATGCGGGATCCTGGAGGGACCCTGCTGGAGAAGAGGGATTGGCACATCTCACGGCCAGGGGGCTTCTTCTTGGAACATCAAGGCATACGGTCAATGAGATCAATGAGGAGCTTGATTTCATGGGAGCTTCCCTCGGCGCGTCCGCTGCCAGAGATTATGCCGATTTGAGCCTACGGGTCCTCAAGAAAGACCTGGACCGAGGCTTCGCTCTTTTCATGGAAGCCCTCACCAGTCCCACTTTCCCTGATGAGGAGATCCGGAGAGAAGTGGAGAAGACCATGGCGATGGTCCAATCCGCCGAAGATCAGCCTGAGGACGTTGCCCAAAAGGAATTTCAGAAAGTCCTTTTTCAGGGAAGCCCCTATGCTCATCCGGTTAACGGGACAAAGGAATCGCTGCCCCGGCTCACGCGGGAGGCGGTGTTCCGTTTCTACCAGTCTTACTATCACCCGAATAATGTCATCCTGACGATTGTCGGAGATATTGGCGCGGACGAATTGAAGACAAAGCTTCTCCCCCAGCTTGAATCATGGCCCACCGGGAATATTCCAACTGCCAAGTTTGAGGTCAAATTTGAAAGCGAGAAGAAGACCATCAAGATCGACCGGGCAATCACCCAGGCGAATGTCATCGTTGGCCATAGTGGCGTGGAGAGGTCGAATCCTGACTATTATGCCCTTACAGTCATGAACTACATTCTGGGCGGTGGGGGCTTTGGCTCCAGGTTGGTAGAGGAGATCCGGAACAAGAGGGGCCTTGCCTATTCGGTGGCAAGCTTCTTTGACCCTGGCAAGTACCCTGGATCGTTTGAAGTTCTTCTTCAGACGAAAAACGCCTCTGCCCGGGAGGCCATCTCCCTCGTCTTTCAACAGGTTGAACGTATCCAGAAAGATCTTGTTTCCGAGAAGGAACTGGAAAGCGCAAAGAAATACCTCATAGGAAGCTTCCCGATGCGGTTCAATACTCAAGCGAAAATGGCTAATTTCCTCAGCCAGGTGGAATACTATGACCTGGGCAGGGACTATCCCGAGAAATATGCCTCATTCATCGGGTCTGTCACCCGTGAAGAAGTCCTTCGGGTTGCCCAGAAATATCTTCATCCCGATAAGTGCATCCTCATTATTGTTGCAAACCTGAAAGAAGCCGGAACGGAGTAGGTCTGTTTTGTAGGGTCGGCCACCGTGCCGACCGGGGAGCGCCGAAGCCGGACAGAGATGAAATGACCCCTGGCACCGTATGATCGGTTTAATCTTCCGTTTACGGTTAGGGTTAGGAAGCCGGTCTTGGTTAGGTCTTGGGGTAAGGGGTAACTTCCTTAGTACCAGCAACTTACCCCATTGACCAAACTGGCATCCTTCTTCAGACGGATCATGCCAAGGAAATTACAATTTTGCATGCCGGCCCCTAAAAGGAATCCCATTCAAGAGCGACTGAAGTCGCCCCTACCCAATTGCATCATAGAATTACCGCCTGCAACGGAGTAGTGATTTTTCCTTGACACACTGAGGCCATTTTCATATACTTATCGTGCCCCGAAAAGAGTTGTTATCAGAGAGAGGAGGTGATTGCCGGGATTATTTGAAGTGTGAAGGGAGATAGCGCATGGACTGGGTCGGGTAGTCGGCCAATCCAGTTGACGAGGTGGAGGTTCTCCGCCGCAGGGCGGAGCTAACCCGTGGAAGGCAAGACCCCCAATCTTGCCGGCGGGGAAAATCGAAAGGTCAGCGGATGCCTCCAGGGTTAACCACAACCCTCTTTTCTCCCTCCGAGAGTTCAAAGCGTGCCCCAAGACCGTGCGGCGACGTGCGGCACAAATGGCGCGTAGTGGCGAGTCGCTAATCGCGTATTGCTGATCGCTTATGGCATTGTTTCCTTTGCCTTTACTGCTTTAGACCTGAGGAGGTAATTTATGGCAAAACCTATTTTGTTCCTGTTGAGGCCCGGCTTTTATGATGGTAAAGAGGGTCCCTTTTTCTGTCCGCACTGTGCTGCCGTAGAAGGCTTTATGAAGTATGCACCAGAGGTTGGGGGCCAGCTTGATGTGCGGCGGATTGACTTCCCGAGGTCCCGTAAGGAGATCGTCGAACTGATCGGAGCCGCAAATCAGGGGTGCCCTGTACTCGTTCTCGGTGAGGTTAGCGAACTTCCGGCCGGGGCAAAGAGATGCGAGGAGACGGGAAAGGCTTTCGTCTCCGGAAGCATCGAGATATGTGAATACCTGGCACGCACGTTTGGCGTTGTCAGGCCTCATCCGTAAGGGCGGTGCGTTCGGGGAACGCACCCTACGGTTTATGTGAATCCAATAATCGTTGGGAAAGAAGATGGATTTTCGAATCCGTCAGATGACGATGGCTGATTACGACAGGGTCTACGCACTCTGGAAGCGGACCGAAGGCCTGACGCTGGAGGAATCCGACACCAGGGAAGGGATCGCGATTTACCTGAGACGGAACCGAGGTCTTTGTTTCGTTGCCTGCAGAAGAGACCGGATCATTGGAACGGTTCTCTGCGGACACGAAGGCCGGCGCGGTATCCTGCGGCACCTTGCAGTCAGCAAAAGCTATCGACACAAGGGAATCGCCCGGGCATTGATCAATCGATGCTTGGCTGTCCTTGCCAGACAGAGAATTGCGAAGTGTAACACCTTTGTTCTGGATACAAACGTTGAGGGCCGCGGTTTCTGGGAACAAATGGGATGGCACGTCCTGGAAGACAACTACCGAACGTTGCAAACCCGCACCCTTTAGCAGAAGAGACCTTCGGCCATGGGCTGATTCGCCAGAAGGTTCGTCTCGAATCTTCCCCTGACTAAGAAGCTTCATCGTTCTGGTCGGGATGTCGTCCCAAGGACTCCACCGATCGGTTTGTCTGGATCCACCCCGACCCGCCTGTTTGCAATATCAGACTTCATTCCTACTCAACTGTCGCGTAGACAGGGTTGAACTTCTCCGAAGGGAGGACCGTGATCCCTTTCACATTTTTCCGATGGACGATCGTAAATTTCTGGACGTAGAGGAAGATCCACGGCGCGTCGTCCCAGATGAGGGTTGACATCTTCTGGTAAAGCTCTTTACGCTTCATAGGCTCTTGTGCCTTCCGGGCTTCGTCAATGAGACTGTCGACCTCCGGATTTTTATAAAAGGCTACCCCCATTCCCTTCGGTGGCCAGGCCGATGAGTGGAACTGGCCGCTGACCATCATATCGGCATCGAGGATGACGGGTGCCCAGCCGCCTAAAACCAACTGAAGTTCATTCTGTTCTACCGGCTTCAGTACCATGGCCATAAAGGTAGGCCAGTCATAGGTTCTGACCTCCACCTGGAGGCCGATATCCGTCAGATAGGCCTGGATGGCTTCAGATACCTGCTTATCAAAAGGAAATCGTCCGGAGGAGGTCACCAGGGAGATCTTCGTATCCATTGGAAACTTCGCGGCTGCGAGAAGCTCCTTCGCCTTCGCAGGATTATATTCATACTTGCCCGTCTTGTGATACCCGAAAATGGTCGACGGCATAGGGGCATCAGCCACGTCGGCCAGGCCAAAAAGAATCTTCTTCACGATCATCTCCTTGTCCACGGCAAAGTTGAAAGCCTGGCGGACCCTCTTATCTTTGAAGATCTCTTTCTGGTTGTTCATCCCCATGAAAATGTATCGGACACTTGGAGCATTGATCACCTTCAAATTGGAGTCCTTCTCGAGCGCCGGGACATCAGGCGGCTGGGGAGAGACGATCATGTCCAGGTCGCCCGCTCTCAACATGGCTGTGCGCGTACCGTGGTCTGGAATGATTCGAAAAATAATCTTCTCGAGTGCAGGTTTCTTCCCGTAATAGTCCTCATTTCTTACCAAGACAATGCGCTCCCCTTTAACCCATTCTCCGAGTTTGAAGGGTCCTGTGCCCACGGGTTGAAGTCCCACCTTATCCCCAAGTTCTTTGATCGCCTTGGGTGAGAGAGGTGCGGTAATGGCCATGGAGAGGGCCAGATCGAATGGCGCATAGGGGTACTTCAGGTGGATCCTGACCGTGTACTCATCCACGACTTCCACTCTGTCGATCATCCCAATCGTGAACCGAAGGGGAACCCTGATCTTCGGATCGAGGGCCCGGTCCAGTCCCGCCTTTACCGCCTCCGCATTGAACGGGGTCCCGTCGTGAAACCTGACTCCTCTCCTCAGTTTCAACGTCCAAACGAGACCATCCCTGGAGACAGACTTTTCCGTAGCAAGCATAGGGACCGCTTCTCCCTTCTCGTTCTGATAGAAAAGGGTCTCATACATCAGGTCGCAGAGGTTGATGATCAGGACCGTCGTCTGCTCCTGGGGGCTGAGGCTGTCTGCGTCGATGCCAATTCCAATCCTCAATGTATTGGATGCCCATAACGGATGGGACGGCAATACGAGAGAGACGATCAGGATGACTAATCCGAAAAATCCTTTTGCTGTGCTCTTAAACCTCATCATTTGCTCCTCCTTTGCTACGGGAATTCTCTGCAGGAATTTTCAAAGCTTCACACCTTCGGCGAGATTAAAGGTCTGGCTACAAACCGCATTTGTAGAAGAGTCCTTCCTTCATGATGGCGAGGATTTTCTCTCTGTCCTGGAGAAGGCTGATATCCTGGAGAGGATTTCCCTTAATCACGATCAGGTCTGCCACCTTACCATTTTCAAGCGTTCCAATTCTTTTCTCGAGCTCCAGGACCTCTGAAGCGGTTTTCGTTGACGCCGTGATCGCATCTAACGGGCTCAATCCCAGCTTTACGAGCAGCTCCAGTTCCTTGCCGTTCTCACCATGGCAATTGAAAGGAATTCCCGCATCGGTTCCCATGGCTACGGGAACCCCTGCCCGATAGGCCTTCTTCAGGCCTTGCTGGTGGCTTTTCACAAGAAGTTTTGTCTTTTCCACGACAAAGGAGGGGATCCCCCGTTTCGTTCCATGCTTCAATATCTGATAGGGAGCATTCAGAGTCGGAACAACAAAGGCCCTTTTCTTCAACATCAATTCAATCGTTTCCTCATCCAAGCCAACTCCATGCTCGATGGAGTCGATGCCGGCCTCGAGAGCGTTCTTGATTCCTTCGTTTCCCTGGCAATGAGAGGCGGTCCGCCTTCCTGCTTTTTGTGCTTCTTCTACGCCTGCTGTCAACTCTTCGACGGTGAACTGAGGCACACCCGCGTCGACACCTTTGGTCATTACTCCCCCTGTTGCCATCAGCTTGATGACGTTGGCTCCACGTTTCAATTGCTCCCTTACCGCCTCTCGGACACGGGACGAGCCATTTGCCTCCTGGCCGAACTGCCATCCGTGGCCTCCGGTCATGCAGACCAGTTTTCCACAACAGATCATTCTCGGTCCCGGAATGAGCTTCGATTCGATGGCGTCGCGGATGGCGAGATCGACATAGTGAACCCCGCCCAGATCCCTAATCGTCGTCACCCCGGCTTCGAGCGTCGATCGGGCATGAAGGGCAGCTTTCAACGTCATCATCGGGATGGAATCTCGAAACAGGGAGGTGACGGGATCAGGGCCTCCATCCAGGCAGATATGGACATGGCAATCGATCAACCCGGGCATCATGGTCTTTCCTGAAAGATCAAAGAGGGTCGCTTTGTCGGTGATTCGAACCCCCCTTGAAGGTCCCACAAAACCAAAGACCCCATCCTCGATGACCACAGTCCCGTTCTCGATCACGTCTCCTGTCCCCTGGATAATTCTTCCATTTTGAAATACGATTTTCATTTTTCATTCTCTCCTGTGAAGTCCCTTCCAAAACCGAATAGGAAGGATTGCAGGCCCACTCATAGGTCTGATATCGACCATCCACCGTTTTAAGATGATTTTACCGAATCATCGGCCTTGAACGAATGGCATGTTTCTCGTAACCGCGGCGGTTCAAGGAGCCTTTGCGATCACGTCTATCTCTATTTTCAACCCTGGCGGAAACTGGCTGACGATCACGGTAGACCTTGCAGGGGGAACGCGCGTGAAATAACTTTGGTAAACCTCATTCATCCCTTTGAAGTTGTCCAGGCTGTCGATAAAAACAGTAACCTTGACGACATCATCCATGGTGCACCCCGCCTGTTCCAGGATCGCCTTTACGTTCTCAAGGACCTGCTTTGTTTGAACCTGAATATCCCCTTGAACGGTGTTTCCTGTCTTAGGATCGAGGGAAAGCTGTCCGGAAACGAATACGAATCCACCTGCCACAACCCCTTGGGAATAATGTCCTTTGGGTGGGGCTGCCTTTTCAGTCTTGATGGGAGCTATCGGCATATCGGCCTCCTTAAAAAGTTTTTTGGAGAGTATCAAAAAAATTGTTTGATGTCAAGCAACGCAGCTACGAATTCTCGGGTTCAGGCTACAAACCTGAACTCGTAGAGGACTCCTGAATATGAAAATTACACCCCCGTGACTTTCACGGGTTTGCCGGATGAGGCTGACTCTTCGATTGCCAGAACGATCTCCTGAGAACGACACGCGTCGAGAACGTCGGAGAGAACAGGCGTCCCGTTAAGGATATTCTCCGTAAGGTTATCGATCTCCTCCTGGAATGGATGATGGCTGACGGCTCCAGAACTGGGAGTAACACAGGGGATGGTGACGAAATCCGTTTGTTCGGGGAAAAGGCCCTTTGAATAGATCCGGTTGTCCCGGATGGCTCCTTCCGTGCCTAAAAGATCGATATTAAACTGATAGGGGAAATTCAATCCATCGAGGGAGGCCGAGAGTTTTCCCACGCTCCCGTCTCTGAATTTCACTGATGCGACAAGAGTTGTATCATAATCAAAATCGGCTCGCTTCCTACATCGGTAGGCAAAGACTTCGTCAACTTCCTTAGCGGTCAGATACCGCGCCATATCGGCTGTATGGCATCCTCCAGTAATCATTGCTCCGCCAGCATACTCTTTAAGGCGGATCCAGGGATAGCTTGAAAAGGTCTTCTTGATTCCATGCCAGTAATCTACCTCTGTGTAATAAATGTCTCCTATGGCATTCTTCTCCAGGACAGCCTTGAGATTCTTCACCATGGGATGCCACCGGAGGACAAAGCTGACCACAGAACGCGTTTTGGCTCGAAGGGCGGCAGTTCTCAGGTCGCGGAGTTCTTCAAAGTTTATCGCGGTCGGCTTCTCCAGGATGAGATGCTTGGCTGCCTCAAAGGCCTGTATCGCCTCCCTGGCATGGAGGTAGTTGGGCATGCAGATGGAGACGATGTCGACCTTCGAATCGGAAAGCATATCTTCGTAGTTCTCGTAGATCCTGGCCTGAGGGTTAAACTGATCCCGGAGCCTCTGGGCGCTTTCTTCACTGCGACTGCAGACGGCAGTTAGGTAGAGGTGAGGATTATTCGCGATCGCCCGGCCATGTTCGTAGGCCACCTGTCCTGCTCCCCGAATACCCACCCCCAGATGTTTTTCGTTGGCTTCCATCCTTTCCTCGCCTCGGCCCTGAAGTCAGAAAACAAGTGCCAGTGATTCGGGTCAGCCCGATTTTATTGTAGGGGCAGGGCTTGCCCTGCCCTCAGGGGCGCAGCAAGCAGCGCCCCTACGAAAGATCGATCCGACTGATGCTATTTCAAATCCCTCCCGACCTCCCTTTATCAAAGGGAGGAGAAGTATACCCCCCCTTTGGGAGAAAGAGGTTATTTTATCTCCAGGGAATTGTAAATCTGAAGCGCATATCTTCCGAACTCCGGGGAGGTTCTCACCTCCAGGGTCCGGGGTCGTGGAAGTCCGATGTCCAGTGTATGAACCATCCTGGAAGGCCTCGCGGAGAGGACGATGACCCTGTCGGAAAGAAAGACGGCTTCACTGATGCCATGGGTCACAAAGAGGATCGTCTTCTTCGCCTCCTGCCAGATGCGGAGAAGTTCCAGGTTCATCCGTTCGCGGGTGATGGCATCGAGTGCCCCGAAGGGTTCATCCATCAGAAGAAGTTTTGGATCGTGAATCAGGGCCCTGGCAATGGAGACACGCTGTTGCATTCCACCGGAGAGTTCGTTCGGGTAGCTGTTTTCAAAGCCCTTCAGCCCAACGAGTTCCAGAAGCTCATCCGCCCTCTTCCTCATCGACGTTCTGTTCATTCCCAGAATCTCGATCGGCAGAAGAACATTGTCAATCACCTTCCGCCAGTGAAGGAGAAGGGGCTTCTGGAAGACGAAGCCCACCTCCCTGGTGGGATCGAACTTCTCTTCATCGACTTCAATCTCCCCTGCGCTCTTGGGAAGAAGCCCGGCAAGGATCTTCAATAGCGTTGTCTTACCGCAGCCAGAGGGGCCTACGATGGAGACGAACTCTTCCGGATAGACGTCGAAGGTGACATCGCCGAGGGCCTCCAATTCACCTTCCCGGGTCTTGAAGACCTTTTTTACGTTTTGTATTGACACCAGGGCTTTAGCCACGGATTATCCTCTCGGAAAGGATCCGGTGCAGGGGCGAGGAGACCTCGCCCCTGCTGAGGTCCGAATTTCAAACATCAGCCTTCGAACTTACAACCTTGAACCTTGAACCTTGAACCTTTCTTCCCCCTTTAGAACGCCAACTTGAATGGCGGGCTTGGCAGAAACTGAGACGTATAGACGTCTTCGGGCTTGAAGTCAATTTTAACGTTCATATATTTACCCACCGTGTCAATGGTATCTCCCATCCTGGCCGGATCAATATAGCCGATCCCGAACTTTCGGTAGCGGTCTGTTTTGAAAAACTCCATAACCAGCTTGAGGTTGGCCAGAAGATCGGTCTGGTTGATGGGCTGGGACTCGGCAAGGATCTTGATTGCTTCCTCAGGGTTTTTCAGCGTAAAATCCCATGCCCGGTACGAGGCTTTCAGGAACTTCTTCAGGAGATCCGGGTTCTTTTGGATCACCTCGTCTCGGGTGATGTAGGAATGGGCATAGGCATTAAATCCATAATCGGACCACAGGAGCGTTCCCAGTTGATCGGGAGGGATCGCCTTTTCCATGAATGGTTTTCCGGTGTAGAGCTCAAAGACCACATCCGCTCTTTTGGTCGCGAGGGCCGCTACCTTTGCGGTCGGTTCGATGTTGACGAATTTGACACTTTCCGGATCGACCCCGATCTGTTTCGCGAAGGCGGGCCACATCACGTAGTGGCCATCGGCCGCCGGGACAGCAACGGTCTTCCCGACGATGTCCTGCGGCTTCTTGATCCCGCTCTCTTTCCAGAAGTACATGCAGTTCGGATGCTTGTCGAAGATAATCCCGATGATCTTCACCTTTGCGCCCTGGGCCCTTCCCTTAATCGGAACAGGGGCATCTGAAATGCCAACCTCAGCCTTTCCGGTGTCGACTACCTGAACGGTATAGGCCGATCCTTGTCCGAGGAGAACATTGACATCCAATCCCTCTTCCTGATACCATCCCTTCTTCAGGGCCACATAATATGGAGCATGGTCGCCTGTGATCTTCCAGTTGAGCTGGAAGTTCATTTTCGTGAGATCCTTTGCCTCGGCCGAAGTCCCAAAGCCAATGCCAAGACCAATACCCAGCACCATCGAAACCAGCATCCATGTTCTAACTTTCATATATTCCTCCTTTTTGAGTTTTATGGCACGCATAGCCTGTTTCATCCTCCGGCCGTCTGGGATCGCTGCCATGGCATCAGGACCCTCTCCAGAAGAGCGACAACCTCAAAGAGGACAACGCCGATGACCGAAACGACAATCAGGGCCGCGAAGATCGGCGGCGTATCCATCGTATACTGAGAATTGACAATGATATAGCCCAGCCCCCTGTCCGAAGCGATGAACTCCCCCACGATAGCCCCAACCACACACATGGTGGAACAGATTTTCAGCCCTGTAAAGAGGTAGGGAAGGGAATTGGGAAACCTGATCTTCACAAAGATCTGCCACTTCGAACCGTGGAGATACCGGACGAGATCGAGCAAGTCCTCGTCCACGGCATTCAAACCGGTCGCGGTGTTGATGATGATGGGGAAAAAAGAGACCAGGAATGCGATGAAGACGTTCGTCAGGATTCCGTATCCGAACCAGAGAAGAATGATCGGGGCGATGGCGATGATCGGAAGAGAGTTGATGAAGATAAAGAGAGGCAGGGTAATATCATGGATGGTTTTCGACCAGGCGATCAGAATGGCAAGGGCGATTCCGACCAGGCTGGTGGCTCCGAAACTGACGATCACCTCGTAGAGGGTCGTGCTGATCTGCAAAGGCCAGTTATAGTTGGCATCGGGCTGTTTAAGAAAAAGATGATTGAGCGCAGAAAGAGGGGAGGGCAGGATAAATTCCGGAACCTTAAAAATCATCACGAAGAATTGCCAGAAGAGAAAGAAGAGAACGATCACGAGAGGAGTCTGATAGTTTTCCTTGAGGCTATGGAACATCTTCTTCATGTTTTCCATCACTCCGGCCTCTGCCACGGCATGAGCAGTTTCTCCAGCAGGGAAATGGCACCGAAGAAGGAGAGGCCGAGAAGGGAGATCAGGATAAGGCTGGCAAACATGGGAGGCGTATCCATGGTGCCCTGGCTGCTCTTGATGAGATAGCCCAGCCCCTGCGTTGAGGCGATGAATTCGCCGACGATCGCTCCTACCACGCAAAGGGTCGTACTGATCTTGAACCCCGAAAAAACATAGGGAAGGGAATTGGGCAACCTTATTTTGAGGAAGACCTGCCACTTGCTCGCATTGAGATATCGGACAAGATCGAGCAGATCCTCTTCCACTGCATTCAGTCCGGTGGCGGTATTGATGACAACGGGAAAAAAGGCGATGAGCACGGCGATCATGATGTTCGGTATGACACCGAATCCAAACCAGAGAAGAAAAAGAGGCGCCAGTGCGATCTTGGGTAACGAGTTGAAGAGGGCAATGATGGGCGTGATCGCCCGTCTCAGGAAATTGGACCAGGTGATTAAGATGGCCACGAAAATGCCCAGAAGGGCTGTCACGGAGAAGCTGATCAAGATCTCTCCGAGGGTGGTTCCAATGTGCTTTGGCCAGTGATATTTTGAGGCCAGGTCCGGCTGAAGGAGATACGCGAAGACCTTTACCGGCGAGGGAAGAATAAACTCTTTAATGTGAAACGCCGTCACGACCAGTTGCCACAGGAGGAGAAAGCCGAGAAGCGTGAACAGCTTCTTAGAATGTTTTCCCAGGAACAGACCGAGAGCTTTCATCGGATCACATCATAGGCCCCACAAAAGGTTTTGTCAAATGACATTCCCCTCTGATCTGAGATTTTAGATCTGTGATTTCAGATTTATCTCAATCAGCGATCTGCAATCGACGTAGTCAAAATGCTGGATCGGGAAGTTTCCTCCTGATCTCAGCGATCCGGTACCCAAATCCCGGCCCCCGGAGGGTGGAAAGATCGATCTTGCCGTTTCGTCTCGTATAGACTCCCGGGTGAACGGAAGCCTCGGGCAGAGACGCATCCGGGTAGAACTGCATCGAGTTCGTTTCTACTCCCATGATCGTCCCCGCATGGGCAGCGAGAAGGACATGGGGAATCTGAGCAAGCATCGGATTGGTCAGGTCTTGAACCATGAGGGTCATGCCGTGGGCTCTGGCCCAGCAGAGGCTCAGGAGGGCCCCGGTCTGCGTCTTACAGGTCTTCAAGGCGACCCCTGTCCACCCGAGATTGCGGCCGAGTCGAATGAGGCGCCAGTCGTGGGCGCTCTCATCCATGAAGAGGGGTTTCCGCGCGGAGACGCTGTGGACATCGATCTGGTTCTTCTCGAGATCGTATGGGAACGGCTGCTCCACATAGAGAATCATTCCATAGAGCCGCGGATATTCACGGAGGAGGCGGTCCAGGATATCATTAACATAGGAAGGATCGCTTACCGTGCAGTTAAAATCGGCTGTAAGCCAGTCCACTCCGGTTTCAACGCCTATCTTCCCAACGTTGACAAGGCGCCCGTAATCCCAGGCTGCATCCGTTCCCGTCAGCTTTACCTTCAGACACTTCAACCCGTCCCGCCGGACCCAGTCCGGCAGTAGGACCGGATACCCATCATCCGGTTCACTGCCCGTTAATTCCGATGGGTAGAGCAGGTCCTTTCCTCCAACGAGGTGCCAGGCCGGGAGCTCATTCGAAGGTGGTTTCGAAAAGAAATCGAAGGGATACTTCCTGGAGAACGGCTCAGGGTTTCCCTTTGCGTCCTCCAGAAAATGAGACAGGTCCACATTCATAAACTCGTGAGAGTAAGTTTCATAGACGGGTCTCTCGTGGAGCATTCCATAGGCATCATGAAGGGCGATATCAAAGGGAGAACAGCAGATTAGGGCCGCGAGCCAGGGCATGGGCTCCGCCTTTCCCCGCCTCGCATTCAATTCGTCGTGAAGTTTCGGAAGAATCTTTTCCTGAAAGGCATGGCCGATCTCGACAGGGTGTCCAGATTCGTCGAAATCCTTCCAGGCCGCTCCCAGGGCAAGGGTAAACTCCTTTAAGGCCGTGTGACGCTCTTCGTAAGGGAGAGAACCGGACCAGACCCACTGGACACTGAGGGGGGTCTCCCCCCAGCCTTCCGCAGAGCGGCCTGATCCGTCCTCCACGCGCATGCAGACTCTCGCGCAGGTCACATAGGTCAATGTCTCGGGTCCGAACTTGACAGGAACACGGGTTTCAACCGGCAGGAAATAGATCCTCACGTTTTTGGGCTTGACATCGGTTCTTCTCGCCATGTTCTTCTCTCAACCAACTATACGAAAGTGGAGGCCACTTTGCAAGTGAAGCCTCTCGCCTTGATGGGGAGAATTTGAGAAGATCGGAAAAGAGAGGGAGGGATTGAGTTAACGATCGAAGACAGTGGCCGAGGATTCGATCTCGGAGAAAGGCCTTCTGGAGAGGGAGGGGATTCGGCCTTACCAGCATGAGAGAGAACAGGACTCTCGGGGGGGGTCTTCTTCCCTTGAGTCGGTCAAGGGAAGAGGGACCCAGATCCGGATTTCATGGCCAGGCCTCGGGGAATCCTAACCCTACCGCCTTTGACCACGGCGATTCTCCAGAATGACCTGGTCAACCACATCTCCGCAAGTAACGCAGCGCCATCCGAAAAAATGCTCACAGATGCCGTAGAATTTCTCAAAGATCATCATGCCTCCACACCGTTGACATCTCATCGTAGCCTCCTCAGGACGTATTCAAATCCTTGTGACAAATATTTTCTCTTATAGGATAAAGAGAGTAAATGGGGTAAACCCTGTAATTCCCGTGCAAAAAGGCAGTATTTTATTCCTACCCTGTGTAGGGTTCGGGAGTAAGAAAATCCAATTGCATAATGATTCGTCATTCGGTTATAAAGAGCGGAAAACGGGGGCCGAGGGATTCTTCCCACAGGGCGGTGCAGGTCATGCCCCTTATCTGGGATCGGGTGTACTGAAACAAATCACTGACACATATTCTCGACAAAGAGGGTGACACTATGCGAAAAGAGGTTGTGAAAGCGAACATCGTCGTCTTCATCGCCAGCTTCTGCACCCTGGTGATCGAGCTCGTGGCGGGCCGCATCATGGCCCCTTATGTGGGGGTTTCCCTCTATACGTGGACGAGTATCATCGGCGTGGTCCTGGCTGGTATCAGTATCGGAGCCTACCTGGGAGGGCTGATCGCAGACCGATGGCCTTCCTCCACGACCCTGGGGTGGCTCCTCTTTCTTTCAGGTCTTGGGGCTCTTGCCATTTCGCCCCTGACGAACCTGGTGGGAGGGGCTGAGTTCGAGACGAGCTTAATGGTCCGGATCCTCCTCATCACGGCGATCGTCTTTTTCGTTCCCTCGTGCCTTCTCGGAATGATCTCGCCCGTCGTTGTCAAACTGACGCTCAATAATCTCGAAAAGACGGGTAATGTCGTTGGCAAGATCTATGCCTTCTCCACCCTGGGATCCATCCTGGGGACTTTTGCCACGGGCTTCTTCCTCATTTCATGGATGGGGACCCGTGCCATCCTTTTAACCGTGGGGATTATCCTCATCGCTTCGGCAGTCGTCTTCGGCGGGTTCTTTCTTAGAAAGAAGGCCCTGACCCTTTTTCTTGCGATCCTTATCGTTCTCCTGGTGCTGATTTCGCCATTCTCTGGACACGCCTTGGAGATCCCCCTCAAGCTTTTGGGGCTTCAGAGTGTTTACCAGGCCGTTTCGACGTTCTATGGACACGCCTTCAAGATGCCTCTTGACGACCAGACCTATTTTTTTAAGGAGAGCGATTACTACACCGTCAAGTTGAAAAAGAGCATCAGGGGAAACAACGGAAATCAGCTTGAGTCTCTCGTCCTGGACCATCTGATTCATTCCTATACGGATCTGAGTGATCCCTTTTATCTGGAATACGAGTATATCCGCATCTATGAGGAGGTTGTGGGGTGGCAGGCGGAAAAGCGTAACTCCCTGAAAGCCCTTTTTCTTGGCGGAGGGGGTTATACCTTTCCCCGCTTCATGGAAGCGAAATACCCGGAAGCAAAGATCGATGTCGTGGAGATCGATCCGGAGATCACGAAGGTTGCCCACCAGTATCTCGGAATTTCAGGCGATTCGAGAATCCGGTCCATGAATGAGGACGGCCGATGGTTCGTAATGAGCTCCAAGGAGACAGGGAGTTACGACTTCATCTTTGGCGATGCCTTCAATGATCTCTCGATCCCCTATCATCTGACGACGAAGGAATTTGCCGCGCAGCTCAAGAGGCTCCTCAAGCCCAACGGGTTGCTGCTGGCCAACGTGATCGACAGCTTCAAAGTGGGTCAATTTATGCCTTCCTACATCCGAACGTTGGAAGAGGTTTTTGGAAAGGAAAACGTCCATCTCATCCTCCTCGGTTCCGATTATGAAAAGATCGGGATCAGCACCTGCGTGATCGTGGCGAGTCCCCAGAAGCTCGACATGGATGATTTCGCGAAGACCATCGAGAAAGACGGGAGAGAAATGACTTCCCACGTCATGCCTCAGGAGAAGCTGCAGCAATACCTGAAAGAGCGTTACTCGGTCGTCCTTACGGACAATTATGTCCCGGTGGATAACCTCATCGCCCCCATCTTCGAGGAGCGTTTCGGCTACCGGAGATAACTAAGGAAATTTCAGATTTGAGATTTCAGATTTAAGATTGTCGAATCTGGAATCGGTTAAACAAGGCATCGGCCGGTTCGATTTGTCCTTCTGACTCCTTCCGTTTCAAATCGGCAATCGAAGAATCGGATACCCTGATTAAGATTTTTAATCTGCAATCTGAAATCTAAAATCTGCAATCGGAAGCTGGTAAGACCACTTGACAAACAGACCGTCCCGTCTTAAAGAGTGCAGGGTGAAAAAAACGTCTCCGTGGCAAAGGGATGGTAACCATAGTAAAGCCGCCCTGTTTGGGGCGCGTTCGATGGATGAGGAAAGGAGAGAGAAGGAATGGAGAAGAAATATGTTGTGGCGCTGAAGGATGCTGTGAAAGGGGTGCTCCACGGCGGAGTCGGGACATTTCGGGTTCTCATCGATGAAGAAATCAGCGGCGCGAAACACTTTTCGTGCCTGGTCAATACGATGAATGCCGGGGCAAAGGGAGGGGAGCACAAGCACGACGTCGAGCACTGCTGGTATATCCTTTCAGGCAAGGGAACGATGTATATCGCCGGCAAGGCCTTCGAGATCGGTCCCGACATGGCGGTCTTTGCCCCTGTAGAGGTGCTTCACCGGATCGACGTGGGACCGGACGAAAACCTGACCTATGTCGTGATCTATGCTCCGCCCGGACCCGAGCAATTGCTTAAGAAGCATGGTGCACACGCCTTTGATGCAAGATAACAAAGGATAGAGGGGTTTGGGGACTTGGGGGATGGGGGAATTGCGGATTTAGGAATTGAGAATTGCGAGACCCCAATATCTCAACTCTTGAGTGGAGATTCGACGGGAGGATATTTGATGAAATCGAAGAAGATGGAGCGAAGAGAGATCGGACTGGCGGTTGTGGGAACCGGGACCATCGGAAAGATTCGTTCGGTTCTTGCGAGAGACTATCCAGGGGTGGGATGGCTCGGTGTCTGTGACATCAACGAGAAGCTCGTCAAGCAGGTTGCCGAGGATGCGAAGGCCGACTTCTGGACAACCGATTACAGGGAACTTCTCAAACGACGGGAAATCAATGCAACCATCATCTCCACCGATGAGAATAATCATGTCGGTCCAACCATGGCTGCTATGGACCGGGGGCATCGGCTTTTCATCGAAAAACCTCTTGCTACGGATGTGAGGGATTCCAGGATGGTCTATGATGCCATTAAGAAAAGCGGAGTCGACGCCGTGGTGGGCTATACCAACCGATTCCGGAGGCGTTTTTTGGCAATCAAGGAAAAGCTTCGCAATGGCGAGATCGGGGATGTCACGTCGGTAACCACCCGGGCATTCATGAACCGGATGGTTCCCCTGGCCACGTTGAGGCGAACCAACGAGCGGGCCAACCTCCAGCCCATGGTTGTCTCTGGAACCCACAGTCTCGACATGTCACTCTGGCTGATGGAGGGGAAGGAGCCTGCCGAGATCTATGCACGCTCCATCGACAAAGTGCTGGGTTCCATCGGGACGAAAGACGCGACCTTTGGCATCTTCACCATGAACGATGGCACGATCTGGAGCATGAACATCAGCTGGGCCCTTCCAACGGTCTGGCCGGGAGCGGTATATGGTCTTGAGATCGGGATCGTGGGCACTCAGGGTGTGATCACGATTGATGATACCCATCGCGACCTGGTTCTTGCCTCAGAAAAGCCCCAGTGGGCAGGCTACAGGCCGGAGGGTTATAAACCCGACTATGAACGGCACGTCGATTTCCTCACCAGCTATCCGCCCGGAGATATCGCCTACGGGCAGATCTGGGGGCCCATCCGGGAGGAAACCAATGCATGGTTTTCCCGCCTCTATACCGATCTCGAGACGCCCCATGCCACAGCGTGGGACGGACATCGGAACCTTGTCCTGACCATGGCAATGGGTCTCTCTGCGGAACGGGGAGTTGCTCTGAAGCTACCCCTTGATGAGGAAGAGTTCTACAAATAGACAAATCAAGGTTGAGACTGAGGCTAAGGTTAAGACTAACAGGTGCTGAAAAAGACCAGTTTGTCTGTCACTCCCGCGAAAATGGGAGGCCAGAGCCCTTTGATCTTCACGTGGCCGTGGAAGGGCTTATTTGAGCTTGACAAGGAATCGAGTTTGGATTTAATGTTGGGATTGTCAGACAAATGGACCATCCGAACATAGGACAAGGAGGCTGACCCATGGCGCAAGAAGCGGCAGACCACAAGATTAGGCTTTCCGGAGTTTTTGCTCCGATCACGACCCCCTTCGACGATCAGGGGAATCTCCTTCTCGATAAGATGGCTTCGAACATCAAAAAGCTCAATGGGAGCCGGCTCCGGGGTTACCTGGTCCTTGGAACCAATGGCGAATTCCGGAGTCTCTCGACACCGGAGCAGATGGAGGTTCTCCGCACGGTGGTCCAAGCGGCATCACCGGAGAAGGTGATCATGGCTGGAACCGGTGCGGAATCGACGAAGGTCTCGATTGAACTCTGCCATCAGGCTGCAGAAATCGGGGCTCACTATGGAAGCCTGATCACGCCCTACTTTTTTGCAAAGAAGATGTCGGACAAGGCCCTCATCAGCCATTTCGTTGAGGTGGCCGAACATTCGCCGATCCCTGTCCTTCTCTATAATAATCCCGGAGTGACGGGCATCACCGTATCCACTGCGCTCGTCAAGGAAGTCTCATCCCATCCGAAGATCGTTGGAATGAAGGACAGCTCACCGGGAAACCTGACCGCCTACATCCTCAATGCCCAACCGCGGTTTTCTCTGCTTGCAGGATCAGCCAATTTCTTCCTGACGGGGTTGGTGATGGGGGCTGTGGGAGGCGTCCTCTCTTTAGCCGATGTCTTTCCGGAGCCCTGTTGCGAGCTCTATGACCTGGGGGTGTCCGGTCCCCTCGAAGAGGCGAGGGCCCTTCAGTTCAAGCTGATGCACCTCAATCAGATGGTCTCCGGAAAATTCGGAGTTGCCGGGGTGAAGGCGGCCATGGATTTTGCAGGCTTTTACGGCGGCGCCCCAAGGGCTCCCCTGCTGCCGATTACGGCGGAGGAGAAGAAGAAGCTCGGGGAAGACTTGGCTGCAAGCGGCTTTTTGAAGAACAAATGAAGAATTTGGGCGAATCATCCGAATGACAGCGAATGGAACGAATGGATTCTTTATATCAGAAAGGAGAAGGTCATGGCAAAAAGCAAAGCGAAGAAAAAAACCTACTACCTCCATGATTTGACGTATGTCGATGTGGCGAAATACCTCAAGACCTGCGACGTCGTCATGGTAGCCATGGGAAGTCTGGAGCGGCATGGGGCTCACATTCCTCTTGGCTGTGATGCGCTCACGACCTGGGAAGTGGTGAAGCGGGCTGGAGAAAGGGCCTCTGTCATCTACTCTCCCATCGTTCCTTACGGTTACTCTCCTCACCATATGCACCACCTGGGAGAGGGGACGGGAACGATCACCCTGTCGGGAGAAACCTACCGCCGGGTCGTTTACGACATCGGCAAATCCCTCATCTATCACGGGTTCAACAAGATCGTTTATGTTACCCATCACGGATCGAACTCAAAGGTCGTGGATGACATCCTCCGCCGGATCCGCTACGAGTCAGGGGCATTCACGTGCTGGTACAAAACCCCCACAGAGAGGGAGTATAATGCCCTGAAAGGGATCATTGACGGCCCTCCGGAAGAGACTCCAGGATGGCATTCCGGAGAGATCGAGACCTCGACCTGCCTGGCCTATGACGAGTCCTGTGTCGATCTGTCCAAGGCGGTAAAGGATCGCACCCACGCGCCCAAATGGATGGGAAGGGCTTTTTCAAAGAAAGATGGATCGGGCATGGTGGAGTTTCAGGGGACGGAGCAGGCCTGGGTTCCCATGGAGCATCACGAATATTCGGACACGTCGACCATTGGCAATCCCTTCCGAGGCACTAAAGAGAAGGGGATCAAATATTTTGAACACAGTGCCAAGCATCTGACCGCATTCCTCCAAGAGGTAAAGAGGTTCCGTATCAAAGCGACGAATCGGGAATTCAACAACCGGGCCTGAAACGATCATTGAAAAGCGAAGGTTGATGAAGTCGTAAATAGTCAAGAAAAATGTCATTGCGAGCGGAGCGAAGCAATCTCACCATCAATAACCAATTGAAATTATTAGATTGCTTCGTCACTCCGTTCCTCGCAATGACAGACCTGGCCACTTTTTACGAGACCATCAAGTTTGACTTTAGATGTTGAAACCATCAAAAGAAGCCGGGCGCCTTCGGAAAGATCGAGCCACCCGGTGAAGAGCGGCGGAGAAAGGAGAGAGGGATGAAGAGGTTGTGGGGTCGAAAGGAACTGCTTCTTGTCGGAATCGTATTCGTTTCCCTGATGAGTACGCATCTTGCCCAGGCCCAGGAGTTTCCAGCGAAACCGATCACTCTGGTCATTCCTTTTGGCCCGGGAGGAGCAAGTGACCTGACCGTGCGGGCCTTTGTCGGGGCGGCCCACGAATCTCTCGGGCAGCCTGTCATCGTTCAGCTCAAGCCTGGTGGCGGGGGGGCGATCGCTTCCGATATCGTGGCCAAGGCTGCTCCCGACGGCTACACCCTGTTGATGGGTGGCCCTGGACCGAACACAACCCTTCCGGCCATTGAAGGCCGGTCACGGGGTCCGGAAGACCTGGCAGCCGTCTGTCGAATCAACTACAACGCGATGCTCACTCTGGTTCCGGCAAATGCGCCGTACAAGACCTTTCAGGAATTGATCCAGTATGCCAAGGCAAACCCCGGCAAGCTGAGATTCGGCCATGCGGGCATCTGGGGAGGACCAGATCTGTTGTGGAAACAGATCCAGCTCAAAGCCGGTATTACAACGAAAATTATCCCCTACGATGGAGGAGCGGAAGCTCTGGTCGCGCTCCTGGGTGGACACATCGATGTGGCCTGCCTTTTCCCGACCCAGAGCACGCCCCACATTAAGGCCGGGAAAATCCGGGCCCTGGCCGTCTCCGATTCGAAGCGAGACCCCGATTTTCCCGATGTTCCTACAGTGCGAGAGGGGGGAGTTGATGTGGTGAACATCGTGTGGAAAGGGATTTTGGCTCCCAAAGCCACTCCTCGACCCATTATCGACAAGTTGACTCTCGGCTTCAAGAAGATGCTGGAGGACCCGTCCTCCATTGCCATGATCCAGAAGCTCTTCGACAATTTTCACTATCTCGGCCCGGATGAACTTACTAAGTTCTGGCGGGAGGAGTACGAGGCCCATAAAGAGTTGGGAAAGGTATTTAAGAAGCCCAATTGATCTCTCGGGATCCGCATGAAAAACATGAGTGATGTTCTTGGAAGCCTCTTTCTTTTTTTGTTGGGAATAGGTGCCCTCATCGGAGCGATTCGACTGACCGTGGGTTCTCCCACAGAGCCTCAGCCGGGATTTTTCCCCTTCGTCGCGGGCATGATTCTGATCGTTTTCTCAACAATCATCTTCCTGCAAGGGTGGCTGGGGCGCAGCAAAGAGAAAGTGGCCTTCGGAGAAATTACGCGGCCTGCGATGCTGCTTGGGGTGATGGTGGTACTGGTGGCGATTTTGGACCGCGTGGGCTATGTCATCGGGACCTTCATTGCTTCTGGTTTGATTTTGTGGATCCTGGGTGCGAAGTCGTGGCGGGTACTCATCCTTACCAGCCTGTGCCTCTCCATGGGCACCTATATTCTCTTTGACAAACTTCTTGGGGTCGATCTCCCCGTGGGGTTCCTGGCCCGTTTCGGGCTGTAAGGCAGGAGAGGGGATGGATTTTCTCGCAAATCTAAGCCAGGGATTTGGCGTTGCCTTAAATCCATGGAACCTCGTTTTTGCAGCCATCGGCGCAGTCATCGGAACGGCGATCGGGGTATTGCCCGGCTTAGGTCCTCCAGCCACGGTCGCTCTGCTCCTTCCCGTCACCTACAAAATGGATCCCGCTTCTGCGATCATTATGCTCGCAGGGATCTTTTACGGGGCCATGTATGGCGGATCGACGACCTCCATTCTTCTCAATATCCCCGGCGAGGCAGCCTCTGTCGTCACCTGTCTGGATGGCTACAAGATGGCGAGGCAGGGGCGGGCTGGAGCGGCCTTAGGCATTTCGGCGATGGGCTCCTTTATCGCAGGGACGGTGAGCGTCTTCGGAATGTCACTCGTTGCACCTTCCCTTGCATCCTTTGCCCTCAAGTTCGGGCCTGCGGAGTACTTCTCCCTGGTCCTCCTCGGCTTGATGATGGCCGTCTATCTTTCCGAAGAGTCCATTGTCAAGGGGCTCGCCATGGGAGGCCTGGGACTTTTGCTGGGTACGGTGGGGATCGATCCTGTACTGGGTGCAACCCGGTTCACCTTTGGAATTTCTCGTTTGCTCGACGGGTTTGATTTCGTTGTCGTCGCCATGGGACTGTTTGGTATCTCAGAAGTGCTCATCAACCTGGAGGCCCCTGAAATAAGGGATGTGTTCAAGACTTCCTTTAAGGGGCTCCTCCCCACCCGGGAGGACTGGCGGAGGTGCTGGGCATCGGTGGTAAGGGGCTCCCTCCTCGGTTTTTTCATTGGAGTCCTGCCTGGTGGTGGTGCCATTATCAGCTCCTTTATCTCTTATGCTGTCGAGAAGCGGGTTTCCAAACATCCGGAGCAATTCGGGAAGGGGGCGATCGAGGGCGTCGCAGGCCCCGAATCTGCAAATAATGCGGCTTCAACCTCCTCTTTCATTCCTCTTCTGACCCTCGGAATCCCGGGAAATGCGACGATCGCGATGATTTTCGTGGCCCTCATGATCCATGGAATTCGACCCGGCCCCCTCATGCTCCAGGAGTATCCGAAACTTTTCTGGGGGGTTATCGCGTCCATGTATATCGGGAACGTGATGCTTCTGGGACTGAACCTGCCTCTCATCGGCATGTGGGTGCGATTACTCACCGTTCCCTACCACTATCTGGCCGTGGTGGTGGTGGTGATCTGCGTGATCGGGGCCTACAGTGTAAAGAGCGCTGTCTTTGATGTGGGGGCCATGGTTGTTTTTGGAGTCGTCGGGTACCTGATGCGAAAAGGAGGATTTCCGCCGGCTCCGCTTATTCTGGCAATGATTCTTGGTCCCATGCTTGAAAGGTCTTTGCAACAGTCCCTGATCTCGTCGGGGGGAAGCCTTGTGATTTTCATCGAGAAACCCATCTCAGCAGTGCTCCTGGCCGTTGCAGCCTTCCTCATCCTTACGCCTGTCTTGCGAAGGCTATGGGGTAAGCAAAAGCCGGGAGTCGCAGTGGAAGGGAGCGGTGGGTAAGAAAAGAAGCATTGCGAAAGGCGGTGCAACATAAAAAATATCGTGGGAGGAAAAGAAGATGGCAGAAAGAGAAGCAAGGATTATTAACACAGAGGCGGTTGCTCAGGATACAAAATACGAGCCACCTCTCGTCATCGCCTGGGGAGTCGACGAATCGACCACGGGAACGAAGACGATCACCATGGGACGCACGATCATTCCCCCTGGCGGCAGAAACCAGAGGCATTATCATGCCAACTGTGACGCGGCTTTCTTTGTGAGGAAGGGTGCGATCAGGGTGTTTGTTGGCGAGGAGAAGAAGGAATACATCGTCCCTGAAAATCATATTGTTTTCTCCCCTGCCGGAGGAATTCATGGTCTGCAGAACATGAGTGATACGGAGACGGCGGAACTGATCTTCACTTACGGCAACTGTCCGAGCAAAGCCGCTGCGGGAACGGTCTATCTTGAGGAGCCATGGGTGAAATAAGGGCGCTGGATTATACCAACATCTATGATATCCTCCTTCTCTTTTTCTTTGGAGTGCCGGGGGTCATCATGCAGGCTCTCGGGTTTGCAAAAGGGAGGGGCAGGAGGGATTTGAATAAGTGAGTCGCGTACCAAAGAAACGGATTGGTTTCGTAGGCCTTGGCCTGATGGGAAACGGGATGGCGAGAAATCTCATCTCTGCGGGATTTCCCCTGATCGGTAACGACATCGACGAAGCGAAGGTGGAGGCCATTGTCAGAGAGGGAGGGAGAAGGGCCGAAGCTCCGGAAAAGATTGCTCCGCAGGTGGACGTGATCATTACTTCTCTCCCCAATTCCTACGTGGTGAACGAAGTGGTGAAGGATTCCCTGCGCCTGTTTGAGACAGGAAGGGAAGGGCTGATCCTGATCGATACGACCACGGCTGATCCTTTTATGTCAGAGGAACTTGCGGCCCAACTGAGGGAGAAAGGGATAGAGATGCTCGATGCCACGCTCAGCGGTACGAGCAAGATGTGTGCTGAAAAGCAGATCACGATTATGGTTGGCGGCAGGGAAGGGATCTTCCGTGAATGTGAAGATATCTTTGCGGCCATCGGGAGGGAAGCTTCCTTCATGGGCAAAAACGGCTCCGGTGCCCTCACGAAGCTGATCGTCAACCTGGTGCTCGGGCTCAATCGCATGGCCCTCGCCGAAGGGCTTTCCCTGACCAAACGATTGGGAATGGATCAACGACAGATCCTTGAGGTGCTGAAGAAATCGGCAGCCTATTCCAAGGCCATGGATATGAAGGGCATGAGGATGATTGAAAAGGATTTCCTCCCCCCGGAGGGGAAACTGGCCTTTCATCTCAAAGATGTGCAACTCATGCTTGACCTTGGGAGAAGATACCATTTTCCCCTGCTTCTTAGCAGCCTTCATGCCCAGGCCCTCGCCTCCGAGGTCGCAAAAGGGAGGGGGGACTGGGATAATGCGGACATTATCTCGTTTTACGAAGATCTGGCCGGTCTCTCACCTTCGCTCTTGAGGGGAGAGGGTGTGAGGGAGGGAGACGCAAAATGTTAGAAGAAGAACCTCAGAGCTAACCACGCTCAAATATGATATTCTGAAAAATTTTATGGAAAGGAGATACTGATGACAAAGGTTTTCAAGAAGGAAGCGGAGGTGGAGTGGGAAAATCATTTCATGGCGGACCACGCAAAGATCAAGTGGCTCTACACGAAGGAGAAAGACGGTTCTCCTATTACGGTGATGGAGGTCCTCCTGGAGAAGGGGGTGACCCTTCCCGACCACAGGCATCCTGATCAACCTGATCTGATTTATCCCCTCAAAGGAAAGGCCACGATGTTCATTGAAGGAGAAGGGGAGTTTCCGCTGGAGCCGGGGGTGGTCGTGCAGGTTCCCCAAAATGCTCTCCATGCCATCCGCAGGGTTGAGGAAGAACTTGTGCTCTATAACGTCTTCGCTCCGGGGACGCCCTACAGGCCAGGGAAGAAATAGAAAGATCGCATGGCGCATAGGGCATGGCGCATAGCGTAACAAGAGAAGAAAAAGCAAACCAAACATATTCGAAATTTCTCCATTTTTTGTCCCCTCCCCCTTCGATGGGGGAGGGCAAGGGTGGGGGTGGACAAGAAAGGGTTCGGTCCCCCCTCCTCTTAATCTCCTCCCACGAGGGGAGGAGAGATTTTTTGGGAATACATTTGAAAGTGTTAGAGACAAATT
>Ga0209777_10001801_pt1 | contig 29711 bp, 23 predicted proteins | sample FrelakmetHBP12HB_FD_187147 | JGI IMG/M metagenome (GOLD analysis project Ga0209777, IMG submission 187147) | Freshwater lake sediment microbial communities from the University of Notre Dame, USA, for methane emissions studies -HBP12 HB (SPAdes)... | ecosystem: Environmental > Aquatic >...
TTGCCCCGCTGCGAATCTCACCTTCACCATCCGACCGACCGTTCCACATCACCGTGTGCTCTCCGGGGCTCAAGTCTTCTCCCGCGAGCAGCGCGGCAACGTGCCTTCCCGACGGATCGAAGATATCGAGTCGCAAAGCGCCCCCGGCGCCCCGCCGCGAAAGGGTGAAGGTGATCTCCGTCCTCGGGTTGAAGGGATTCGGCCGTATGGCCGTGATCGATGACTGCAGGAACGGCCGCGCGTCCCCTGCATCCGCCGTGGGATCGGGCTCCAACCACTCGATGATCCGCGCGAGGACCACCTTGGTGTTGTTCGGGTCCGGGTCGGTCTCGCTGATCCCATCGAAGGCATCCGCGAAGAACACCGTCTTGGCCCCGAACGGGGCCACGTTCCGGATCATCGCGTGGGAGTGGTCGTTTGCGACGAGGACGGTCCTCGCGTTCGCCGTCGGCGACGCATCGTCTCCCCTGTAGAACGACGGATAGTCGAAGTGAAGGGGGAGCGTGAGACCGCTGCCGATCGGGTCTCCGGTGAAACCGACCAGGATGTGATACCCCTTGTCGAGCGTGAAGGAGTCGACGCCGAGATAGTCCCGAGTGAAGACGGTCCCCTCCGCGGGGACCGAGTTCAGATAGGACTGGCTGGTCAGGAAGAGAGCGCCCCCCTGATTCAGGTAGGTGATCAGGTTCTGAGCGGATTCGTCATCGAGAATCCCGCTCAACTTGTGACCCGTCTCCCAGATGACGACGTCGTATCCCGCCATGTCGTAGGCAGTGGGTTGGACGCCGTGCGCGTCGTTCACATTGTAGGTCTCGTGGACGTACCCCCCCGCGTCGAGCGCGTTCACGATCGGGATCTCCGTCGATGTGGTCCCGTCGTTGTCGACGAGCAAGATCGATGGGCTGCCGTTGCACACTCGAAGGAGCGTTTCCCGTAGACGCCCGTCGATATGAGACGTCACCTTGAACGTCCCGGCTCGAATCTCCCGGGCCGCATCCGTGTGGACCCGCACGAAGAGATCGCACGCCTCGTTCGGCGTCAGGGTGATCTCGGTTGCCCCCGTGCGGGGATCCGGATCGCCACAGACGAGGTAGTCGAGCGGCCAGTCGCCGAACGGCGTCCCCGGCTCGAGCGTCAGGGTCTGGTCCTGATCCGAGAGGTTCGTGACGGTCGCCGGGAAGATCGCGATGCCGTTGCCGTCCGGAACCGAGCGGAACTTCTTGGCGAAGTAGATCGAGTACTCGGGGATCGCGGGGAGGTGCTGGCCCTGGATGATCTCCTTCGTCACGGTTTGCTGAAGGTAGGCGACGCCGCGCAGGTTGTCCGCGACCCAGTCGCTTCCGATTGGAACCGTCGTCGTGACGAGGACCTGATCGTTCACGTTCGTGAGCGTGATCATCTCGTCGTAGATCTTCCGCGTCACACCGTTGTAGATCGTGTGCCCGAATGGATCGGAGGGCCCGTGAACTTCATCCTCGAAGATGAGGAGCGTTGCGCGGAGGCTGTCCAGATGCACCGGATCCACCAGCTTGTAGGTCGCGGAAATCACAACGGCGTCCGTTCCGACCACGAAGGTCCCCGCGATGGCGACCGGGCTCATCCCCTCCGTTTCCGCCAGGCGTGCTTCGATCGCCCGGCGATAGGCGGCCTCAGCACCCGCGCAACTGCTGGCTCCCAAGACCGGACGTCCGCCGTCGGTGTAGACCGTCGGATAGCCGGACACGCCGTACCAGCGCTCGCGGGCTGATGTCTCGGCCGTTGTGAAGGGATCGGTCGAGGAGCAGTGATCCTCGAAGTACACAAGCCTGTCGTAACCGTACTCGTTCTGCAGCGTCTCACACCCGCACCGGGAGTAAGAGCATTGGTCTCACCACGTGGCGCCGAACTTCTCCAAGACGACGACCCGAGGGACGCTGGCCTGGGCGGAGGTGGCGATCAGACCAAGGAGCAGAAACGCGGCTGCCAGAGATTTCGTGCGCATGCTTCCTCCCTCCTGGAGTAGGGGTATCGCACCGAGGGCGGGCTGGCACACCAAGTTGGGCTCGATGCGGCCGTATCAATTGAGCACACCTATTGTAGTGTCACCGCGTGTCAATATACAAGGCCGAGGCTGAGTCGAGGCTGAGTCGAGGCTGAGTCCAGTCCCGATCACCAACCTTGACCCCGCGCGCTCAAGGCCCGCTGCGCCGGCTCGAACCCGAGCCGCGCCGACCGCCGCCAGTAATCCAGCGCCTGCGACTCATTGCCTGAGGAATCCAGAATCCGGCCCAGCGTGAAACTGATCTCGGGATCTTGGGGGCTCAGGGTGACCGCGCGTTTCAGCAGAGTCGTGGCTCGGTCGGTGTCTCCCGCACCCGCGTAGGCGGAGGCCGCCTCCGACAGTATCGAGGGTTGATCCGGGGAAAAGGAAAGAGCTCTCTCCAGCATCCGGGTCGCGCTCTTGTAGTCATGCATGTCCAAGTAGATCAGCCCCATGTCTTCGAGAATCTCCGGCGAGGCGGGCAAGAGCGCCAGTGTCCGCTTCATCCACCGGAGAGCCTCCGGGTCGTTCCCCATCTTGCTGTAGGCAACACCGATGTTGTTACAGGCGATCCCCAGTCGAGGGTCGAGATGGAACGCTTGCATGAAGAGACCGATCGCTTTCTCGCTCTGACCATCCCGCAGGGCCGAATCACCGAGATAGACAAATGCCCTCGCGTCCTTCGGGTCGGCTCTCATCGCCTGAGTCCAGCAAGCCACGGCCCGGTCCTTGTCTTCCCTCTTCGAATAGATGTTGCCAAGCATGTCAAGGGCGTCAACATGCCGCGGATCCAGCCGGACAGCCTGGTTCAGTTCCTCGATCGCCGCGTCAAAGTGCTCCTCATTGGCGAGAAGCGCTCCCCGGCGGTAGTACGGCTCCGCCACGTCCGGCCGAACCTCGGTGACCTCCCGCCAGGGGATGGGCTCGTCCCGGGCAGGTCGCACGGGGTCAACCAGGTGGTCGTAGCGGCCCGTGTTCATCCGAACGATCTCGGCAATCCGCCTCCCGCTCCACAGCGGACCACGAATGATGAAGCTCAGCCTGTCATAGAACTCTGCGAGATTCCGGTCCTCGATCTGGTTCCTGCCGGTGAGCAGCGACTTGATGTAGCCGTGCGGCACGTTCCGCAGATAGTGGCCGACGCGCCAGCCTTGAGGGTCGACCGAGCCGGTCATTGCGAGGAGCGCATTGTCATACAAGGTGTCATGCTTGACCATGGGCATCCGGGACAGAAGCGGATCGCCCAACGCGTGGTAGTCCACCACGTGCACGGCAGGGCCGGCGAAGAAGCCCGTGACGCCGACGGCCCCTTCCACGATCAAGGGCGTCCCGGCCCGGCGCGCGGTCCGGCCTACCTTCGTCGCCTCGTGCGAAGGTCTCTCCCCGGTAGGGGCGTCGTTGACCAACCCGGACATCCCGAAGTAATAGCGCCGCTCGTCGCAGACCCCATGGCGATCGAAGAGGTTTTCCGGTATGGCGCCGAAATGCGTCCCGCTCAGGATCGGTGGATGAGGCGTCGCGAACCCCGAGCCGAGCACGAGAACGGCCATGGCGGGCCGGGCAAAGCGAACCCGGCGGACATCCATCTGCATGAGGAGGACGACGGCCGCGAGGAAGGGCGCAGATAGGAAACGGCCGCTCATGAAATCCCCGCCGATCTTGATCACGTAGAGCAGGTAGAAAACGATCCCGGCGACGACGGCGAGGTCGCGTGGCCTGCGGCGTATGAGGGCGGCTGCTAGTGCGATCCCGATCACCGCCAGGGTGGCGGGATCATTGTGGAGCGAACTGGCAAGGTAATAGAAGCCGTGACGGATCAAGGTGACGGCATCGATCCCGGTCCTCAGTTTTGCCATCGCCGTGTTCGGGTATGGGAATCCATAGTAGAAGGTCGCAAAAGCCGCCCAGAGCAGGACCGGCAGGAACCCCGCGATCACGACCCGGAGCCCTTTCACATCCCGATATCGACTCGTGTATCGGAACGCCGCATACACAAGGCCGGGAGCGAAGAGGACCAGGGAGTCGATTCGGTTCAATGTGGCGAGGCCGGCAAGGGCCGAGAGAGCGAAGAGCCGCCGCAGATCCGGCGGGTCGAGTCCCAGCAGAAGCAGGAAAGAAACGATCAGCAAGTGCGTGAGCGGATTCTCCAGACCCGAGGTCGAGTAATCCACGAACGCCCGCGACGACAGGAGCATGAGTACGGCAAGAGCCAGTGCTCCGGCCGTCACCCTGGACCGGAAAACCAGGAGCGCCACAGCGGAAAGCGAGATCGCGATCGAGAGCAGGACAGTTGCATAGAAGGCCTCACGCGTGAAGAAATAGGCGACGATTTGGACAAGAAGCCAGAGGGGATGGGTGAAGGTCTGGACCCGCTCGTCCACGTTCCACCGCAGGCCGTATCCGTGGACGAAGTTGTCGACGGTTCGGAGCGTGATATAGGCGTCGTCGCACATCCAGGCGGTCCTGACGACAACCATGCCCACGAGCGCAAGCAGGATCAGTCGCAGCTTCCGCAGAGGATTCAGGATTTCCGGCTCAACCGACAACGGACGCTGTTCTCCCGGCCACGAATTCCCTCTGCCTCCCGAAAACTCCAACTCCGCCGGACGTTCTGGTTTGGCGCGCGGGCCACCATCCCGATTTTGTTCCCTCCCGCGCGTTCGCGAGCTTCGACGCCTGCAAGTATAGCATTTCCGGACGCTCAGGCTCGTGGCCCGGAGAATCCTCGGAGTGCCTTAAGTGGGAGACCGACACTACTACCACGCGATGCGCCAATCCGCGACGCAGGTTGTTACGCAGTTTGTTACGACCCGATCCGCTTGCCGCGCTAACCGCGAATGTGACAGCATCGACCGACCTTGTAGGAGGGACACCCGAGGAGGGGGATGATGGCAATCGCGAGGCCCGCCAAGAGCCCGGCAAGGCATCTCAAGGATTACCGGAGGTTCGTCAAGCTGACGCTGGAGCTCGGAGCCCGCAGCGCCAAGATCGTATCGCCGGGGAAGGTGGCGACCTCCGAATGGGTTCGCTGGAAGTGCCGCTATGGATGCGGCGGCTACAATTCGAGCCTGGTGTGCCCGCCGCACACTCCCCGGCCGGCCGAGACTCGGGTGATGCTCGATGGGTACAGGGCGGCGGTTCTCTTCGAAACGCCTTCCGGGAGCACCAAAGAGATCGCCGTCAAACTCGAACGTGAGATCTTTCTCTCCGGCTACTACAAAGCCCTCGGCCTGGGGAGTGGTCCCTGCGAGCTCTGCAAAGCCTGCACCTTCGACGAAGGCTGTCGTCATCCCGAGGAAGCCCGGCCGTCCATGGAAGCCTGCGGCATCGATGTCTTCGCCACCGCGCGAAAGCACGGCTTCACCATCGACGTGGTCCGCCACCGCCGCGACCCGCAGCACTACTTCGGTCTGGTTCTGATAGAGTAGATCTAGGCCGCAAAAGCAAAACCCGCCCCGGTCGATCCGGACCGGGGCGGGCTTTCACATCAGCACACTGCGGGAAAACGCTCCAGGGCGGAGCGTCCCCGTCGTGGTCAGCTCTGTCTAGCGGTACAGAGCCTTGACTGCTCCCCAGGAACTCGACTTTGCGGGCGTGCCGCCCTGGGTGTCGATGGTCACGTCGTCAATCCAGGTTGCCTGGTCGCCGCTTCCGCTGTAGCTCCAGAAGCGGATGGCGCTCAGGGAGCCGGAAGCGCGCAACTGATTGGTCAGGTCCTGAAAGGTCCAATCAGGGCCCGGCGCAACAAGGAATTCGTCGAGGTCACCATCGCTGGAGTAGATGAAGTCCACCGCGGCAAAAGCGATCCCGGAAGGTTGCTTCTCATAGTTCGTGATCGAATTGATCGTGGTGACGTCGATCGGAGTGAAGTCCTGCCGAATCCAGATGTTCGAGATGCCTAGCGCGCAGTAGGTCCCCGTGTAGTGGTCCGCATTGGTCACGGTCCAGCCGCTCGAGGTCCAAGGCGACAAGCTCCCCGTCTCAAAGCCGGGGTTCTGCAGTATGTTCGAGCGCGATGCGAATGGGGTGTCGTAATGAGGAACCCCTCCCTGCTGAGCGACAAACGCCCCGCTTCGTATCTCAGCGCCGGCACTGGTCGCCATGGCTGCCGCGAACAGGACGAACAGGATCGAGGCGATAACAGCTCTGCTCATGTATCCTCCCTCGTGGTTCTGGCCGGAGTCCAGCTGGGCACCCCCTACAGACGCTCCGATCAAATGCCGGAACGGGCTAGAAGCCAGCCTCTAGTAGCGTCAGCCATACTACCCCGGATCCGAGAGAAAATCAAGCGCCCGACCTAACCGCAAGAATGCCAAGGAGGACGGGACTTGCGGGAGGGACGGCGGTAGGATGATGCCACACGGTTCTCAACGGTGGGGGAGGAGGTCAACGTGCTCCACGCGCCAGCCGAACGCTGCGTCCGCGTTCCGTTCTTCGTAGGTCTGTTCATGGTCGCGCTCGGGTTTTTCTTCTTCGAGGCTTACGGCGCCTTTCTCGGCCTGGGCGAGGATGGAATCGTGGCGTGGCAGCTGCACCAGATTCAGGCGCATCCGGAGGTCAAGCAAACCGTCGAACGCGTGGCGGCCACGCCGGAACAAGCGGCGGACAAAGCTTGGGAACGGATCAAGTTCTTTCATGGGCACGGGTATCTGATGGTTCTGGCCAGTTTCGTCTTTCTGTTATTGGCCGTGAACGCGCCCGGAACGACCGCGCGGGCAAAGGCCGCGCTGCTGTGGGTGGGCTTGGTCGCCATGGTTTTGTACAACATCGGCTGGGGGCTGGCAGGCTGGCTGGTGCCATTCGTGGGCGCGGAGAGCGTCAAAGAACTCAGCGAATGGTGCTGCTTCGTTCCCTTGGGCTTCGCTCTCGTGGTCGTGACCGGCATCGTTGCCCTGTCCTACGGCCGCCAGATGGCCGCCTCCCTGCGGAAGCCGTAGTCGCGAGATCGACGAGGGGGTCGATTCCTGCAGATGGAGTTTTCGCGAAGTAAAGGTCTCTCAGCCCCCGACTAGATTCCCATCCCGGCCAGGAGGTTGAAGATCTCGTTGACCACCGCGGTCAGACCGGGATGCGAGACCTCAAAGCCGGCCACCGACTCCTTGAGGCCCTCGCGCGAGAGCTCCAAGAGCTTGGCCGACTTCTCCTCGCGCGCCGCCTCGTGCGCCGCCGTCTCGGCGAATTGCGCGATGCTGCGCGCCTTCTCGATTTGCGCCGCCGGGAGCGCTCGCACCTCCGCCTTCAGCTGCTCGAGAAGGTGGATGAGCTCTTCCCTGTACTTCGGGTCGGCCTCGCCGGCCCGCCGGATGGCCTGCTCGATCTTGGCGACGATCTCTTCGATCATGGCGGTGCCTCCCAGACGTAGGTGCGCAACCCTTCAGCCCAGAGCCTAGCCCAGGACATTATATCCTTTTCCTACCGACCGAGGTCCTCCTTGTGGACTCTCCCACGATCTTGCCCCGATTCATCTGGCGGAATGCGACGCAGAAGTCCTCGGCGGCCGATCCCGTGCGAGCGCTCGTCAGGACGACAACCGGCTTGGTGAACAGCTTCGAATCGGCCGGCTGCCACTCCGCCAGCGGCTCCTCGCGCAGTCGTTCGCCCCGACCCCAGGCACGATAGGTCGGGATGTACTCGCGGATGAGAAACCGTTCCGTCGCGAACGGCCGGTCCGTGAGGCGCCCGAGAATGTCCCAGCCCACACTGCTGTTCCCGCCGCCGTTGTCGCGCAGGTCGATGATCAGGGCATCCGCTGCGGAGATCCGGGCGAACAGCGAGTCAAAACGGGATACGACGACGGCGTCGCCGAGGGTTGTCCCGCCGACATACGCGATCCTACCGCCAAACATCCTGAAGTCGAGCTGCGCCGAGGGGCGGACCATCACGGGAACGGTCCTTGCAAGACTCGTGGTGAATGTTCGCCCCTTTGCATCCGCGAACTCCACGCTCACCTCCATGTTCTTGGCGCCGACCAGCAGACCGTAGTCGAAGAGCTGGACGTCTCGTCCCTGCGGGGTCGATGCCTTAAGATACGGGGCGATGGTTCGCAGGGCGTACTCATGGGTCGGAACGCCATCGATGCGCACGACCTCCAAGCCGGGTCGAAGTCTCCTGCCCTCGATCTTCCCAGCATCCACCGCTACGACGAGAACTCTGTCCCCAATGAGCCGCGTGCGGATCGGGGGACGGAAGGAGGTTTGGTCGTAGAGGTCAGGAGGGAGATTGACCCCCGTGTATCACGGATGTTGTCCAGATCGGTGTCGCGTTGCACTTGGTCCAGGCCCGCATACCCCGCCTCAACGGCGTTGCGCAGATGGCCAAGAGCCTGCTCCTTCTGGTTGAGCAGAGAGTAGCCGCACGCGAGGTTGTAGAGCGTCGCCTGCCAAGGAGACTCGGAATCGCGGAGCTCCTTGTGGGCCAGGAGTTCCTCCAGGATCTCGACGGCTTGGTGGAAATCGCCCTTCTGCCAGAGTTCCGAAACCTGGCGGTTCCTCTCCTGAAAATACTGGACGAACCCCGCTTGACCCGCCGGCCCCTGCGCAGTCGAAAGGGACGGGAGGAACAGGAGCGGGAACAGGAAGAAGAGAATGATCCGTGTCATGCGAGGATCCCCCTGGGTTTCAGCTCAGATCCGTGGCGTCAAAGGACCAGTGGCAGGGCCCCGCAAGCTGGGCCCAAGGCCCGTCCGGTTCTTACGCGTCGCAGGTTTGGCGTGTTGCAGCGGGCGACCCAGAAGCGGGTGAGAATGCCGGAGAATGCCGGAGAATGCCGGAAATGGTAGCGGGGCTCTGCGAGGGATACAATCGGTGCTCGAGAACGCCAAACAGCCGCATGGCCGGGAGGAGGAGCAGTATGTCAGAGAAGAAGAAGCTGACCACCAATGCCGGCGCGCCCGTCGCCGACAACCAGAACATCATGACCGCAGGTCCCCGAGGGCCGGCGCTGCTGCAGGACGTTTGGTTCCTGGAGAAGCTCGCCCACTTCGATCGAGAGATGATCCCCGAGCGCCGCATGCACGCCAAGGGCTCGGGCGCCTTTGGAGGCTTCACCGTCACCCACGACATCACCAAGTACACAAAGGCCAAGATCTTCTCCTCCGTCGGGAAGAAGACCGACCTCTTCGTGCGATTCTCCACCGTGGCCGGCGAGCGTGGCGCGGCGGACGCCGAGCGCGACATCCGGGGCTTCGCGATCAAGTTCTACACCGAGGAAGGGAACTGGGACTTAGTCGGCAACAACACGCCGGTCTTCTTCCTGCGTGACCCGCTGAAGTTTCCAGACCTCAACCACGCGGTGAAGCGCGACCCCCGCACGAACCTGCGCAGCGCCCGCAACAACTGGGATTTCTGGACCTCGCTGCCCGAGGCGCTGCACCAGATCACCATCACCATGAGCGAACGCGGGATTCCGTACTCCTACCGCCACATGCACGGCTTTGGCAGCCACACCTTCAGCCTGATCAACGCGAAGAACGAGCGCTTCTGGGTGAAGTTCCACCTGGTCTGCCAGCAGGGCATCAAGAACCTGACCGACGCCGAGGCCGAGGCGATCATCGCCAAGGACCGCGAAAGCCATCAGCGCGATCTCTACGCGAGCATCGAGCGGGGCGACTTCCCCCGCTGGAAGATGTTCATCCAGGTGATGCCCGAGAAGGACGCGGCGAAGTGCCCCTACCACCCGTTCGACCTGACCAAGGTCTGGTTCCACAAGAACTACCCACTGATCGAAGTAGGCGTCATGGAGCTCAACAAGAACCCGGAGAACTACTTCGCCGAGGTGGAGCAGGCGGCCTTCAACCCGGCCAACATCGTGCCGGGTATCGGCTTCTCGCCGGACAAGATGCTGCAGGGGAGGCTGTTCTCCTATGGCGACGCCCAGCGCTATCGTCTCGGCGTCAATCACCACCTGATCCCGGTGAACGCATCGCGCTGCCCGTTCCACAGCTACCATCGCGACGGCGCCATGCGGGTCGATGACAATCACGGCAGTACGCTCGGCTACGAGCCCAACAGCTACGGCGAGTGGCAGCAGCAGCCTGACTTCGCCGAGCCGCCACTCAGCATCGAAGGCGCCGCCGATCACTGGAACCATCGCCAGGATGACGACGACTACTACTCGCAGCCCGGGCTTCTCTTCCGTCTGATGACGGCCGAGCAGAAGAAGACGCTTTTCGAGAACACCGCCCGCGCCATGGGCGACGCGCCCAAGGAGGTCAAGGTCCGCCACATCGGCAACTGCATGAAGGCCGACCCGGCCTACGGCGAGGGCGTAGCCAAGGCGCTGGGCATCCCGATGAGCGAGGTTCCGAAGAACGGATAGCACCGGCTGGACGGTAAGAGCCGGATGAGGCGAGAGCCTCACGTCCGGTTCCGTGAGGGCGTGGGGGTGCGATTCCCCCGCGCCACTCGACACCTCGATATGTGGCCCGTCAGAGGCGCGAGGATTCGGAGGGCGTGTAGATCCGCGAGCCCGGAAGGGCAGGTCGGGGGGGGGCAGCGGAGTCGCTACGCAGCAATCCGCTCGTAGTGGTGATGCAATCCGCCGATCTCGGGGATCTCGACGACTCGGCCCCGATCGATGGCATGTACCGCTCGCCCTTCCGGACAGTCCATATCCAGCCACGGGAATGCCTCGACGATCTGCTGGGCAGTCCATGCTGCCGTTGGATTCGCGGTGACGTTGAAGTGCAGAAGTCGTCGGCGATCGTGGGCCAGCAGGAGGAAGACGAAGAGCACATGGTTCTTCACCGTCGGCACCACGAAGAAGTCGACTGCGATGATCTCCTTGATGTGATTCCTCAGGAACGCGCGCCACGTCGGGGACGGTGGCCGACGAGGACGGATCATGTACTTCTCGACGGTCGACGTGGCCACATCGATTCCGATCTTGCCGAGTTCTTCGACGATGCGAGGCGCTCCCCAAAGCGGATTTGCGGCAGACAACCGCCGGATCAGATGGCGAAGCTCCTTTCCCACGGGTGCCTACCGGGCTTCCCTGCCTGGCTCAATCGTCGCCAGTAATCCCGGAACCTCCTCCTCCGCCATGCGATCACCGTCTCAGGTTGGACGAAGACCAGTGCGTCGCGCCAGCCGGACCAGACTCGGGAGAGCCAGGACCAGAGGATCCGGTCGGTCGGTCGGATGCGTGGTCGCACGGCGGTCCGTCTGTAAACGGCGAGTTGATGCCTCAAGGCGAAGACCTCCATCTGCAACGACAGACGGGACCGAGTCTGGTCACGAATGACCGCCGTGAGAGAGAGGAGGAAGTTGAGCATCCGAAGATGGTACACTTGTAGCCGTCCAACATCATGGGAACGGCGAGAGAGGATCGGAAGCCCATCCGCAGGAACCAAGTGATGATGCCACGGGGCGTTGGAGTTCTCGGGAGGGACAGTCGTATCTACGGCCCTGCCGTAACTGCTTGCGACGCAACAGAGAATTTTCGAACGTGGTCAAGATGGGGTTCACCACTCTCGCCACGTTACGCTCGTGGCTTGGGATTCTGGCTCCCCAGACAGGACGGTTTTCGAACCACTCTCCACCCTGCCGGAGTCGAGCCAGGATCTGCCTCCGCCCAGTGGCCCCCACTTCATCGAGTCCGGGTTCGCCTTAGGGCACGACGATGATCCGCTTCCCCTCCGCGCGGCCGTTGAAGCGCAGTACTGCGTAGTAGACGCCGGCCGGTAGCATCCGCTCACTCATGCCTGCGCGCCGCGGATCAAACGTCACATCGTGCGCGCCCTCGTCCATGTCGGTGTCGACGAGTTGCCGGACCCGACGGCCTCCAACATCCATCAGGTCCAGCGAGACATGCCCCCTCTCCGGAACCTCCAAGGCGATCGTCGCCGGTCCGGAAACAGGATGGGGGCGAACGGCGCTGATCCCGAACCTCCACCGGAGCTGCCCCACATGGACCGGCAACGTTCGAACCAATTCCGGGGCCGAGCCGTCAGCGAGCATCTCGAGGCGGTACTCGTAGTCGCGGTTCGATCGAACGGTAGCGTCCACGAACTCATAGGTCCCGTCCTGTGAAGTGAGCGGATCGGTCGTCAGGCGATCGCCGGTGTCGGCGCCCTCGCCGGAACCGTCGATCTCAACCCTGTACAAATGGAACGAGACACCGCGTACATCGATGGGCGTTCGCCAGCGCAGGAGCACGTCGTGATCGCGCACCTGAGCCACAGATTCCGAGAGCTGCGCCGGCGTGGGCGCCTCCCCTTTGAGGCAGAGACATCTGTTTCCACCGCTCGCGATGGCGACGAAGGACGTGTTGGGAGGAGGGACGTCGCATTGGCCGTAGTGGTTGTTTCCCCAGACCACGATCTTTCCATCGGACTTGAGGCCCATGCTGTGGCCCGTCCCCGCGGCGATGGCCACGAAATCCGCATTGGGAGGTGGCACGTCGAGTTGCCCGTACCAGGGGGGTCCCCAGACGACGATGCCTCCATCGGACCTGAGGCCCATGGGGTTATGGTCCCCCGCGGCGACGGCCACGAAGTTCGCGTTGGGTGAGGGGACGTCGCATTGGCCGTATTCATTATCGCCCCATGCCACGACCCTCCCATCCGACTTGAGGCCCAGGCTGTACGCGTAGCCCGCAGCGACGGAGACGAAGTCCGCGTTGGGACCAGGGACGTCGCATTGGCCGTAGTAGTTGTTCCCCCAGGCCACGACCCTTCCATCGGACTTGAGACCCAACACATGAAAGCCGCCGCCTCCGGAAACGGCCACGAAGTCCGCGTTGGGTGGGGGCACGTCGCACTCGCCTTGGTCATTGAGTCCCCAGGCCACGATGGCGCCGCTGGACTTGAGCCCCAGGCCGACATGATCGCCTGCACTGATGGCCACGAAGTCGGCATTGGGAGGTGGGACGTCGTCCCAGTTCCCCCAAGCCGCGATGGTTCCATCAGATCGCAGGCCGACGTTCACAAGTTCGCCCGTGGCAACGGCCGTGAAGTCTGCGTTCGGGGGAGGCACATTGCACGCGCCTTGACTGTTCGATCCCCAAGCGACAACCGAGTGATCTGATTTCAGGCCGAGCGAGTGGGCCCCCCCTGCCCCCAGGCCCACGAAATCCGCGTCGGGTGCGGGGACATCGCACTGACCATCGTGATTGTCTCCCCAAGCGACGATCCTGCCGTCGGACTTGAGGCCCAGGCTGTGAGCCGATCCCGCAGCGATCGCCATGAACGAACTGTTCGGTGCTGGGACGTCACACTGGCCGCTCGAGTTGTCCCCCCAGGCCACGATCCTGCCGTCGGACTTGAGGCCCAGGCTGTGAACCGATCCCGCAGCGATCGCCATGAACGAGCCGTTCGGTGCTGGGACGTCACACTGGCCGCTCGAGTTGTCCCCCCAGGCCACGATGGATCCGTCGGACCTGAGTCCGAGAGCGTGCCCTTCTCCCGTCGCGACAGCGACGAAATCCGAGTTTGGCTCGGGGAGGGGCCCGATGTATCTCCCCCAAGCTACGACCGACCCATCGGACTTGATCCCCAGGCTCTGGACCACGCCGGCCGCGATGGCGACGAAGTCCGCGTTGGGTGCCGGGACATCGCACTGACCCCAAACGTTGTCTCCCCAGGCCACGATTCTACCATCGGACTTGAGGCCCAGGCTGTGTACCCCGCCTCCCGCAACGGCGATGAAGTCCGCGTTGGGTGCCGGCACGGTGCATTCGCCGGCCCCGTTGCCTCCCCAGGCGACGATTCGGCCATCGGACTTGAGGCCCAGGCTGTGACCCCCGCCTCCGTCGATGGCAACTAAGTCCTGGAGTTCGGACTGCTCGACGACAACCATGCTGCCCCAGCCGACGATGCCCCCTGAGTCTTGAGCGTACGCGGCACAGCTCGCGAGGATTGCCAGACAGATGTGCGCAAACGTGGCGGTCACACCCATGCGTCCCATGGTATCCCTCCTCAGGTGAAGATCCGACTCAAGACGAGCGCCGAAGGCCTCGGAGACTGACGTGGTGTGCCTTCCAAGAATCCCATGCGACGCCGACTTTGCAGCCGGTGTGCCCCAGGTCACCCTCTGTTCTGCCGCCGACAATGATATTCCTCGAAAGCTCTGAGAACAACACGTTCGTCCCCAGCCAGCGGCCAGAGGGGCCGGTTCCACCTTCGTCGAGTGAATCGCTCGGCTTGCTTATGCTGCTTCGCGAAGGTAGCGATGATGGAGGCCGCCCACCATCGACAGCTCGACGATCCTTCCTAGGGCGGGTGGCTCCACCGCCCTGGTCTTCGGGCAGTCCTTCCCGAGCCCGAGGTGGGTACGGAATCCGTGGTAGTAAGCGAGGTACTCCTTCAGCAGCCGGCGCAAGTGCATCTCGTTCAGGACGATCACATGGTCCAGGCACTCGCGTCGAATCGAACCGATCACGCGCTCCACGAACGGATTCTGCCAGAGCGACCACGCCGCGATCGGGATCTGCTCGATCCCCATCGAATCCACGCGTCGAGTGAAGTCCGTGCCGTAGATCCCATCCCGATCTCGGAGCAGGAACCGTGGCACCGTATCCCATGGGAAGGCCTCGACGATCTGCTGCCCCGTCCAGGCCGCGTTCGGATTCGCGGTCACGTTGTAGTGAACGACGCGCCATCGGTCATTGCTCAGGACCAGGAAGACGTAGAGCACCCGGAAAGCCGCTGTCGGGACCGTGAAGAAGTCGATCGAAGCGATCTCTGCCGCGTGGTTCTTCAGGAACGTCCGCCAGGTCTGCGACGGCGGCTTGCGCGGACGCCTCATGTGCTTCGAAACCGCAGCCTGGCTGATCTCGATCCCGAGCTTCAACAGCTCGCCGTGAATGCGCGGAGCACCCCAGAGCGGCTTCGCCTTCGACATCTGGCGGATGAGATCTCGGACCTCGCACGGCATCCCCGGCCTCCCCGCTCGACTCTTACGCTGCCAATACAGCCGAAACCCCTCTCGGTGCCACCGGAGCACGGTCTCGGGCTGAACGATGGTCAATGCCCCCCGCCAACCCCTCCAGAGCCCCGATAAGAGCACCCAGAGGAGGCGATCGGCCTTCTGGAGGCGTGGTTTCTTGGCATTTCGTTGCAGGACCGAAAGTTGATGCCGCAAAGCCAGGTTCTCCATGGCAAGGGACCGCTGCGACCGAAAAGCCGCGACCAGGGTGCGGAGTACGGTGAAAAGCATGACGGAGAACCTATCGCAGCCGTCGGGCTAACCGCAAGTCTGCCAGCGCGGACGGAGTTTGTAGGAGGCACAGGGGGCGGGGGAGTGGTCAGGGACGATGAAATCGCTATGGGCCGAGGGCCGGAAGAAACTGTGAAACGGTCGCTTACTCGGGTCCACATGCCCTTGGAATGCGGCTCAAGGACTGCCGGAGCGGTCGAGATCGGTTGAAAAACGGTCGAAGGGACTTCGGGAGCGGTCAAAGTCGATTTAGAAACGGGCTTACGGACCCCGATCGCGGTCAGAGCGCATTTCACAATCGTGAAATCGACTTTGACTGCGATCGGAGAGCTCGAGCGGATCTGCTCGGTCGATGTTCGCCGCGGTCGAAACGAGTTGCACACTCGTGAAATCGATTCCGGGCACGAGAGAAGGAGCCTGGCAAATTGACTCGGGCGCTCTTCCAGCAATCAAAGTGAGTTTCGCAACCGTGCAGGAGACTTTGCGCGCGGCGGATATCGCCGAGCGATTTGACTCGTGGGCATCGCTCGCGCGCCAAGTCCCTTCACAGATCGTTCAATCCCCTGTGACTGCGATCAGGATCCATTTACAGATCTGTCAGGGGACTTCGGGCGTGGTCGGAAGGCGCGAGCGGATCCGCTCGGTCCATTTTGACCGTCGTCGAGGTCCGTAAGTCAATCTGCTCGGACGCTCCGACCGTGAGCGGACACCTTTGGTCGGTTTCGCAACTCGGCCATCCGATCGGAGGGGAGCCCGGCGGGATCCTGGCGCAGGTCTGCCTCGTACTCCACGCACGCGCGCAGGGCTTCTGCGTCGTGCTCGCGCTTATGACCGATCCCGACGCCGTGGGAAAGATCCTCCGGCGCCTGGGGCTGCCGTTCTCTGCGCCTGCCCTGGCCCCGGCGAGGTCTTCGGGCCGACCACTCGGATTCCCTCTATCTGATGAGGATTCCCGCCCCGGCATGCGACATCCTGGGCAGTCGCCGATGCGCGCGATCCTTTCCTCCGGAGGGTTGGTCTCGGGCTGCTATAGTCCTTCCGCGGAAGGATTCCCCTATGCGCTGTTGGCGTTGGTTGCAGACGTGCCCGATGGCTTGGCCAGGTCCGCGCCGGCCCGAGCCCGCATGCGATGCGGGCGCATGGCGGCTGCCATGAGGATGACGAGGATCCAGGCGACGCTTCTCGCGCTAGTCGTGGCCCAGGCCGCGCACTCGATCGAGGAGTGCTCGGGCCGCCTATATGAGGTATTCGCCCCTGCGCGCTTCGCGAGCGGCCTGATCTCCCAAGACCCGCGGCGCGGCTTTCTGGTCATCAACGCCGCCCTCGTCGCCTTCGGGCTCTGGTGCGTCTTCTGGCCCATCCGGCGTCACTGGCGATCCGCCGCCGGACTGATCTGGTTCTGGATCGCCATCGAACTCGTCAACGGAGTCGGGCATTCACTTTGGAGTTTGGTAGAGCGCCGATACACGCCGGGTGTGGGAACGGCGCTCGTTCTCGTCCTCCTCTCGGCCTATCTCGCTCGGCAGCAGGTCTCGGCTTTGCGCCGATCGAGGCAAGGTGTATGACGCCTTTCGCGCGGTGGGCGGCCCGAGAGCGATCGAGCACGGGGTGAGGGGTCGATGAATCGCCAGATGACTCTGGAGGGATGAAATGGCAAGTCCTCGACGTGAGCCGAATCGTCGTGGTCCCAGGACGCATCGATCAGAATGCTTGCTGGGAGTTCAGGCGCACGTTGACTTGCTCATCGGCGGACGGGTTATCGGCCATGAAGGTCGCGCGACAGTCGCGCGACAGGGCTTGACTTCATGAAACAAATGCCTTCTAATCATTAGCAATACTTTCCGGGCATTAGTCGGACCCCGTGACCGAGAGAGCAGGAACCAGAGACCGCTCCGGGAAGTGAAGGCTCGCCAAACAGTTCCAGGCCAGACGCGGCAAGGCAATAGCCGCGGCCGATCCCCGCGTCGAGAACCGAGGTGCTCAGTGTGCGCTCGACTCTCGCTCAAGACGGTCGCGCTGGCCGTCGCCACGCTCCTGACCGTAGGATTCCCGGCCTCCGCTCCGGCGGCCGAGATGGACAAAGCCCACCTGCTGAAGAAGGGTCAGTTCAAGATCTACGACGGCAACCTGACCGCGGATCAGAAACGCTGTCTCGCATTCGCCCTGAAGCAATGGGTGATGTACGACCAGGCGCCGGCCGCGGACAACGATGCAAACCGGAACCAGACAAACACGGACGTGACGGCTGCCGGCCCTGACCACGAATGGAGCGATGCCGGTCTTCATACCCGCTCCAGTCGGTCCATGTCGGCGGGCGAGAAGCAGCTCATGAAGGACGCCTACGGCGACACGTCGCCGTTCCACGCGCCCGGGCAGCCGGTCAAAGACCCCACACAAGCGAACTCGGGATGGTTCACGGGAGACGAGGGCGATTCCGACCTCACCATCAAGATCGCCGATCAGATCCCCGACTGTCCTTCGGGAACCCTTGGCTACGCGCAGTTCCACACACCGGACCACCATGACTCCACGGGGACCGGGGAAATCATCAAGGGCAAGTTCCCGGAGGCGCCCGCCACCATATGGATGAAGAGGAAGCCCGGTGACAGAACCTGGTGGTATCCGAACGATGAGCACCCCGACGGCTGGATCACGAACGAGGACCACAACACGCCGCTCGGAATGCGCGACTGGTACATGATTGTCAAACATGAGCTCGGACACTATTTCAGCTTCTCCCATCGCGGGGACGAGAGTTTGACGATCGAGGACCCTCCGCCGGTCTACGACCCACCGGTCAGCTTCTGCGCGACCGCGATGACGCCATTCGACGAGAAAGGAGCGTGCGAGGCCGGCGGGGGCGAGTTCTCGCTGCACGCGACCCGGATCTATTTCTCATCGAATCGACCGGGCGGATACGGTGGCTACGACATCTGGTTCGCCACATGGAATGACTCGCTCAGCCTCTGGGTCAATCCAACGAACTGCGGACCCGCCCTCAACGGGCCCCGCGACGAGATCGATCCGTTCGAAGGGGTCGGCGGGGGAATCCTGTACTTCGCGTCGAACCGTCCCGGCGGATCCGGCGGCTACGACATCTACCAGGCGAAGGCCGAGATGAGCGCAGTCTGGGATTCGGTGTCCGCCTTGCCGACGGGGATCAACACCGCGGCGGACGAGACCGGTCCCTGTGAGCGGCCGGACCGGTTTTACTTCGCGTCGAATCGTGGAGGCGGCTTCGGCGGCAACGATCTCTACGTGGCGATGCTGTCGCCTCACTCGAACATCGAGTGGCTGCCGCCGTCGAATCTGGGCGCCCCGATCAACTCGGTGGCCGACGACCTCGATCCGGAGATCTCGATCCAGAGAGGGGATTCCCTGGCGGTCCTTTACTTCGCATCCGATCGAGGCGGACCTCTCGCGACGGGGGGATTCGACATCTTTCGGGCGGAGCTGCACACGGGCTCCTGGTCGGCGCCGGTGAATCCGGGACCTCCTCTCAACACGCCCTACAACGAGACAGACCCATCGATCGCGATCGGCAACAAGTATGTCTACTGCGCGTCCGATCGACCCGAGGGGCACGGGGGATGGGACCTGTACACGGCGCGGAACATGGCGCCCCGGCCCGCGGTGGTCTGGGACCACAACGGGGACGGCACGCCGTCGCAGGTCGTCACGGTCGCGTTCGATGTGTACAACCACGGGTTCGCTCCGATCCTCGTCTACCCGAACGTGCAGGAAACGGACGGCTGGCCGATCCAGTTCAATCCGCAGCCGTTCCAGCTCGGTCCGGACGCAAGCGCGAGCTTTCCGGTGCAGGTGCTGATCCCGCCGCCCGCGCCCGTCGGGACGAGATCCAAGGTGATCTTGTTCGCGCAGGTGCAGGGCAGGTTGGCATTCGCGTCCGATTTCGCTTGGGTCCATGTGCTGAGCGCGGGCGGCGTCCAGCCGACCGATCTGCCGGCGGCGATCGAATTCGCGGTCCTTCCAAATCCTTCGCGGGACGAGGTCCAGTTTGCGTTCCGTCTGCCGGCGCGCGGGGATGTTCGAATCGAGATCTTCAACGTCGCGGGTCGGCGTGTTCGCAGCTTCGCGATCGTGGGCGCCGCGGCGGGGGCGCACGCCGTTCTCTGGGACGGCCACGACGACGGCGGGCAGGAAACCGGCTCGGGGATGTACTTCGCGCGCCTGAGGGCGGGCGGAGTTGAAGTTCGTCGCTCGATCCTGCGGATTCGCTAGGGAGGATCGGCAAGGGAAAGGCACCGACATCACGAACGGATTGCCGCCCGAAGCCCCGGGCGATCCAAGCCCGGGGCTTCGCGGAGGGAATGGCTAGCGGGCGATCACCCACCTTCCGGTGATGCGGTCGGATCCGCCGAGCACCTCATAGAAATAGATCCCGCCGGACAGCCGGCTACCGGTTGCATCGCGCCCGTCCCAGGTCCAGGAAGTGGTCCCGGCGCCCTCGAGGCGCTCCGCTCGAACCACTCGACCCGCGGCATCGAACACGCGAACCCCCGCCCCTCCGGCCAGGGGATGGTTGAAGTGCACCGTGGCCGTGTCCCGGAAGGGGTTCGGAGCGGTCATGGAGACCAGCGCCTGTCCGGGTTCGCTCACGTCGCTGGGAGGCTCGAGGGAGAACGCTTTGACCCCGCGTCCCCGGGGACTGCAGAAGAGATCGGAGGTGGTCGCGCCGTAGCAGAGGTCCCACATGACCTGGTTCTCGATGCCGGCGTTAAGAGCGACCCAGGTGGCTCCATTGTCATGGCTGACGTAGACGCCGGTGCGGTTCCGGCCGGCATAGACGTCGCTGGTCCGCGTGCCCAGCATCGACCAGATGACGCTGGTCAGGCCGGAAGCGGTCCAGGTCACGCCGTAGTCGGTCGACTTGTACACGCCGGTATCGGTGCCGCAGAAGACGATCGAAGGATCGGCGTCATGAAGGGTCAGCGAAGGCTGATAGGTCGTCGATCCGACCGGCGCCGCCGTGAAGGTCGAACCGAGATCGTCCGAATAGTAGATCTGCCCCGTCATCTGCTCGTAGTTCACGAAGAGGCGTGGTCCGTTCGACGGATTCCGGCCCATGTTGAAGTCGGGGTAGAACCCGCCGGCGATCCCCGTGCCCACCTGGCTCCATGTGGTTCCGCCGTCGTTCGAGCGCCAGATCTGCTGGGTGACCGCGGTGCCGGTCCAGATGCGATCCGGATTGGCCGGATCGATGAGGATGCCTCGCATGAAGGTGCCGTTGAAGCCGACCAATACCCAGTTCTCTCCGTGGTCGGTGGAGCGGTAGACCCCGGTGGAGGTGGTGATGAACATCCGATCGCCCTGGCCGTGCTCGTGGTCCTTGGGGGTCAGCCGGTAGGTGGCCCACTGGTCCAGGCCGGTTGACTTCAGTTCCCAGGTCCGGCCGTAATCAAGGCTCCGCCAGAGGCCGCTTTGATCCGTTCCGGCCCAGAGCTCTCCCCGGTCCGCATAGTAGGAGATGGTCCGCACGAAGGCGTTATTGAGCCCTGTCTGGGAGACCACCCAGGAGGAGGCGGGCGCGGACGTGCGGTAGATTCCGCCGTAGTGCCCCACGAGCACTCCCTCGGCCGTGGCGGTCGAGGCGTACCAGAAGTTCGCCACGATGCCGCTGCTGTAGCTCGTCCACGTGGCTCCGCCGTTCGCGCTTTCATACACCCCGGCCCCGACGATCGGCGCGTAGATCACGCCGTCCTTCACGCTGACATTGGCGTAGCAGGTGCCGGAGAGGGTGAGGTTCCAGTCCACCCCTCCGTTGGTGGTGATGTAGATCCCGTTGGAAGTGGAGAGGATCGCATGGTCTCCATCGGCGGGATCGGCCCAAACGCCCCAGCCGTCCGTCGCGGGCCCGAGGGGGCTCCAGGTGGCTCCTCCGTCTTCGCTGCGGTAGCAGGCGGCGAGCGCGCTGCTCATGGCCATGTACATCCGCTCGGGAGCGGCCGGGCTCACGGCGAATCCCTTCATGTAGTAGGTATTGATCCCGACCTGTTGCCAGGTTTGCCCGCGGTCGGTCGAGCGCTTGATCCCCTGGTTGCTCGACATCCCGGCAATAATGACGTTGCCGTCGTTGGCCTTGACCCCGACGCCGATGGTGATGGCGGTGAAGGCGATCCGGGTCCAGCTCGCGCCCGAGTCGGTGCTGCGGTAGAGGCCGTCGTAGTAGGCGGCGTAGACCACGCCGGGCTCGGAGTTAGAGGCCGCGATCATGTAGGTGGGCATCCCTTGAAGCCCCGTGTCGCTCCAGTTCACCCCGCTGTCGGTGCTGATCCACACACCGCCGGATTCCCTGGCCAAGCTCAAACCCGCGGCGCAATAGATGCGGCTGTTGTCGGTCGGATCCGGCACCAGGGACTTGACGTTGCCTCCCCACGGCCCCCGGCCGTCCCAGACCAGATAACCTCGGCCCGCTTCTCCACCCGCGGGCTCCGAGGCGATGGCTTCGGCTTCCGAACCGGCCGGACCGTACCCTGGGGCGCTTTCCGCCCACGAGGGGAGGGCGCTGCCATCCAGCGTGCAGAGAGAACCAGGGGACGAAACATCGGCGAGAGAACCGGCGGCGAATGATGCGCCCCCGGCGCTCATGACCAGCGCGACGCCAACCAAACAAACCCCCAAGAGCCGGGGTTTAGCAATTCCAGCGACTTCGCGGATCCAAGAACCCATAGCAAGATGCGGCATCAACAACTCCTTTGTTGAGAGACCCGATGTTGAGAGACCCGATGCTGAAAGACCCGAAACAAGGCGGCCCATTGTCTCACCGACAACGGTCCGCGTCAAAAGGATACGAAGGACACGAAGTTGCAGATTCTTGGAATGGAATCCCGGCCCATGGTCTACCGGTAGATGGTCTTGATCTTCCCCCAGGTCGCGATGTTCTTTGTGATGGGCGGATCAGGCACCGCGGCGGTCCCACATGGGTTCGGCATGCAGAGAGTGCCCCCACCCAGGAAGGTGCCGCCGTCCTGCTGGCAGACGCTCTGGATCACCCACTCGCAGTGGCCGTTCGGCAAGCAGCAAGCCCCTGTAACGCATGGCAAGAGGCACCCTGGGCAGGGATTCGGCCTGCAGGTAGTGTCTTCGCCCTGCCACACGCCCCCCTGTTGCGCGCAATCGGGTTGCGTCAGGACCGTGCAGCTACCATCCGCGAAGCAGCAGGCCCCGGTGGACAAAGGGTTGCCCATGACCGGAACCGCTGCCGCGAACAGGCCAAGAATCGCGAGAGAAAACGTGAGAGTGAGCACACATCCCGATGGAGAAACCGAAATCCGTTTCATGGCGGAATCCTCCCATTCGGTGGACGAATGAGCGGCCGAGATACCGCGCAATCATTCTAGACCTCAGCGGGGCGGGGTTCCAGGGGTTCTCTCTCGCCGACGGTTGGGGAGCAGTGATTCGAACTCCGCTTCCATTGGGTTTTTATCAGGATTCCGGTGTTCTTATCTGGCCGTCTTGTCCGTCCTCACGCGGCCGCCCACAACTCCGACAGAACCTCGGCCTGTTCGAGCACCGTTTGCGTCGCCTTCTCCTGTTTGTCCGGCGGATAGCCGTACTTGCGAAGGATGCGCTTCACGATCACCCGCAATTGCGCGCGGACGTTCTCACGGATCGTCCAGTCGATTGTGACGTTCTTCTTCACTGTTTCCACCAGCTCGCGAGCGATCTTCACCAGCGTCGGCTCACCGAGCACCTTGACTGCACTGTCGTTGGTCTCCAGCGCATCGTAGAATGCAAGCTCGTCTTCGCTCAGATGCAGCGCCTCGCCGCGCGCGTTGGCGGCGCGCATGTCCTTCGCAAGCTGAATCAGCTCCTCGATCACCAGGGCGGTCTCGATCGCGCGGTTCTGGTACTTCCGTACGGCTTGCTCCAGCAGCTCCGCAAAGGATCGGGCCTGGACCACGTTGCGGCGTGACCGAATCTTGATTTCCCCCGCTAGCAGCTTGCGCAACAACTCGACCGCCAGGTTTCGCTGCGGCATCCCGCGCACCTCGGCTAGGAACTCATCGGACAAGATCGAAATGTCCGGCTTCTTGAGCCCCGCCGCGGCGAAGATGTCCACCACCTCGCCGGAGACAACCGCCTTTGAGATGATCTGGCGGATGGCGTGGTCGAGTTCTTCGTCAGTCTTGCGATCGGTGGGGGAACTCTTCGCCAGCACCGCGCGCACGGCCTGGAAGAACCCGACGTCATCGCGGATGCGCAGCGCCTTCTCGTGCGGCACGGCCAGCGCGAACGCCTGCGAAAGGTCCGTGACCGCGCGCAGGAGGCGGGGCTTACCGTCCGTCAACGCGAGGATGTGCTCCTGTGCAGCCGGCAGAAGCGACAGGCGATCCTGCGGCGTGCCCGTGATCCAGCGCGCCCAATCGAAGCCGTGGAAGAGGCCTCGGCAGATCTCGTACTTCTCAAGCATGACGGCGACGGCCTCGGCTTGATCGATGGCGGTCCTGCCGGTGCCGCCGCTCTCCGTGTAGATCGCGAGCGCCGCCTTCAGCTCGTCGCCGAGCCCGAGGTAGTCCACAACGAGCCCGCCCGGCTTGTCCTTGAACACACGATTCACCCGCGCGATGGCCTGCATGAGCCCATGCCCGTGCATTGGCTTGTCGACATACATCGTGTGCAGGCTGGGTGCGTCAAAGCCCGTCAGCCACATATCGCGGACGATGACGATCTTGAACGGGTCCTTCGGATCTCGGAAGCGCTGCGCGAGGGTCTCCCGGCGCGGCTTATTGCGGATATGGGGCTGCCAGTCGAGGCGATCCGTGGCCGATCCGGTCATCACGACCTTGATCGAGCCCTCCTCGTCTGCTTCGCCGTGCCAGTCGGGCCGGAGGGCAACGATCGCCTGGTACAGCCCGACGCAGATGCGACGGCTCATGCACACCACCATCGCCTTGCCGTCCATCGCCACGAGACGGTTCTCGAAGTGGTCCACAAGGTCGCTGGCGATGACGCGGATCCGGTTCTCCGATCCGACGACGGCTTCGAGCTGCGCCCACTTCGTCTTGAGCTTCTCCTTGCGCTCGACCTCCTCGCCTTCGGTAACCTCCTCGAACTCGGGGTCGATCTTCGGGCGCTCGGATTCCTTCAGCTCCAGCTTGGCGAGCCGGCTTTCGTAGTAGATGGGAACGGTGGCCCCGTCGATCACCGCCCGCTGGATGTCATAGACGCTGATGTAGTCGCCGAAGACGGCGCGCGTGTTGGCGTCGGTCCGCTCGATGGGCGTGCCGGTGAAGCCAATGAACGAGGCATTCGGCAGCGCGTCGCGCATGTGCCGGGCGAAGCCATCGATGAAGTCGTACTGGCTGCGGTGCGCCTCGTCGGCGATGACGACGATGTTGCGCCGCTCCGAGAGCACCGGATGGCGGTCGCCTTTCTCCTCGGGGAAGAACTTCTGGATCGTGGTGAAGACCACGCCGCCGGAGGCGACCTTCAGCTTCTCGCGAAGGTCGGCGCGATCCGCCGCTTGGACCGGCGGCTGGCGCAGCAGATCACGGCAGCGGGCGAAGGTGCCGAAGAGCTGGTCGTCCAGGTCGTTGCGGTCGGTCAGAACCACGATGGTGGGGTTCTCCATCGCAGGATGCAGAATCACGCGACCCGCATAGAAGGCCATCGTGAGGCTCTTGCCCGATCCCTGCGTGTGCCACACGACACCGACGCGCCGGTCGCCGGGATCGCCACCGGGTTTGAGCCCCGCTCCGTAGTGCGACCGGGGTTCCGCGACGAGTCCAAGGGCCACAGCCTGTGCCGCGCGCAGTGTCTCCTCGACGGCAACGAGCACCGCGTGGAACTGGTGATAGCCCGCCATCTTCTTCGTGAGCTTCCCGCCTCCCGCGTCTTCGAACACGATGAAGTGCCGGACGAGGTCGAGGAACCGGCGCTTCTCGAACACGCCTTCGAGGACGACCTGCAACTCTGCGATCCTTGGCGGCGCATCCTCGCGTCCGGTGATCGTGCGCCAGGGCTTGAACCACTCCTTGCCCGCGCCGAGTGTGCCGATGCGCGCCTGCACGCCATCGGAGACCACCAGCGCCGCGTTGGTGGCGAAGAGCGCGGGGATCTGTGCCTGGTAGGTCTGGAGCTGCTGGTGGGCGGTCCAGATCGTGGCGTTCTCGTCGGCAGGGTTCTTCAGTTCGATCACCGCAAGGGGCACACCGTTCACGAACAGCACCACGTCCGGTCGGCGCGTGTGCTGCCCCTCGGCAACGCTGAACTGGTTGACGGCAAGCCAGTCGTTGTTCTCGGGCGCGTCGAAGTCGAGCACCCGCGCCTGTGCGCCCGCGATCGATCCGTCGGGGCGGCGGTACTCCACCGTGATGCCGTCCACGAGCATACGGTGCACGGCGCGGTTCCGTTCGACGAGTGACGGGGCGTCGGTGCGGGTCAACTTGCGGAAGGCGTCGTCCAGGGCATCGGGCGGCAGGTCGGGATTGAGGCGCGCGAGGGCCTGGCGCAGCCGACGCTCCAGCACGACATCGCGGTAGTTCGGGTCGCCGCGCTCGGCGGCCGGCATGCCAGCGGCGATGTCGGGGCCGTGGAGGACGGCGTAGCCCAGCGCCTCAAGCCAAGCGAGCGCGGCGCCTTCGACGACGGATTCAGTGAACGAGGCGACCATCAGACAGGAAACCCTTAAATAAGAAAGTCATTGTTTCTCAAGCGCTTAGCGACGTCACCACCGCCAAGCCCGGGCCATCCCTTAAATGGGCTCATGCCCAGAACGGCAAATACCTCGCGTACTTGCGCGATCTGCCGACCCTCTCGTCAGCCTTGATCATCCCAGCCTCGATCGCGGCGGCAATCACCTGCGAGACAACCGCGCTCTTGCTCTCCGGTAGGCTGAATCGTTCCCGAAGGGACTGGTTCATCATCCGCTCCGACATTACCCACTTCAGCGCTGCGTGCTGGATCACTCGGTCGATCCTACTGCTCTTCTCTTCGCAGATACCCATACGTCGCATCAGGTCGGCAGGAAGCCCACCAGAGTCTCCCCGGTCACGTGACCGCTTCTAGCAGAGCATCCCGGAAGACCGCGAAACTGCGGGAGCGATTCCGACCCGGGTCTATACGTTTCCCGAGCGTTCGTGCCACCTCTGTCTTCCTCAATCCACTCTTGAAGTAGCCACCCTTCTGCAGCACTCGTTCGAATCCTTCCCATGTACCGCCTGGCACCGCGTCGGGATCCCGATAAGGGGCTTTCATGGGAATGCTCTCGGGTACTCTCGAATACGTCTCATGCACCGCGTCCCAATCGCCGAAATACCACGCTTCCAGTTCCTCGATGGCAATCCTGTTCACTACCTGCCAGGTCGGCCCCGCCCCGGCCGTGCGCGTACGAAGCCCAGCGTTCGCAGAGGCTTGCTCCATTCTCTGCTTCAGAATTCCACAGTCGTCTTCGTCACGATCGACAACGACCACGATGCGCCAAGTCTTCGGCAGCCAAGTCGCATAGCCCTGCATCCGAGCGGGCAACTTGCTGAGCAGATCATCCTTGCTTTGATAGGGATAGACCTCGAAGGTGGCTTTTCCTCCGAGCAATCTTGGTAGCAACTCTCTCAGGAACGCCTCCATGGACGGCTCCTCGACCTGGATTTCCAGGTGCTCCGCCTTCATGCGTGGCGCTTCCTGACAGGGGCAGGCGCTCCTTGGTTCACTAGCGGGTCGCCCATGCCGAAACGTCCTTCCAGCCAAAGATGTCCCAGCGAAGCTCCTGCAGCCATGAACTGCGGGACGCCCTGGATATCGGCTGCCCGAACAGCTTGCGTATATCCGGCCTCGTCGCGGTACAAGACACGCACCTCTTCCGGTCGCAGGGCATTGACGAAGAAGGGTGAGTGGGTGGTCACAAGGAACTGCCCGCGTTCCGAGGCCGCTCGGCATTCCTCGGCCAGTTCATTCAGCAACCGGGGATGTAGGAAGTTCTCTGGTTCCTCGATGCCGATGAACGGGGCCGGAGTTGGATCGTAGAGCAGCACGAGATAGGCCAGCATCTTCAGCGTGCCGTCGGAGGCGAAGCGCGCAAGCACTGGGTTTTCAAACGGCGCATCCTTGATCTGCAGCAGCAGCCGGCCATCCGGCATGGCCTCGGCCAGCACACGCTCGACCCGGGGCACGCGAGAACGCAAGACATCGAAGATGTGCTCCAGCCGGTCCTGATGCTGCTCGGCGAGGAACTGGATGACGTTCGCCAAGTTGTCGCCGGTGCGCGAGAGCCGCTCCTGCGGCCCCGCCTCCGGTTGGCCTCGCGTGTTGTCCACGGAGAAATAGGACACATACCAACCCGTGATGAACTCGCGCAGCGCCGCTACTCTGGGGTGCTCGGCGAACTGGCCTAGTGCATTGACTGCGATAAGGTCGGGCGACTTCAGAGGAATCTTGATTCGCTTGTCTTCCTCATCCGGCTTCTCGCCGCTAACAGCGCTTCCATGACCCTCGTGATACTCGAGAAAACGGAATGGTCGGCCGTGGCTACCACGCTTCCACCTGAGTGACTCCTCCACGACAACCGGTGCGCCCTTGCGCTCGTCGACCGACAGGTGGTAGGTGATTAGCGGATAGCCTGGTTCTCGGTATTTGATTTCGATGACCAACGGCCCGTCCGAACCGCGTGTCTTCAGCTCCTTCGCCCGGCCGCGCCGGTCCCAAGCGCGCCGGAGACCAGATTCGAAGCACTCCGACAGGAAGGCAAAAACATCGAACACCGTGGATTTGCCGCTACCGTTTGGGCCGAGCAGCACAGTCAAGGGAGTCAGGTTCTTGAACTCCACACGTCGGAGCGCCCGGTAGTTCTCCGCCCTCAGGTATTCGATGCGAGCCGGCTGCGTTCCTCCGTCGGAAGTCATGATGAGTCTCTCCTTTTCGCATTCATCATATCGTTTCCCTCACGAGGCGCTCGGCATCCTTCGCCCAAAGCTTGCGCGAGATTAGCATGGGCAGCAGCGTGTCGCGCACGCCAGCGTAGCTGACGAAGGAACTGCCGGGTTCACTCATGCATCGCCGGCCTCTTGCTCCTGAATCTCCTTCAGGGAGCGTCCCTTCGCGTCTTTCCACTCGATGCGGCCGTTGGCCGTGCGGCCCAGCAGCACGCCCGCAGCGGTGGAGGGCGAGTTGAACGTGTAGTCCTGCGCGAGTTGGAACGCGTCCCCCGCATCCACGAACACCCCTGTCTTCAGCAGCGTCCTACGGAGTTCCGCCACGTAAGCGTGGATTGATGGCACTTCGGTCTTCACAGCGGTGGAGCCTGCCCGCACCACGAATCCCTCCGGGCTGTCGATGCCGCGCGCGTCGATCCCCTTGCCCTTCAGCAGCAGATCGTACTCCTTCGCTCCGCTGACCTTGGCCTTCTCGAACAGGTTGACGCCGACAACCGGCAGGCACAGAAGTAAGTCAGCCAGGAACCCCTCCGCATCGGCCGCGTCAGCCTCCGAGAGGGCGGGCAGTTGCGGTGCGTTGCCGTTGTCCAATTCACTGCGTTTGGCCTCGTTCGCCAAGGTGACCAGGCGCGCGGCAACTGGCCGGACTCGCCCGGCCCCCACAGCACATATACGCCGGTGCGCTTAAGCTCCGGGCGCTGCCGCGTCTCGGCAAACAACGATCGTGGAAACACCAGCCCTTGGCCGGTCCAGTTAGACTTCTCAACGATGCGCAGGCCTTCCGGCTCTCCGGACGGGATGAAGATGCGCACCGAGAAACCTGCCATTGCCTTGGCCATCATTCTCTCCTGTCGATGAATCTTTCCGCATCCTGAACACGCAGCTCGCCGGAAATGAGCGTGGGCAGCAGCGTGTCGCGTAAGGCGGCGAGGGTGCGGGATTCGCGAACACTTGCCACGAGGCGTTGCCGAAGTGGGAGAACGGCCTCGAAGAATTGCTCTATCACGGCCTTCGGTGGCACGACTAGACTAGCGCCCACGATGACCTTTGCGTTCATATTGGCCTGAACCGAGCCGCTCTTCGCTCCCTGGGAATACTCAACGTACAGGTCTGATTTGAGAAAGCCATGCACATAGTAGCTGTAGGCGAGTGATGTCGTTCTCAGCCGAACAAGGTAGGACGCAAATACGGCATCGACCTCTTCTTCGATGATGGCTGATTTGCCCGGATCGGCCATTCGCGCGACGACCAAGTCTCCAATCCGCAAAACGTAGAGTGCTCGTGCTGCTGGACCGATAGCGCAGTGAGGGACGTCGCTCCACACGATCCAGTTCCGTTTGTTGATATCTGTTACGCGGAGGAACTTAGGGCCGATCGGTTCATCAACCGCACTCGCTGTGTAGCCATACTGCGTCGAGCAAATGTCAGATAGTCTCCTCACACGCCACGCTTCCGGGATCTCACCGAGTTCGGAGTCCACAAGGCGGTCGGGGAAGAGGACGGCGAGGTTCCTGGGCAGGCCGGGGTCGCGGCCTTCGGCCTTGGCGCGGACGGGGTCGAAGTCCACGAACCACGACTTGAAGAGCGCCCGCGCCATCGCCTCCAGCGTCTCGTTCATCCGCCGGTTCAGCTCGATCTTGTCGTCCA
>Ga0209777_10001802_pt1 | contig 29697 bp, 23 predicted proteins | sample FrelakmetHBP12HB_FD_187147 | JGI IMG/M metagenome (GOLD analysis project Ga0209777, IMG submission 187147) | Freshwater lake sediment microbial communities from the University of Notre Dame, USA, for methane emissions studies -HBP12 HB (SPAdes)... | ecosystem: Environmental > Aquatic >...
GATTGGAACGGAAAGGGCTGGGCGCCGCCGCGTAAATTGTGGTTTGCGGCGTTGGTGAACTTCCTGCCGAACGTGCCGGACCAGCCTGAGTTCAAGCTTCGCACCGGCTTTGACGACTTCGATGTCTACCGCTCGTTCGATGACGGCACGGGCAAGTGGACCCTGGGCATCAGCGGCGAGGCGCCGCTCAAAGCGAAGCAGGAGGAGGTCTCGGTCAATGTGGTCGAGCGCAGCGGCGCGATGCTCGCCACTCTCGTTGCCACGGGAAAGCAGATGCTCACCGCCGAGGTCCCCGTCGGTCCGGGCCGCATTGCGTTCGAGCCCCTGGCCGCCCGCCCGGTCGCGGTCGTCAACGGCGACATCGCGCTCGAACTCGCGCCGGAGACCTACCGCCACGTGCTCCTGGTCCCGCAGCCCGCGAGGCCAACGCTGCTCTGCGCACTCGGCGCGCGCCGCCCAGCAGCCGGGATATACGATGCCGTGTCGCGCAAGCTGTCAATCTCCGCTGACGCGGCCGAAGGCGCCAACCTTCAGCTCGCAATCTTCTCGCGCTCCGCGCCCAAGTCCGTGCTCACTGCCCGCGGTGAGAAGCTCCCGTTCAACTACGAGCCGGAGTCATCGCTCGTCCTGGTGGACCTTAAGCCCGCGACGGGGGAGCGGATAGAGGTGTCGTTCCAGTAGTCCGCCTGTCGTTGGTTCCCTCACTTCTTGCCGGCGTCCCCGTCGGACCGAAACAGCAAGGGTACGAACTCGTGCAGATGCCGCCGCCAGGTGAGCCACTCGTGGGCGGTGCCCGGCGATTGATAGAACACGCTTCGGATGCCGGCCTTGTCCAGCGCCTCATGCAGGATTTGCGCCGCCTCGAAGAGGCGCTGCTCGGCGGTGCCGGCGCCGAGCCACAGCAGCCGGTATCTGTTGTTGAATGCCGCCGGGTCGGCAAACGCGCCCGAGTAAGCGGTCTTCAGGTCCTGCGCTCCTCGCAACGGTGCGCTGAACGATCCTATCCAGGCGAAGTTGTCCGGATGGGCGAGCGTGATCTGAAGCGTCTGCGCGCCGCCCATCGACAGCCCCGCCATCGCGCGATGCTCGCGGTCGGGCAGGGTACGGTAGGTGGCGTCAATCATCGGGATCAGGTCGTGAACCACCACCTGCTCGAACAGGTTCACCTGCCCGGTTCCGCGCCCCTGCGTGGCGATGGCCTGGACTACTCCCGGAGCCGCGGCATACCCTTGCTCCATCACGATGAGCAGCGGTTTCGCCTTGCCCTCGGCGATCAGGTTATCGAGAATGAAGTTCGCGCGGCCCTGCTGGATCCAGCCGCGTTCGTCCTCGCCGGCGCCGTGCTGCAGATACAAGACCGGGTAGCGCGCGGCTGCGCTGCGGTCGTACTCTGCGGGAGTGTACACGTAAGCGCGCCGCCACGCCTGGGTCGTTTGGGAGAAATACCACCGGATACGCACATCGCCGTGAGGGACGTCTTTGGCCGCATAGAAGTCCACGTCGTTTTCGGGCACTTCCAAGGCGCTGCACTCCCGGCCCCAGCCGAAATACGTCTCGCTAGCGGGATCGCTGACCACGGCCCCGTCGATCAGGAACCAGTAGTAGTGGAACCCGGGAACCGCGGGCGGGGTGGTGATGCTCCAGGTTCCATCCTCGGCGCGCGTCATCTCCATAGGCCCCTTGCCGAGGCCGTTGTCATCACCCCCCGGCTGCAGTTGGACCTTCCTGGCATCGGGTGCCTTGATACGAAACGTCACGCGCAGATCGGATTCGATGCGCGGGTACTCCGCTCCCCGCGCGTTCGAGCTGGCCGGCCGCGAATCCACTGCCTGGCCTCGCCAAAAGCCGCTCACCAACACAACGAGCAACAGAATTCGGTGCATCCGATGATTCTACTCGCCGCGAGCAATGCTCAGCTCGTTCGACTTCAGGCGCCGCACGCGCACCAAGCGAGGCGGAAGCGTGGCCGGCCTCTCAGGACAGGCAGACTTCAGCGAAGGGCTGGGACAGGTCCGTGGTGAAGTAGCGCTCCATGCGGTCCGGGAACACGGTTACAATACGGGCCGGCCCGAGGCTGTGTGCGGCAATGATCGCCGTCCGCGGCCACCTCAAATGTGCCCGCCGGTCAGGCTGTAGATCAGCAGGCTGAGAACGATCAGGGTGATGACAAGGTACTTGAAACGTCCTCCGCTTCAGTACCTCGCCACCGTGCCGGAACAGGAACAGTGCTCCGCCTGCGAGCACCAATGCCGCCGCCAGCATCACGCCCGCCCGCAGAAGGTGCGCGACGGCCGTTTCGATCCGTTTGTCGCTCCATGACTGCCGCAATGCCGGGGCGCCCGCGGAGGTTGCGACGGACCGGCGATTCCTGACAGGTTTTTGGCACGCTCGCTTTGGCGAGCTACAATGACCGTCGTGCCTCAACGGGCGGAGAGAGAAGTGCGGACCAGGGATCCTGCGATCTCCTGGCCGGTTCGCGGACCAGCGCGGAGGCACACGCATGCACGCGTGGTGGAGTGAAGCAGCGAAGTGGTTCGCGGCGGCGCTCATTGGCGCGGGAACCTGCGGGGCGGCCGAAACGCGGCGAGAGTTCGAAATCCTCGTTCCCGTTCCGCCGGCGCTCACCGGAGAGGCGACGAGAATCACTCCGGACACCCTGACCGCCTGGCTCGGCAACACGCGCCTGGACGTGCTTTCAGTTCAGGGCCGTGAGCGGGCTTCGCACACCCCGATCGTGGTTGTGCTGGACCTGCTCCACACCGAGACCGAGCAGTTGGCTCGGGTAGCCGCCGAAGTCATCCCGCTGCTTCCCGAACTCCAGCGACGGCGAGCACTGGTGATCTCGACGGCGCCGACCCAAGGCCTGATTGAGACTCTGTACTTCGGGTCGGGCAGCCGCGTATCGATGGTCAAGGCCGGGGGTGCCGACGACCTCGAGAAACTCGCTCAGGCGTGCCGTGAGCACGCTGCCGGCTGCCCCGGTATTGTGTCGTGGGGCTACCAGCACAGAGGGACGAAGATAGTGCCCGCCCTGAGCCGTGCTTTCGATGCGTCCCAAGCTCCGGTGCGCGTCTTCTGGCTCTCGGGGGACCAGGTGTGGTGGGAAGTCAAGGCAGACGAACTGCGTCCGTCTCCCCAGACGGCGTCCTGGGCGGCATGTCTGCCGAATGTCAGCGAGGCCGGGATTTCCGTATTCCCCATCTTCATGCCGGACGCAACCGGATTTGTGGGTCCGGATTCCGAGCCCGAGGCGAATGCGACAGCCGCAGAGAACGGTGGTGTCGTGGCAACCGCCGCGGCCTCGCCGGGGGAGGCGCTTCGGAAATTGCTGCAGATGACGGACAACTCGCTTGTGGTCCGGCTGTCCGGCCCTGTCACAGACGCTCCCAGGAAACTGAGAATCGCGAGTAAGGCGCCCGCCGTTTCGCTGCATTTCGAGCGACGGTTCGTTATCAACCCGCCCGGATACCAGCGTGACGAGTCGCTTCTAAAAGAAGTTGCCGTGCGGGTTGCTCTGCCTTCCGGGGACCTGCATCTCCGCCCGGGCTGCGGAGCGCAGCGCGTGTTCGCAGACGACCTGAAGGTTACGATGCAACTTCCCGACGCCGTGATGTCGGCTCCCGCAGGCCGGCTCGATACCTGGGTCGAATACTCGCATCCGGTGGGGAAGGCGTTTACGGAGAGGCTCGCGCTCACACGGCCGCAAAGGCAAGGGCTGGTCGAGATGAGGGGCGGCGTATGTCTGCCGATGGCGACCGGCTCCATGGCGCGTGGCGAATTGAAATTCCGGCTCTTTGTATTTGATGAGACTACGGGGTGGCTGGGAGCGGTCAGCGCGCGGCTGTCCAAGTAGCGGGCAGCGGCTCGCGCGGCGCGATCATGTCCGCCGCGCAGGCTGACGCTATGCCAGGCTGTCGATCACGCGGTGCAGGCTCCGGTTCACGGTTTCGGCCGTGGGGCCAAGGGCCGAATTGCCCACGATCGAAAGCATTCGGGCGGCGTCGATTGCGGCAACGACGGTCTTGCCCTGGTCCTCGTAGACCACCACATTACAGGGCAGCAGGAGCCCGATGTTCAGCTCGGCCTCGAGCGCCTGGTGCGCCAGCGGCGGATTGCAGGCGCCGAGGATGACGTAGTTCCTGAAATCGACGCCGAGCTTCTCGCGCATCTTCTCTCTGATGTCGATCTCGCAGAGCACGCCGAATCCTTCGGCCTTCAGGGCGGCGCGAGCCTTCTCGAGGGCTTCGGGGAACGGGACATCGAGAGTGCGTTGGTATCCGTACGTCAGGGTTTGCTGTTGCATGGTCTTTCCACCGTCACGAGCGGAGGTGCTGCACGCGCCGGACCCTCCTGCGAACAGGATAGCGCCGCTCCGGTTGCGGAACGGCGGCCGGGCTCTCCGGGTGCGAGCCACTGGCTGGTTTGACGCAAAGTTACCAGAGGAGCACCGTACCAGGACGAAACCGGCCCCGGGCAGCGAGACAGCAATCTACTTTCGCCCGCTACTTCAGGGTGATCACGGTATCGTCAGGCGACGTGATCTTCCCGATCTGAAGAATGAGCGGCACCTCGCCGGCTGGCGCGGACTCGGGCACCTGCACGTTCAACTGCAGGACGCCGGCGTAGGTCAGGCCGGAGAAGAGCACCTTCCCCGCGATGCCGCCGAAGGTCACGCCCACATCGTTGAATGGCTCGGGCCACTCGCCCGTGCGAGGCAAGCGCCCGTCGATGCCGAACGGCCACGTCTGCCCCTCGCCTGTGGCAAAGAACGTCACGATGGAGCCTCGCGCGGCCGGGGCGGCGGCCGAGTTCATCGAGCCATCGCCGGCATTGACGATAATGCCGCGCCCTCTCTCGCCGAATGTGAACGGCGCCTTAAAAATGCCTGGCGCCGACTCCGCAACCGGGATCTGAAGGTCATTCGACGCCCGGCCCTCGTGCTCGACACGGAGCGTGGTAGTGTCTTGAAACCACACATAGTAGGGCACGACGGCGCTTACCTGGTATTTCGAGGAGTAAATCATGGGCGCCTGGATGCCATCGAAAAACACCTTGGTGCTGCCGGCGAGGTTCGAGAGGTAGCCGGCCTCGTCATAGAACGCATGGGCGACTCCGTCGGGAGAACATTCGGGCCTGCCTGCGCCGCAATCGGGGCCCAGGTCGGAGCCGAAAATCGTCACGATTTCGCCGGGTGCAACCGGGCCGCGCGCGAAGCTGGCCGCGTTCACTACGCCCTCAATGGTGATTGCGGGCGTGGCCCCCGGCGCCGGTGCGACCTCCCACGAAAAGATCTGGCTACGCCCCATGGAGGCGCCCGCATAATCCCAGACATCCATGCGGGCACTGACGGTGCTCGCGAAGGAGTCTTTGAACGTGATGTTCGCCACGACCCGGAGCTCGTTGCCTTCCTGCAGCGTTTGCGAGGACCGAAGGTCGATCAAGCATCCGTCAGACGTAAGCGTCTCTGTGTCTCCACTCAAGCCGTACTGGTCGCCCATCATGAATTCGCCGAGTAGCGGAAAGGCATAAAACTGACAAGCCCCGTTACTGTCGTACAAGCGTACTCCCGCGGTCTCGATGTCCTGCGCGCCGTTCGGGTCGGAGAAACGGAAAGTGAAGGTCTGCTGCCGGCCTCGGCCGGAGCCGGGGCTGACACCGATCGTAACGGGAGGCGCGTCAGGCGTGACGGTCCAGGCGCCCAACTGCACCCAGCCAGTGTCCGCGCCGGACTGGTCCTGAGCGGAGCCGTAGATGTTCAGGTCGCCGGGCTGCAATAAGGCCACCACGACCCAAAGGTCCCCACCCAGGTAATCGACGAGGGCAAGGCGGCACTGGCTGCTTCGCAGATCGCTGACGCTGTAGACATCGACCGGGCCGAGCCAGCCTGAAGCGCCATCGGAAAGGCGAACCGTCTGGGCGGTGGTGTCGTACTCCACGGCACATCCGCCGGCAAGGTCAGGCTTGTCATTGAAGTTCATGCGGACGATGGCGATGTCGTCGATGCCGTTGGCGTCGTCAAAATACATGTCGAAGGAGCCGGAGGGGCCGCTGCCCGAGGTGGGATAGACACCTGTGACATCAGGCGGAAGGTTGAAGGCGGCCTGCTGGATCTCTACTGGTCGCCTGCCGATGGCCAGTGTTGCCGTGCGGGCCTCCAGTTTCGGATTGGCCCGCACGGTATAGGAGACCGTACCATTGCCTGTGATGGTTGTGCCCGGTGCAGGCGAGTTCGGGACGACCCACGACGTCGAACTGAGAACGCCCCACTGGCAGGCTGGGGGCGCCGTTACCGCAATGGTTCCTGATTCAGTGCCGGCGCCGTGTGCCTTCACTGACGCGGAGAGGGTGGCGCAGGCCTCCTCGCGCAGGCTGACCGAAAGGCCGTCCGGACCGGCATCCTGGACCTGCATGGTTCGGGGCGACCAGCGATCCGCCCACGTGAGGCCGGCAGCGAGTGGCGCGTCCTCGAACGTCCCAAACGGGGAGGTTAAATCGAGCAGATCGGTTTCGCCCTCCGCGTAGCCGCCGGCGCCGTTGCTGGCATCGGTGTAATGAACGGTCGCGCCTCCAAATGCCGCCGACGGCAATGAAGGCTCATAGGCTCCTGTCGGCTGGCGGTATTCGAGCCAGAGCCAATCCTCAACGCCTTGGATGCGGCGCACCTTGGCCGCCTTGGTCTGACCTTCGGCCGGTGTAGCCGTGATCGGCGACAGCCTCACGGTGGCCTCGTGCTCGACCGTTGTCACGTCCTTGTCTGCCAGCCAGCCGATGGCGAGCTTCTCCTGAATGTTGTAGTGGCCCAGGGAGGAGCTGAAATCGCCCATCGGCGAAAACGGGTCTCCGTATGAGTCGCGCGCGCCCTCAAGCTCGGGGGCGCCGAGGGGCTCTGAATCGTACGTGCGCGACGCCGCATGCATCGCGCCGAGGTTATGGCCGCCTTCGTGAGCGGCGACAAACAGGTGGTAGTCCGTGGTCCAGGCGGAGGAGACAGGAAGCCAGGTGACGGAGGCCGGCACACCGGCCAGCCCGGTTGAGAGGCAGCCAACAGTGCCCTCCCCGCCGTAGTCGCAGCCGCCTTCGGGCTCGGGGAAGTAGACGAAGATACGAGAGTACTTCGTGAGATCGACCTGCTCCCCGGCCTTTTTCGCCGCTGCGACAGCAAGTTCCATTTCCTCATCGCACCTGTAACTGCGGTCCAACTCCAGCCAGCCGATGACATCGCCCGAGGCCGAGGCGACGCCGTAGGAGGCCTCTTTCCAGTAACTGTCCAGGGATCGATCGGAGGCAAAGAGCACCTGCCGGACGTCCTCGGGTGTCAGTTGCGGCGCGGCAACGTTCGGGAAGGTGACTAGGATAGCGATGACTTTCTGATCGCCTTTTGTGTCACAGCCCGGCTGTTGCGCAGCAGCCAGACGGGTCAGGCCTGCCACGGCGACGCGGGCGCCGAGGCGCAGTCCCCGCACATCGGCGAGGCCGCCGGCTTTGACGCAGTGCGGCGTTTCGGGGAAGTAAAGGTGGAGCGTTTCTTGAGCCGATCGGAGCCAATAGCGCTCCGTACTCTGCCGTGCGCGGAAGCGGTCCTCAATGGCTCGAGTGACGGTCCCTCCCCAGTGGCCGCGAAGCTCCAGGTTCCGGCCAATCTGCGGGAACGCGCGCAGAAGCTGTTCGCGGTCCGGAGTGGACAGTCCGATCCGCAGCGCGCGGGCGGGATTGCGCTCAATGAGCTCGGCCATTGCGGCGGCGCGGTCTGCAGCGAGGGCCACAACGCCCGCGGCACTTTCACGTTCCGGGAAGGCCTTGCGACCGATGCCTGCCGCGGTGGAGAGCCGGGCGGTCAGCCCGGCGATGCGCTGCTCCAGAACCTGAGTGCTCCCGGCCTTGGGCGGAGGCGCGGCAGGGAGGGCTGGCGAAACAACGAGGGTGAGCAATGCGAGAAAGCATCCGAATCGTCCCAAGCTGTTACCTCCAGATTTGAGGGCGAATTAAAGATAATCACCCCGAATTTACTGGAAAGGATAACTCAGGACCGAGGCGGTGGCAATGATAATCGGCGTTGTGGCAGCAGAATAGGTCCGGCGTGCGGCGGACTAATGCCCAGGCCACGTGGAGTAAGGGTAAGTACCACGGCCCGAGGTTCTTGCCGCCCGTGCGGACCGTCCGGCTAGCGCTGGCTCCCTTCTGCAGGATTACGAGCGGTTACATGTAAATCCCGCCGTTGATGTTGATCTGCTGGCCGGTGATGTAGTCGCCATCGGCCGCGAGAAACACTACGGCGTCGGCCACCTCTTCGGGACGGCAGAAGCGGCCCATCGGGATTTTCGCCTTGATCTGGTCGAGAATGTTCTGCGGCACGGACTCGAGAATCTCGGTCTCGGTGAATCCCGGAGCAACGGCGTTCGCCGTGATCCCGTGGCGCGCCATTTCGAGAGCGAGCGTCTTGGTGAACGCAGCGATGCCGCTCTTGCTGGCCGCATAGTTGGCTTGCGCCAGGGCGCCTGTCTGGCCGAGATACGAGTTGATATTCACAATGTGGCCGTGCTTCTGGTCGATCATCGACGGCAGTACGGCGCTGGTGCAGTAATAAGTTCCGTTGAGGTTCACGTTGATGACGTCGGCCCAATCGCCTTCAGCGGGCTTGCGGATGGGTTTCTCGCGTGAGATACCGGCGTTGTTGACCAGAATATCGAGGCGGCCCCACTTATCTAGTACTGTCTGGATCACGGCTTTGGCCGCGACGGGCACGGAAACGTTGCCCTGGACGGCGATCGCCTGCTGTCCCATATCGGCGATGCGGCGAACAACTTCGTCCGCTTCGGCCTGCTGGGAGCGGTAGTTTACCGCGACGGAAGCGCCGCGGCAGGCGAGCCCCAGTGCGATCGCGCTGCCGATTCCCCTGGATGCACCGGTTACCAGTGCAACCTGTCCTGTCAGTCCGTCCCTCATCGTCTTTTTCCTCTGAGGGGTCCGAGGGGAACGCGAGTCCCGCACCCCCTCCCGGCCCGGTTCCGGGGTTCCCGGAGTTCCGGGCCGGCCATGCGCTAGTCCGTGGGTTTCCCAGCCCCGAACTTGCCCAGATGCTCCAGGCTAGTTGCGCGCCCCTTCGATTACAGCCGCGATCCCCTGCCCGCCACCAATGCACATGGTGACGAGGGCGTAGCGGCCGTGAATTCGTTCGAGTTCGGCGTAGCGCGCAGCGGAAGGGCAGCCTGAGCGCTCGGTGTCACATGCGGCAAGAGGCCCCGTGTGACTCATGGTGGTGCGTGCGCGCGGGTGCGGCCAGTCGGGCAGCTACTGTCCTACCACGCTTTCGAGCGGCGGCAGGTGGCCCTTGGCCACCGCATCATGGCCGGCGTTACGGAATCTCGACTGCAGTCGTCTCCAGAACTCGTACTCGGCGTCGAAGCGCCCCAGCGTCGTCCCCAAGCGGTATGGAGTGTACTCGGCCAGCCACACCCCGCGGTAGAACTCGCGCAATTGCGTTATGGCGTCCATGAGGTCCACCAGGCGGCTGTGCGACTCGTAAATGACCTCGGAATCGAACTCATGCCAGAAATTGTCCGGGTGAAAATCGGCGGCGATCTGCTGCCACCGCTCGGCGATCTCGAGCGCATTCAGGTAACGGAACGATGCGTAGTTGAGCATGCGCGCGCCGAAGAGGAGGCTGTTGAGCGTGACCGGCTGGCCTCCTGCCTTCAAGGCCGCGTAGAGACTGGTCTCGGCGTCTTCCGCCAGCAGCCGGGCCGCGCGCAGGTCTTCCCGGTGCTCGGCTGAACGGCGCAGACGGACCTGGTCGAAGGGCGATTCCCACAGCTCGTAGAACGATTCCTCTCCGATCCCTTTTTCCAGCGTGATCTCGCTGCGGTTCATGCTCTCGAGTGCGTCGGCAACGTGCGGGGCCGCGGCGGCGGGGTACATCAAGTCCGCATATTGGCGGAAAAAGCGCCCGCGCTCCATGGGAACGGATTGCCACGGCGCGGCCGTTCCGTAAGCAATGGCGGGCCACGACATTCGCAGCGGGCTGAAAGAGCTGTCGAGCCACACGGAGTTGATGAGCCCAAGCGCCTGCGACTTGCGTCCCGCCGCGAGGAAGTTGTCGATGTTGGCGAGTGTCATATCGAAGTCAACGGCGACGACGTGCCAGTTCGCAACTCCGGTCTGGACGAAATGGGGCAAGCCATGCGCGACGAGCGGGTCGATCCACTTCTTGACGTTGGGTTGCGCATCGTAATCCCAGGCCACGGGGATGAAGCCCTTGGGGAGATTCTCGATGATGCCGGGGTATTTGACCACGATATCGGCCCAGGCCATGACGGTTTTCCCCCGCTCTTGAAAGAGCCGCGTGACTTCGCTCAACTGCCTGGTGAACAGCTTGGCCGGCGCGGCGCCGCCCTGCTTTTTGGCGAGCATTTCGATCTGCCAGGTTTCGTCGAAGCCGACGTGGACGAACGGGCTGGGGAAGAGGCTGGAGATCTGCGAGGCCCAGTCCGCCATCACCTTCATCACTTCGGGATTGGTGGGATCCAACTCCGGCCCATGGGGAAACGCGCCGAGGCGGGAATAGTGCTCGACTCGCAGGAGGTCGTGCAGGTGACCGTAGAGTTCGAGGAAGGGCACAACGTCGATGTGGCGCTCGCGTCCATAGGCGACGATGCGGCGGATCTGCTCTTTCGAGTAGCGCCCTTCGGGGTTGAGCAGCGGATAGCCGTCGAACTCGATGCTGGCCTCCGAGTACAAGTAATACTGGTTCGCCTTCCAGCGCGCGAGAAATTCGATCTGGCGCTTGATTTCCTGCTCGGTGGGCAGAGGTCCGTGGCTGGTGTCGATCATGGTCCCGCGGTAGGCGAGGCTGGGCCAGTCGCGAATCTCCACCTCGGGCAGCCACGCGTTCGGACCGCGGTCCTCCACCAGTTGCCTGGCTGTCTGAACGGCGTAGTAGAGTCCGGCGGAAGATGCGGACCGGATTTCGCCGCCGGCTGCCGTGATCTTGAGCGTGTACGCCTCCCGCGAGTCCGGCCCCGGTTTTTCGCCGGGGGCGGGAAGCGGAACATCGGGAGTGGTGCGCACCAGCAGAATAGTCTTCCCGCTTGTCTCAAAGGGCGCCACTGGGAGTGGGGCGGCTGGTTCGCTCAGGAACCGGGCCAATTCGGCCGCCGCGAAGCGGTCTTCAGCGCTTGGGTTCCTCTGCAGGCGGACGGTGAGCCCGGCCAGACTGCACCGGCCGCTCCCGTAAACGGCCTGCTGCGGCCGCGGCAAAAGCGTGTGCTGCCCGGAGAAGAGCGTGCCTGCAACGACAGTTACGAGGGCGAAGCGTTTGGTCATTATGATCTGCCTGGACAAACCGGTGACGATTCTATCCAATTCCGAGGACGGTTCTCGCTTGGCGGAGTGAGCGCTGTCCCATCCCGAAGCAAAAACAGAATATCATTCGATGACGGTGGCAGCGCGCGTTCGAAGCGCGGGACGTGGCTTGTGCGCACGGGGACCGCAGTCAGAAGCGAGATCGGGAGGCAACTACGATGAACCGCAGGGAATTTGTGGGCATGACGGCTACGGGCATTTCGCTCGCGGCGCGCGGGAGAGCCGAGGAGAAGCGCTTCCGAATGGGAGTGATCGGCACTGGCGGCCGCGGGCGCAGCCTCGTCAGCATCCTCATGGTTATGCCGGATGTGGATGTGCCGGCACTGTGCGACGTCAACAAAGAGAACCTCGCCAAAGCGGTGGACATGGTGCTGACGGCGGGGCGGCCGAAGCCCGAGGGCTATGCGGGCGGGCCGGAGGACTACAAGCGCCTGCTCGATCGCGACGATCTGGACGGCGTGCTGATTGCGACTCCGTGGGAGTTGCACACGCCTATGGCGATCTCCGCGATGAAGGCGAAGAAGGTCACGGGCGTCGAGGTGCCGATCGCGATCACGGTGGCCGAGTGCTGGCAACTGCTGAAGACGCGGGATGAAACCGGCACACAGTGCATGATGCTCGAGAACTGGAGCTTCCGGCGCGACAACCTGGCGGTGTTGAAGATGGTCCGCGCGGGGCTGTTCGGCGAAATCAACTACGCCCACTGCGCGTACGCCCACGATTGCAACGACGAATGGTTCTTCAACAACGGCGTGCCTCGCTGGTCCGCAACGTACCTCATGACGCGCAACGCGGACCAGTACCCGACCCACGGCCTGGGCCCGGTGTTGAGTTGGATGGACCTGAACTGCGGCGACTATCCCGCATATCTGACTGCTACCGCGACGCGCGCGATCAGCGTGAACAACCACTTCCGGAAGAAGTACGGTCCCGAGCACCCGATGGCGAAGCAGAAGTTCAAGCAGGGCGACATCGTCAACACGGTGATCAAGACGGTTCAGGGGAAGACCATCGTGGTGTACAACGACATGGTCTCGCCGCGGCCTTACGACAACCGGTGGGAGCTTTCGGGCACGGATGGCATCTATAGCCAGGGGCACAACGCTGTTTACCTGGAGGGCGTGAGCCCGCATGAGCACGCCTGGGACCCGTTCGATCCTTACCAGGAGAAGTACGACCATCACTGGCATCGCGAAGCCCAGGCACTGGCCGGGAAGCTGAAGATCGATGAGGTGTCGCACGGTTCACCCGACTACCTGGAGATCCGGACGTTCGTGGATGCGGCGAAGGAAGGGAAGCCGTTGCCGTTGACGCTCGAGGACTCCATCCTGATGAGCGTGCCCGTGCCGCTGTCCGACGAATCGATCGCCAAGGGCAGCGCGCCCGTGCCGTTCCCCGATTTCACGCGCGGCAAGTGGAAGACGAATAAGCCGTACTTCGCGCTCGAGAGCTAGGCGATTCATGAGCGAGCAACCGAGCGACATGACAATCGCCAGCACTGCGGCACTGGGCAAGCCCCGCAGCCGTCCTGTGTTGTGCCTCATCGCGCTGCTGCTGGTGAACCTGATGTGGGCGTTCCAGTTCACCGGCGCGAAAATCGCCACGGCCCGGCTGGGACCGATAACAGTTGCGTTTCTGCCGATGGCGCTGGCGACGCTTGTGCTCGCGCCGTTGCTGTTGCTCCAGCGGCGGGGACGTTCGGGTACGACCCCGGTGAGATCCGGGCTTCGCGACTTCGTTCTGCTCGGCGTCCTCGGCAGCGTGCCCGCGCAGGTCTGCCTGGCATGGGGTGTGAAATACTCGCTCGCATCGAATGCGAGTGTGCTTACGCTCACGATCCCGGTGGTGACCGCGCTGATGGCAGCAGCCCTGCTGGGCGAGAGGATGACGCCGCTGCGCTGGGTGTCGTTTATCCTGGCCATCGCGGGTGTCCTGCTGGTGTCGGACATCGACTGGAAGTCCGTGGAGCTGTTTCGCGCGAAATACCTGGCGGGCAACGTGCTGATCTTTCTGAGCGGCGTTGGAAGCGCCTTCTACAACACGTACAGCAAGAAGGTGCTGGAGCGCTTCAGTCCGGTCGAAGTCCTGGTGTACAGCTTCCTGGTGGTGGATGCGGTCCTGTTCACTTTGGTTTTGGTGTTCGAAAGGGATTCACTGGCCGCGCTCGCCGTTTTGGAGTTTGGCGCATGGCTCAGCCTGCTGCTGATCGCGGTATTCAGTCTGGCGGTATCGATGATTCTGTTCTTCTGGGTGATCCAGCGCATCGACGTGACACAGGCGTCGCTATCGATCTACATTCTGCCGGTGTTCGGCGTGCTGCTGTCATCGCTCACGTTGCACGAGCGGCTTAGGCCGCAACTCGTGGCCGGGGGCGCCATGGTTTTGCTGAGCACATTCCTCGTCACCACGTGGGAGGAGCGGCGCAAGGCGCGCCGCGCACAAAGCACTGAGGGTCATATCTATGCCGAAAAGCGAAGTGAGACACCCTGACAAGCAGGTTTCGACCGGCGCCTATTCGGCCGGCGTGCTCATCGACGGATGGCTGTACATCGCGGGACAGGGGCCGCTGGATTACGCGACGGGTGAAGTGGTGCGCGGCACCATCGAAGAAGAGACGCGGCTGACGATGGAGCACATCGGGAAGATTCTGGCAGCCGCCGGCATGAGCTTCGATGACGTCGTGAAGTGCACATGTCATCTGAAGGACATCAACGAGTTCGACCGCTTCAACACCGTGTACCGCAGCTTCTTCCGCTGCGTCCTGCCGGCGCGGACCACGGTGCAGAGCGTGCTAGGTGACGGCATCAAAGTCGAGATCGATGCCATCGCCCGCAAAGCAGACTGAATCGGAAAGGGGAGTACCCAATGACGCGCGACGAAGCGCCAGGAATTAAGCAGAGCGGCGTGCGGCTGGGGCCCGAAGTAGTGCCGGCGGCCGTGATCGGCCTGGGGCTGATGGGCAGGAGCATCATTGCGTGCCTGCTGTCCGCCGGGCACAGGGTGGCGGCTGTAACGCGTGATGTCGCGAAGCGCTCGGGGACGAAGGACCACATCAGAGCGCTGCTGGTCGAGATGAAATCCGAAGGTGTGCTCGACGGCGACCCGGAGGAGTTCATCGCCCGGCTGGAACTCACGGATGACTACGAAACTCTCAGAGAACGGACACTGGTCATCGAGTCGATCGTCGAGAATTTCGATGTAAAGAAGGACGCGCTGCGGCGGATCGAGGCGGTGGTCGCACCGGACGCGGTGATCGGGTCGAACACCTCGGCGATCCCCGTGACACTTCTGCAAATGGGCCTGAATCATCCTGAGCGCTTACTCGGAATTCACTGGGCAGAGCCGGCGCACATCACTCGCTTCCTGGAGATCATCTGCGGCGAGCGGACCGATCCGGCCTGTGCGGAGCGCGTGGTGGAACTTGCGCGGCACTGGGGCAAAGAGCCCACGCTGGTGCGCCGCGACATTCGGGGATTCATTGCGAACCGCCTGATGTACGCGATGATGCGTGAGGCGTTCTTCCTAGTGGAGAACGGGTATGCGACGCCGGCGGACGTTGACCGCTCGGTGCGGAACGACATGGGCTGGTGGATCACGCTAGCCGGGCCGTTCCGTTGGATGGATCTGACGGGCATCCCGGCCTATGCGGCGGTGATGAAGGACCTGTTTCCCGAGCTGGACGCGAGCACTGAGGTCCCCGCGCTGATGCGGAAGGTGGTGGAGTCCGGTGCGCGCGGCGTGCAGAATGCCAGCGGCTTTTACGAGTACACGGAGGAGTCGGCGAAGCGCTGGGAAGAGCTGTTCCTGAAGTTCTCGTACGAAATCCGCGCATTGGCACTGCGGTACCCCGAGGATGTGGGCGACAGAGGGCCCACGGTTGATGGCGCGGATGCATGATGTAGGTGGATTCTTTCCGCTATGACTACGAACCCGGGTTTCACTCTGGAAGGGAAGTCTGCGCTGGTGACCGGGGCGGGGCGGGGCATCGGCCGGGCGATTGCGGCGAACCTGGCCGCGGCCGGGGCGACGGTTCTAATCAATGACCTCGACGAAGATGCGGCGTGCGAGAGCGAGTTGCTGATCCGCGGTTCCGGGGGCCGAGCCGAGCATCTCTCCGGCGACGTGACCAATCCGGAGTTTCCGCAACGCCTTATCGAGACCTTGCTGGAGCGCCTCAGCGCGATCGACATCATCGTAAATAATGCCGGCTACACGTGGGACAACGTGATCCAGAAAACGACCGATGAGCAGTTCCAGGCCATGCTCGACATTCACGTTGTCGCGCCGTTCCGAATCCTGCGCGCGGCCTCGGGCTGGCTGCGTGAGACTGCGAAGAAGGAGGCGGCCGAGGGCGTCCGCGTGATGCGCAAGGTAGTGAACATCACGTCCATTTCCGGAACCGATGGCAACGCGGGTCAGGCGGGATACTCTTCCGGGAAAGCGGCCGTCGTCGGGCTCACGAAGACGATGGCGAAGGAGTGGGGGCGTTACAACGTCAACGTGAATGCGGTGGGTTTCGGGTTGATCGAGACGAGGCTGGTGCAGCCCCTGGGGACGGGGAAGAACGAGGCGGATGTCGGCGGGCGGCGCCTCGTGTTCGGCGTGCAGCCGAAGGTTCTCGAGGCGGTGAAGACGGCGTGCCCGCTGGGGCGGCTCGGAACGCCGGAGGAAGCTGCCGGGGCGGTGTTCTTTTTCTGCTCGCCGCTATCAGATTACGTCACGGGGGAAGTGCTGATCTGCGGCGGCGGGCTGCATTTCTGAGGGGTAGAGGCGGAAGACGGAAGGCAGAAGACGGGAGGAAGAAGGTAGAAGATCGACGCCTGCCTGAAGGGCGAGTGCAGCCGCGCGACGAGCCGGAGGCGCGGAATAAAGAGACACCTCCGAAGCGCGATTGCGGGACGGGGGCGTCAGCGCGAGGCGGAATGTTACCATGCCAGTTCGGTGCCGGCGGTCTTGCGCGCAGCCCGCGGCAGGGGGAATCTGCCATTTGGCACGGCTCGAAGAGCCCAGCGCAAACTGCGCCTTCTCGGTGGAAACCCTTCAGAGCGATGGTGGAGGACTCGCCTGGTCAACCGCTCAGCGTACGTCCTGCCCCGGCGTCTTGCTGCGCTCGTAGAAGCTGGCGGTCAGGTCGTGAATCGAGCGCGACTGCTTTGCGGATCTCAGATTACGCAAGATCCCTTCGCGGTCCGCTCCATCGCGATCCTGGCCAAGCTTGAACTTGCCCTCGAGCCCCTCGATTTCCATTTCGAAACCGAGAATGCCGCCAATCATGCGGCGCGTGTAGCTCTCCGGCAACTTGCTGAAGTCGTAGGTCGAGTTTTCGTAGTTCTCGAATTTGTTGACAAGCTTCGCCAGCAAATCGTGAAGTGCCTTCTCATCACTGATGGGTTTGAGCTTTCCGCTTGCATGCACCACGGCGAAGTTCCAGGTGGGCACGGCTTCGGTCTTCGCATACCAGGCAGGCGAGATGTAGGAGTGAGGTCCGCGGAACACAATAACGGCGGGATGCTGCCCGGCGAAAGTCGCGCACTGCGGGTTCTGCCGGGAGATGTGGCCGTACAACGTCCCGTACTTGCCGGTCTTCCTGTCCAGCATCACCGGGATATGTGTGATGCGAATTGCCGGCGCGCAGGTGACGAGTTCGACAAACGAGAACTCATCCATGAAGTCCTGGAGTAACGCCCGATCTTCCACGAGCTGAGGCTTCGGAATATACAGGGACTCCTGTTCGTCGGCTCCAGCACTCCGGATTCCCGCCATAGCCAGGCCTGCAACCAGATCGCGGCGTTTCACCATGGACCTCCTCAGCCCCCGGCAGCGTTCTCAGAACTTACACCAGGATAGCGTTTTCGCTCCCGCGGCGAATCATGATGCAGCGAGCAGTGCGTTGCCTGGCAGGTCGTCGTGCGGCAAGCCGAGCAAGCCAAGGATGGTGGCGGGAATATCGTACGGTTCCACGGGCCTGCCTGGCGCACTGCACCTTCCTGCGCCCGGAGCGACGACGGCAATCGCTCCCTCGGCGTGATCCCCGCAGCGGCCCGTGCCTGACTCACCGTGGCGGAGGATCTCTCCGAACCGGGGTGACCGCACACCGCGGCCGCGCAAGGTTTTCTTGGGAGCCCAGAAGACGACGAGATCGGGGAATACATCCAGCCGCTCACCATTCCCGAAAATCTCCCGGGGACGGGAGATCTTCCGAATACACGGTTCGCCCGCCAGATCCGTGAACGTGCGCAAGCCGGCGGCGATCTCATCGCAGAGCGCGGCGTCTTCGCCAGGAGCGACACATCCGCACTTCTCGCGCCCACGAAGGTTCACGCGAATGAAGCCAGGCGCGTCCGAGGGCAGTGTGAAGGCTCGCGTGGAGCTCCAATCGGCCCTTGGGCTCCACAGTCGGGCCGCGAGTTCCCTCGCCATTCGATCGGGCAGCGCTCCGGCAACCCGCTCCCGCCAGGCTCGCGGCACCCACTGGCGGACGGCTGAAACAGGGCTGGATACGCCGGGTGCGCCGAGCACGCGCCGCAACATTTCCGGCAGCAGATCCACCCATCCAATCACCGGCCCGATGCCCTTGGAACAGAATGCCACGGTGTCGCTGAGGGCGGGCAGCCGATCGAGTATCCGGCCCAGCACCCGGTCGTATTCGATCAAGATGTCTTCCAGAGCGGATGCGAGACGCCGCCGGTCTCCGTTCGATCCTGTGGCGCCATCCAAAAGCTCCAGGTCGTAGAACTGGTGGCTCGCCAGGTGAAGGCCGGCGAAGTTGATCCACAGCACCTCGGGCGGATCGCTTTCGAGAAAAAACTGCGCGGCCTGGAGCAGGCGGCCGGGAGCTTCCGCGAGCGCCCGATGAATCGCCACCAACGCCTTCACGGTCGGCTGCCCAAAGGATTCTTCCGTTCTTGCGGCGCGGCCGAAACGGCGCCTCAACTCGTTCGAGATACGCGCGTCAGTCTGCCACGGGGCGAGCAGCACGCGCTCCTCGAACTGCCAACCGCTCACCGCGAATCCGTTGCGGACCTGTTGAGGAAAACACTCCGGCGGGTCAATAACCACCATGCGCCGGCCCGCTTCATCCACCCTGCGGAAAATCGTGTTCGCCAAGCCGATCCCGTGCCAGCTTCGGACGCGCTGCGCCTCTGCCGACCACTGGAACGGAAAGTAGATGCCGTGGTCCGCCGGCCGCCTCCCGCCGTACTCGGACGAATACGCGACGCCCACCAACGGAAGGGGCGCCGCAGGCAGCACCGTTCCCGCCTTCATGAGCGCGGCGAGCTCGGGCAGCCGGCCCGAGGCGGCCAACTCCTCCACCAACGGCAGCGGCGCTGCATCCAGGCTGGCAAGGAGAAGCATAATGAACAATGCTACCCTAAGGTCCCGGTCACGCCTCGACTTCATGCCACTCGATTCAAATCACAAGGACGCGCAGGGCGTCTTCTGGGACGTCATCATCGCGGGCACGGGCCCTGGCGGTGCCGCAGCAGGCTACGCGCTCCGCGCACCCGGCCGGCGGATCCTTTTCCTGGAGAAAGGTCCGGACCTGCGCAACGGTGATACGCTGCGCGGGCGTTTCGTAGAAGACTTCGCCGGCTTTCGCAAGCTCTCCGATTCGGAACGCAGCCGCCGTCTCACGCGCGGCGGGCGCATGACCGAGACGATCCAAGACGCTGTTCGCGGCGACCGCTTTGTTCCCCAGATAGGCTGCGGCACGGGCGGCTCCTCGGTCCTCTGGGGAATGACGATGGAGCGCCTGTTCCCTTCGGACTTCGAGAACTGGCCAGTATCGTACCGTGACATGGTTCCGTGGTATGAGGCCGCGGAGCGCCTCTTCCACGTGCGGGGCACACCGGATCCCGTGCGGGATGAACCTGCGCCACACCTCCTGGACCCGCCTCCGCTGTCCCCCGCCAATCAGGCCGTTTTCGAGCACGCCCGCGCGCAGGGGTTGCACCCGTACCGTCTCCATCTTGCCTGCGAGCGGATTCCGGAATGTGCCTTCTGCCACGGGCACCTCTGCAGCGCTCCCGGCGCGTGCAAGGCCGATGCGCTCAGCAAATGCCTCGAGCCTGCGCTGGCTCACGAGGGCAACGAGCTTCTCTGCGGAACCACGGTGACCGGCCTCGAGAGCGAGGGCCGTACGGTCACTCGTGTGCACGCACGGCACGACGACGGCACGGCGCTTCGGTTCCGTGGGCGAATCGTGGTGCTCGCCGTTGGCGCGCTGTCCACACCCCGCGTCCTGCTGAACTCCGGGTTGGCCAACACATCGAGGCTGGTAGGGCGCTGCCTGATGCGCCACGCCATCGACCTCTACGTGCTCCGCAAGGCTCCGCGGATCGAAGAACATGCAGTGTCGAATGAGCTCGGCCTGAATGATTTCTATTGCGCAGATGGCCAGAAGCTCGGGTCAATCCAATCCTTCGGCCTTCCTCCGCCCGTCGATTACGTCGTGAACCAGCCCGGCTTCAACATGTGGCGCTGGATGGGGCCGCTGGCCGGTCCGATCGCGAGGTGGTTTTCTCGAACGCCGATCATCGCGAGTGTCGTGTCGGACGGGCCCGACCGGGACAACGGCGTTGACACCTCCGGCAGCGGCTGGCGGATTCGCTATCAACTGGGCGCCGCTGACGCCGCGCGGCGGCAATCTCTCCGCGACCTGGTGCAGCGAACGTTCCGCCGATTCGGCCCGGTGCGAGGCGGCGGGACGGATGACCGCAAAGCGCTCGGCCACGTATGCGGCACCTGCCGCTTTGGCGACGATTCGCGCACGAGCGTTCTCGACGCCTGCAACCGCGCCCACGACTTGGACAATCTCTACGTAACCGATGCGTCCTTCTTCCCCGCGAGCGGCGCTGTGAGCCCTGGACTCACCATCGTCGCCAATGCGCTACGCGTGGCCGCACACATTGGGCAGCGTCTCTGAGTGGCCGCATGGATCCGGTCACCGTCATCACCCTCGCTGACGAATCGTACGGCATGCCGCTCGCAGTCACGGTGCGCTCTTTGCTCGACAACCTGGCGGGCGGACGCGACGTTCGCATCGTTGTCATCGATGGGGGCATTCTGCCTGACACTAAGCAGCAGCTCGTGGACTCCTGGCGCGATGCACAGGCATGGGGGCGCTGTGATCTCGAGTACGTGTCGCCGCGCTACGACGGAATCGGCAATATCCCGCATCGGGGGCGGCTCCCGGTGCTTACCTACGCGCGGCTGAGTGCGGCCGAGTACGTTCCCGGAGAGAGCGGCAAGGTTGTTTTTCTGGATTCCGACACGCTGGTGCTGACCGATGTCAGCCGGCTTGCCGCAATGGACCTCGGAGACGCCACAATCGCCGCGGCGCAGGATCCCTATATCCCGCTGGTGTCATCGTTCGGAGGACTGCGTAACTACACGGCCCTGGGGTTGAGCCGCGATGCCAGGTACTTCAATGCCGGCATCATGGTGATCGACATCGGGCGCTGGCGCGCCGAACACGTCGGCCCGAATGCCTTCGCCTACACTCGACGCCACCTGCCAGTCCTTCAGAATTACGACCAGGACTCTCTCAATGCGGTCCTCGCCGGGCGTTGGAAAGAACTCGACGCTCGCTGGCAGGTTCATCCGCGAACCGGGAACTCGGTGGGCCGCCGTCCATTGGAGGATGCGTACATCATTCATTTCAGCGGCCGTCTGAAGCCGTGGCTCTACGCAGGCCGGACCTGTGCCGACGCACTCTTCTACGAGTACGTGGATCGGACTGCCTGGCGCCGCGCTCGCCCGCCGGCGACGCTCACCTCGATGGCGATGCGCCTATACGATTCCCCGGTCCGGCGTGTGCTCTACCCAATTGAGAAGCGTCTGCTGGGCCGCCGCGACCGTTCGAGCCGTGATGCTCGAACCGTTCCGGAATACCAGGACGCTACTGGATCGCCATCGTCAGGTTCGACTGGCTGACCGCATCGCCGCTCTTCAGCACGACTGGGATCGCATCGCCGGACTTATTTCGCGCGTTCCCTGCCAGGCGCTTGATCACTTGATCACAATTTCCACCGGCGCGGCGGTCTGCCCGTCGACGGTCAACACAATGTTCACCCGGCCGGCGCCCGAGAGAGAGCGCGGGAGCGGGCCGATGTTCACCTGATCCAGTCCCACCCAGTATCCCTGTGCCCCGGCGTAAGTGACGGGAACAGCCTGGCCGCCCACGATAGCACTCGCCGCGGTGGCGGCCCGCAATCCGGTGGCATAGAGCGACAAGTAGATACGGTCGGATGCGGGGCCCAGGTCCACAGGCAGCGGCACTGCACCGGTCCCCTGCACTGAATAATCGTGCTCGAGGACCTGCGTGCCGTCGCCGTGCACCCGAACCACGTCCGCCGCGGCGAGGACGGTCGCGAAGTCCTGCTGGAAGACACCCGGTCCCCACAGGCTGATTTGGACCGTCGTGCTCGCGCGCGTGGCATCGTCGGCGGTCACCGTGACCGTGGCGCTGCCGAGGGCGGTTTCTTCGGGAACCTGAAAGTTCACCTGTCCCGGCGATACATAGAACAGCGGTGCAAGCCGGGAGACTCCGAGCCAATCGGTCACCGTGACCGAGGCGCCGCCAAGATTGAAGGGAAGGGGAAGGGACTGAGCGTTGGCCGTTGTAGTGGCGAGACCAATACCGAAAGCCGAGGCAATGGACTCGGGCGGGAGCGGAACGGGCATGAAGCTGGCCCCGGACACAACGGCGAGCGTGGGCGCAGCGGAGGGCTGTGTGCCGCGGAACGTCACGGTCTGGTACGAACCCGAATCGTCCGTCGTGGTCTGGACGGAATCGATATTCGCGCGGAAAAAGTAAGGGTGAATGGTCTGAGGGTCCGGGACGTTGCGGAAAGCGTAGTGCAGGACCACGGGCTCGCCGTGCAGGATCTGCGAAGTGATGTAGCCCACCAGAGAGTGCTCGAAATCGTGATAGGCGCTCTTCCACTGCCAGGACTTGGGCCAGTAGCGCTGGGGCGCATTGGTGCCGTAGTCCACTCCGTTCCAGACCTCGCCGTATTGGTGGTCCACGAAGTAGTCGAACCAGTACTGGTTGGTCTGCGGCAGGTAGCGGCCCGCGTCCAGGTCCACGAGCGCCAGCGTGGCGGCGTATTGATCGATCTCGTCGTAGACCCACCAGTTCTTGTTCTTGTCGGCCGCGCCCCCGGCCAGCACGCCCTCGGCCCAGGAGCCGTCCTCGGGAATGAAAGCCCGGTCGAAGAGGCGGCGCCCGTTCTTTGCGGCGAAGGCCGCCAGGGCGTCGTCGCCTGCGAGGAGGCCCGTCCACCGCATCATCCAAAGCGCCTTGCTCGTGTGGCCGAAATCAGGCGTGGACTGCCCGATATCCCGGTCCGCCGCCTGGTTGGCCGCCAGGAACATCAGGTTGTCGCGCGGGGAATAGAACGTGGCGAGGATGGAGTGCGACAGCGTCGTGAGCTCCTGCGTCCACTCGTCCCGGTACTCGTCGGGAACGATTGGCGCCAGCAGGACCAGGTACGTGTTCATCTGGTCGAGATCCGCCACAAGGTTCTTTTGATCGAAGCGCTGGCCGCCGTTGTTGGCCAGGAGCCATTGCATGGTGCCGAGCGAGGAATTGAAGTAGTGGTCGAAGATATAGTGCTTGATGGCGAGGATGTCGCGGAATACGTCCTCATCGCGCGTGAGGTAGTAATAGAAACCCAGGCTCAGGAGGCCGTATCCGAGCTGCTGGGGATCGCGAAACGCCGGCTCCGGCCCCCACTGGTTGCTGGTGAGATCGAGCGTGAGAAACATGCCGCCGGCCGTGCGGTCGATGGCATTGGCGCGGATATAGTCGATGCCTGCTTTCATCCAGGCCAGGTACTTGGGATCGCCGGTCAGGTGGTATGCCACGCCGTAGCCGTAAGTTTGCCGCGAAAGCGGAACCAGGTAGCGGGCGGGGTACAGGAGGTAGTCGTTGCCCTTGATCGGAACGCACGGGTTGCTGTAGTCGATGAGGGACCCATCGTCGCAGCGGGTGGAAGGAAATGCGCCGAGCGGATCGCCGAGAGCGGCCGGCATGCTCCAGAAGGGCAGCAGATCGCTTGTGAGGTGCGCCAGCCAGCGGTCGCCCGTGGGCAATTGCGCAAGCCAGGATGCGTCCGCGGGAGCAACGGCGGCGGTTGAAGGACCACAGACGGCCAGGAAGACGAGGACAAGCAGGTGGCGAGCGCGGCAGCGTCGAAGCATGGTCAATTTCGGACGAGGATATCACGGTTAAGGTTTCGCGCGGCGGGAGAAAGGGAAGAGATGGGGAGGCAGGCGCCCTCGCGAGAGCGATCAGTACCTTGGGTCCCCACGGCGAACGACGTCAGCGCAGTCGCTGCGGGCTAGCCGTAGCGGCCTTCAATGTAGTCGGCGGTGCGGGAGTCCCTCGGATTCAGGAACAGCTCTTCGGTGCGGGCGTGCTCGATGAGCTCGCCCAGGAGCATGAACGCGGACTCCTCGCTCACGCGGCGGGCCTGAGCCATGTTGTGCGTCACGATGAGGATCGTGTAGCGGCCGGCCAGGGTCAGCATCAGCTCTTCGATGGCACGGGTCGCCTCGCTATCGAGGGACGAGCAGGGCTCGTCCATGAGGATCACTTCCGGCTTCATGGGCAGAAGCCGCGCGATGCAGAGCTTTTGTTGCTGCTCCAGTTGCAGCGTAGTGGCCCGCACACGCAGGCGGTCCTTGAGGTCGTTCCAGAGCGAAACCTCGGTAAGCGCCTTTTCGATCGCTTCGTCGAGGTCCGCTTTCCGGAGCCGCCCGTAGGGGCTGTGGACGCGCAGCCCGAAAACCACGTTTTCGTACACTGAGATGGGGAGGGGATTGGGTCGCTGGAATACCATGCCGACCGCCTTGCGCAACTCGATGAGCGAGACGCCAGTGTCATAAATGTTCTGCCCGAGAACCCGGATCTCGCCCGTCGTCTTAACATAGCCGTACCGCTCGTTGATGCGATTGAAGCAGCGGAGCAATGTGGTCTTGCCGCAGCCCGAGGGCCCGATCAAGGCGGTGATGGAGCCGTGGCGAACGCGGAGTCCGATGTCCCTCAGGGCCTGAAAACTGCCGTACCAGAGGTTCAGGCCTCTCGTTTCGATGCTGAGCTTCTCCGTAGTGGCCGCAGTGCTCATCCGAAAATACCGTTCACGTACTCGTACGTCTTGCGGTCCGCCGGGTTGTCCGAGAAGATGACATCGGTGGGTCCCAGCTCTACCAGTTCACCGTTCAGCAGGAAAGCCGTGCGATCCGCCAGCCGCCGGGCCTGCAGGACGAGGTTCGTAACGAGGATGATCGTGATCTGGGAGCGGAGCTGCCTCAGGACCTCCTCGATGCGCATGGTGGTCACCGGATCGACGGCGATGGAAAACTCGTCGAGGCAGAGAATCTCCGGGTCGTGCGAGAGGGCACGGGCGATTGTGAGCCGCTGCTGCTGGCCTCCGGAGAGGCGCGTACCGAGGCTGTCGAGCCGGTCCTTCACTTCGTCCCAGAGCGCTGCCTGGCGCAGGCAATGCTCCACGCGCTCCGCCAGTTCGTTGTGGTCGCGGACGCCGGCCATCCGTGGAGCGAAGGCGACGTTGTCGAAGACCGAGAGCGGCAACCCGACGGGCAGGGGAGCCACCATGCCGATCTTCCGGCGCAGCGCATACACGTCACGGACGCGGAAAACATCCTCGCCGTCCACCTTGACCGTGCCGGAGACCTGGGCGCCCGGAATGTCGTCAATAGTGCGGTTGATCGTGCGCAACAGTGTCGTCTTGCCCGATTGCGCCGGTCCGATAATGCCGAGGACCTCGTTGCGGTTCACCGTCAAATCGAGGCCTTTGAGAACCTCGCGCTGGCCAAAGCGGACGCGAAGCCCCGAAATCTCCACCATTGGGCCCCGGCTCACCATTTCCTCCGCGAGCGCAGGCGCAACCGCACGATGATGGAGCAGGCATTCACCGCCAGCACCGTGCCGAGGAGCACGACCGCCGTTCCGTAGGGAAGGGCGGGAGGCACGTCCGGGACCTGCGTGGAGATGGTGAACAGGTGCATGGAGAGCGCCATGCACTGATCGAAGAGGCCGTAAGCGAACAGGTGCCCCTCTGAGATGGCCTTGTAAAATACCGCGCCGGTGAACATGACCGGGGCCGTCTCGCCCGCTGCGCGCGAGACCTGGAGGATGACGCCGGTAAGAATGCCGCTGACGGAGTTGGGCAGCACGATGTGGCGAACCGTCTGCCAGCGGCTGGCGCCGACATTCCAGCACGCTTCGCGAAATGCGAGCGGGACCGCGGCGAGCGCCTCCTTGGTGCTGGCGATAATCACCGGCAGCGTCATGATGGCCAGCGTAAGCGATGCGGCAAGAATGGACTTCCCGAGCCTGGCGAATAGAACGAACGCGCCGAGTCCGAAGAGTGCGTGCACGATACTCGGAACGCCGGCCAGGTTCACCACCGCGAGGTTCACGATGCGGGTGAACCAGTTCTCGCGGGCGTACTCGTTCAGAAACACAGCGGCCAGCACGCCGATCGGCGTGGCGATCAGGAGGGAGATGACCACCAGGTAGATGGTTCCGAGCAGCGGCGACCAGATGCCGCCCGCCCGCATGCCGTTGCGCGGATTCGTGAACAGGAAATCGATCGAGAGAATGGGCCACGCCTTGCAAAGCAGGTAGCCCAGGATCAGCACCAGCGGCAGCACCATCAGCAGCGTCATCAACAGGAACACAATGCGCGCGGCAAGCTCGCTGCGCTCCTTGCGTCGCGTGAAGGCAGTCTTCTGGAAGAATGAGGGCTGCGGAGCGGTGTGTGGGCTGGTCATCTTCCGCGAACTCCCCTGACGATAAGGTCGGCGGTGAGATTGATGACGAAGGTGATGGTGAACAGAAGGACGCCGATGATGAAGAGCACCTGGTAATGCGGTGAATGCGCCGGAGCCTCCCCGAGTTCGGCGGCGATGGTGGCGGTCAGCGTTCGGACGGAATCCATCACGCTGGTCGGAATGTTTACCGAGTGCCCTGTCGCCATCAGCACCGCCATGGTTTCACCCACGGCGCGGCCCACGCCGAGCAACACGGCGGCGAGCAACCCGTTCTTTGCCGCGGGCAGAAGAACGCGGTAGACGAGCTGCCAGCGCGTTACGCCGAGGGCCAGCGCCGCTTCACGGTAGGAATCGGGCACGGCTTTCAGCGCGTCCTCACCGATCGAAACGATGATCGGCACGCTCATCAGCGCGAGAATGATGCCGCCGTTCAGCACATTCAGGCCGATCGGAACATGGAAGACCTCCATGATGATGGGATTCATCACCGTGAGCCCGATGAAGCCCCACACGACAGAGGGGATGGCGGCGAGCAGCTCAATCGTGATTTTCAGCGTCTCCCTGAGGCGGTTGCCGCAGAACTCCGAGACGAAGATTGCCGCGCCGATGCCGAAGGGCACCGCGAGGAGCATGGCGAGCACCGTGACGCTCGCGGTTCCGGCAATCAGCGCCAGCACGCCGTAGCGCACGTGGCGTTCGGAAGTGGGATACCACTCCGGACTGGTGAGGAACTCCCGCAGGTTGAGACCGCCGAACAGGAATCCGGCGCCCTCGCGAAAAACGAAGAAAAAAATCCCGAAGACAAAGAGGATCGCACTGATGCCGCACAGGCGGATCACTAGTTCGATCACAATTTCGGCTGCTCTGTGCCGAGGCGGTAGACTCAACATGTCGCAACCGGTTCAGGGTTGAGCGGCGCCTTTCGGCAGTGGGACGTAACCGCTGCGAACGACAATCTGCTGGCCGGCATCGCTGTTCACCCACTCGAGATACTTCTTCACCGCACCCGACGGTTCGCCGAGCGTGTACATGAACAGGGGGCGCGAAATCGGGTAGGTGTGGTTCAGCGTATTCTCCACGTTGGGGGCCCAGGCTGGTTGGCCGCCCTTCTTCGAGACCCGCAGCATTTTTACATTCGGCGTGGCGTACCCCATGCCACTGTAGCCGATCGCGGTCGGTGTTTTCGTGACGAGTTCCACCACGTCCTTGGAGCCGTGCATGTCGCGCGAGCCGAGCTTGAAATCGCGGCCCTTGCCGAGGATCGTTTCGCGGAAATAGGCGTATGTGCCGGAGTTGGACTGCCGGCTGATGCGGATGATCTCGTCGCCGCCCTCCGGCTGCTTCACCCCGATCTGCGACCATTTCGTGATCTTCCCGCCCTCGCCGTAGATTCCGGCAAGCTGCTCGATGGTGATCTCCTCGAGCGGGTTCTTCTTGTTGACGTAGACCGCTAATGCATCGAAGCCGACCAGAAACTCACGCGGCTCCTTGCCCGTGTTCTTCTTGGCGGCGGCAATCTCCAGCGGTTCCACGCGCCGGCTGCAGTTCGCGATATCCACGGTGTTGTTGATGAGTGCGGCAATACCGGTGCCGGAGCCTCCGCCGGAGACCTCCACGGAAACGGCGGGTTCGATCCGCGCGTATTCCTCCGCCCATGCCTGGGCGATGTTCACCATGGTGTCGGAGCCGGTGTTCTGGATAACCGTCTTCGAGGACTCCTTCGATCGCGAGCACCCGCAAACGGCGAGAACCACAGCCGCGGCCAGAACCGTTACAAGCGAGCGCATGCAGTTCAGATCAGAGCGAACGATTGGCATCTTCATGTGGCAGACCCTGTTGGTTTCCGACGATGGCCTGAACGAGATCGCGGATATGATTGGCGAGCAGCGCGTAAGCAGCGTCGTACGCGGCACGAACCTCCTCGGGAGTCCCCCGCGCTTTCGAGGGGTCGGGAACTAGCCAGTGCAGGCCTAGTGTCTTGGCCGGGCGTACCGGGAACGCCTTCTCGGCCTCCTTCGAAAGGGCCACGATCACCTGGACTTTCTCGAGCTGCGGCACCTGCTCCACGGTGATGGAGGGCTGGTGCGAAATATCGATTCCCTTTTCAGACAGGAACCAGATTGCCTGGGGATCCACGGTGCCCTCGCTCAGGCCGGCGCTCTCGAAGGAGAACCGCTTGGCGCCCATGCTGGTTCCGATTGCGGAGGCGATGCGGCTCAGACAGCCGTTCGTCTCGTCCACAAAGAGCACACGGTAGCCCTCGCGCGGAAGGTGCCTGAGGTATTCGCCGGTGGCGAAGTACAGAGCCTCCTCGCAGATATTGGTGGCCTGATCGGACACGCGCTCGAAGCGGCGGGCAACCGTGATGAGAGGAGTGAGCGCCTCGAGTGGCACCCGGCCCTCCTCGCGCGCTTCGAGAAGATCGGCGGTGATCTCGTCGCGCACCTGGTTCACGCGGGGCTCCGCGCGCATGGTGGTGCGCGCCAGGTCGGGATTCCGCTCCACAAAGGCGTGCACCGCGTTGTGGAGCATCGGAACCGAGAGGTTCGCGATCTCGCTGAAGGCGTCGGTGCGGATCTCGTACGGCAGCGAGCTGATGAGCAGCACCTGGCGGGCGACGCTTTCGGCATAATCGCCCACTCTTTCGAGCTGGCTGATGATCTTGCTCGCCGAATAGATGAAGCGGAGATGGCTGCCAACAGGCTGATGCCGGACGATGAACTCCATGCAGCGCCGGTCCAACTCCGTGTCGAGGGCATCGACGTCCTGGTCCCGCAGGATCACGGAGTAGGCGAGCTGCCGGTCACGTCTGACGAAAGCCTCGAAGCAGCGGGTGAGTGCCTGCTCGTCGAGAGCGACCATCTGCAGCAAGCCGGCACGGATCACATCGATGTCGCGCTGTAGCAATGCTTCGAAGTGGGATGTAGGTGGCGCCGCCACTCTTGAGCTCCTCGGAAAAACCCTGCGGCCAAGCCGGAAACGGCATTATACCGTCATTCGTTACAGTTTCGTTACAGAGTAGGGGCGACACAGAGTAGGGGCGAACCACTTCGAATGCTAGGGTTCTCGCGTGAAGGTGGTGAGCGCGCTGGGACTCGAACCCAGAACCCCCGCCTTAAAAGGGCGATGCTCTACCATTGAGCTACGCGCTCCCGGTGTTGATGCAGGCGGGCAGAACTCCAACATAGCACAGCACGTGAGCCCATCCGCCGGCCGCGTGGGTGCGCGACTTGAAGGTGGCGAGACTCCGAATTCCGAAGGAAAAGGCGGCTATCTGAGCGTAGTGGCACGCAAGGACGCCACACCAGCCCGGAGGGCGACAGAGAGTAGCCCATGGCGTGAGCCATGGGAAAAGCGGCGTGTCCGGAAAAGCCCCCGGAGGGGGCCGAAGATGGCGACGTCGCGATCTTTCGCCCCGTGCCGGGGCTTGGTGAATCTGGCGACTCCCCATGGCTCACGCCATGGGCTACTCTCTTGCGCTCTTACGAGCTTTGATTTGGACACTACAGAATCCCCACTTTCTTGTCGCACACC
>Ga0209777_10001803_pt1 | contig 29688 bp, 20 predicted proteins | sample FrelakmetHBP12HB_FD_187147 | JGI IMG/M metagenome (GOLD analysis project Ga0209777, IMG submission 187147) | Freshwater lake sediment microbial communities from the University of Notre Dame, USA, for methane emissions studies -HBP12 HB (SPAdes)... | ecosystem: Environmental > Aquatic >...
GTCACCGCCGCCGTCTCCGTGATCGCCACCGTGTTGATGGTGGCCGAGACCGTCTTGCCTTCGGCCACCGTCGAGCTCAGCGTCCCCGTCGCGACGCCGCTGGCGTTCGTGGTCCCCCCCGGCTGCGTCAGCGTGTTCCCCGTCCCCGTCGCCGCCAGGACCACCGTCGCCCCGCTGATCGAATTGCCGTGCGCATCCTTCGCCGTCACGGTGATCGTGCTGAGGCTGCCATCCGCCGCAATCGACGTCGGCGCCGCCACCACCGTCGACTGGGAGGCCGAGACGGCACCAGCCGCGATGGAGAAGCCCGCGCTGGTGCCGCTGCTCGGCCCTGCCGCGCTGGCCGTCAGGGTATAGCCCGTCCCCGCGCTATCCACGCTGAGGCCGGCGAAGGTCGCGATGCCGGCGGAGGCACCGACCGATGTGGTTCCCGAGAGGTGTGCGCCGGCCGTGCCCGTGCCGCCGGTGATCGCTACCGTCACGTTTCCGGCGAAGCCGGTCGCCGTGTTGCCAGCTGCGTCGCGCGCCGCTACGACCGCACCGATCGCCGCGCCGGCCGTCGTGCCGGCCGGTTGGGTCATGAACACCAACTGGCTCGCCGCCCCCGGCGTCACTTGGATCGTCGGCAGCGTACTGCTGACGGCGATCGAGTTGACTGTGGCGCCGATGGTGGTAGCCGTGCCGGCGATGAGACCAGCGAAGGTGGCAGTATACGTGCCGTTGCCATGGTCGGTCGCGCTGCCGATCGTGCCGGTGCTCGTGCCGCCGCTCGCGGTGAAGGCCACCGTCGACCCGCCGGCTGTCAGCCGATTGCCGAACTGGTCCCGTGCTTGGAGCGTGAGGGTCACGCTGCCGCCCGAGGCCACCGTGCCGCTCGAGACCGAGACCACCGACTGGCTGGTCGAGATCGCGCCTGGCGTGATGGCGAAGGTCGTGCTCGTCGCGCTCGTCGGTCCGGTGGCGCTGGCCGTCAGAGTGTAGCCGGTCCCTGCGCTGTCGATACTGAGGCCGCTGAAGGTCGCGTCGCCCGACACCGCGGCCACGGTCGTCGTACCCGAGAGGTGCGCGCCCGTCGTGCCTGTAGCGCTCGTGATCGCCAGCGTGACATTGCCAGTGAAGCCCGTGGCCGGGTTGCCCGCGGCGTCACGCGCGGTCACCAGGGCCCCGAATCCTGCCCCGGCGGTGCTGCTCGCGGGCGGCTCGGTCGTGTACACCAGTCGGCTCGCCGTCCCCGCCGTCACCGCGACTGCGGTCGAGGTCGCGCCCGACAGGCCGGAGGCGCTGAAGCTCAGCGTCCGGTCGCCCGTCGTCCCCGTGATCGCAAGGTCCGTGAACGTCGCCACGCCGCCAGCATCGGTCGTCGCGGTGAGGGTGCCACCCAGCGTGCCGCTGCCGGTCGCGAGGGCCGCGGTCACGACCACACCCGGCTGATGCACGGCGTTGCCGGAGGCGTCGCGGAGCTGAATCACGGGCTGCTGCGCGAAGACCGTCCCGCTCGCCGCGGAGCTCGACGGCTGGGTCGTGAGGGACAGGCGGCTCGCCGCCCCCGCCGTCACGGTCACCGTCGCGGTCTGGGTGACGGCCACCGCGTTGATGGTCGCCGAGACGGTCTTGCCCTCGGCGAGGGTCGAGCTCAGCGAACCCGTCGCCACGCCGCTGGCGTTCGTCGGCCCCACCGGCTGCGTCAGCGTGTTGCCCGTGCCCGTGGCCGCCAGGACCACCGTCGCGCCACTGATCGGATTCCCGTGGGCATCCTTCGCCGTCACCGTGATCGTGCTGAGGCTGCCGTCGGCCGCGACGGACGCTGGCGCCGCGCTCACGGTGGACTGACCAGCGTCCGCCGCCCCCGCGGTCCCCGTCGCGGTGAAGGTCACCGGACTGCCGCTGAGCCCGGTCGCAGCGGCCGTCAGCGTATTGCTGCCTGCGGTCGTCCCCAGCGTCCAACTGGTCGGCTGGGCGAGGCCGCTGGCGTCGCTCGTCGTTGCCCCGCCAGTGACGCTCCCCCCGCCCGAGGCCACGGCGAACGTCACGCTCACCCCGGCCACCGGATTGGTATGGGCGTCGCGCACGAGCACGCTCGGCGCCGTCGCCACCGCCGTGCCCACCGTCGCACTCTGGGCATCCCCGCCATGGAGCGCGATCTGGCTCGCCGCGCCGGCCAGGCCGGTCGCCGTGAAGGTCACCGGGCTCCCGCTGAGCCCGGTCGCGGTCGCGGTGAGGGTGTTGCCGCCCGCCGTCGTCCCGAGCATCCAGCCCCCGACCTGGGCGAGGCCGCTGGCGTCGGTCGTGGTCGCCCCGCCGGTGACGCTCCCGCCGCCGGAGGCCACCGCGAAGGTCACGCTCGCCCCGGCCACCGGATTGCTGTGGGCATCGCGCACGAGCACGCTCGGCGCCGTCGCTACCGCCGTGCCCACCGTCGCGCTCTGGGCATCCCCGCCATGGAGCGCGAGCTGGCTGGCCGCCCCGGCGGTCACGGTTACGGCGGCGGTCTGGGTGATTGCGACGGCGTTGATGGTCGCCGAGACGGTCTTGCCTTCGGCCACCGTGGCGCTGAGGGTCCCCGTCGCCACGCCGCTGGCGTTCGTCGGCCCCACCGGCTGCGTCAGCGTGTTGCCCGTGCCCGTGGCCGCCAGGACCACCGTCGCGCCACTGATCGGATTTCCGTGGGCATCCTTCGCCGTCACCGTGATCGTCGACGTGCTGCCGTCCGCCGCGATGGATGCCGGCGCGGCGATGACGGTCGACTGGCCGGCGTCCACCGGACCAGTGCTGACGGTCACGTTGGGCAGGGCGGTGGTGACCGCGGCGCCGCCGATCGCCGCTCCGATCGACGTCGCGGTCCCCGCCGTCAGGCCGGTGAAGACAGCGGTGTACACGCCGGTCCCGAGGTCGGTGGGGGGGCCGAAACTCCCGGTGCTGGTCCCGCCGCTGGTCGCGAACGTGACCGTCAATCCGCCGGTCGTGAGGCCGTTCCCCATCGCGTCCCTGGCCTGGAGCCGCACCAGCGCGGTGTCCCCGCTGGGGACTGTCGTGCGGGACACCGTCACGACCGACTTCGCCGGTGACGCCGCGCCGGCCGAGACGGAGAAGGTCGCGCTGGTCGCGCCGGCGAGGCCGGTCGCGGTCGCCGTCAGCGTGTACCCGGTGCCCACGCTGTCGACGCTCAGGGCAGCGAAGGTGGCGATGCCGGAGGCTGCCACCGCGCTCGTCGACCCGAGGGCATGGGCGCCGGCCGTGCCCGTGCCGCCGGTGATTGCCACCGTCACGCTTCCGGTGAAGCCGGTCGCCGTGTTCCCGTACGCGTCCTGCGCGGTCACCTGGACGGAGGGCGTGACCGCCGTGCCCGCCGCCACGGCGCTTGGCTGCGCAGTGAAGAAGAGCGCGGTGGCAGCGCCCGGGGTGATGGGGAAGGGGGCGCTGGCCACGGCGGGCAAGCCGCCCGATGTCGCCGTGAGGGTGTAGCCCGTGCCGGCCTTGTCGATGCTCAGATCGTTGAAGGAGGCGACGCCATTGACCGCCGTGCGCGTCTTCGTGCCGCCGAGCGCGGCGCCGGCCGTCCCGGTGCCTGACGTGATGGCCAGCGTCACGGACGTTGGGGCGGCGGTGACGATGTTGCCCATGGCGTCCTGGACCGTGACCTGGACCGGCGGGGCGATCGCCACGCCTGCGGTGGTCGTCGCCGGTTGCGCGCTGATCACCAGGGCTGCGGGTGGGCCGGCCACGGCCGTCGCCGAGAACACCAGCGGCGCGATCGAGCTGGCGTCGGGCAGGCGGACCCAGACGGTGTCGGTTCCCGTCGTCGGTCCGAGCGTCCAGGTCGCCGAGTTGAGACCGGAAGCATCGGTCGTGGCGCGGGCGGCGCTGATGCTCCCGCCGCCGCTATGGATGGTCCAGGAGACCGCCGCGTTGGCGACCGGCGCGTCGGTGGCGTCCAGGACCTTGATCACCAGCGGATTGGCCAGTGACTGTCCTGCCGTCCCGGTCTGTCCGTTGCCGCTGACGACCACCACCGACGCGATGGTGTGCTGCGAGGGCCCCGTTGTCCGATCGCCTCGGCACGTCATCCCTGCGATGGCGAGCGCGGCAAGGCAGAGCGATGAGATGAGGAGACGGGGCGGGCGGGGGAGCGGGGTCAAGCGGACGCTCATGAGTTAGCCGGCAGGGATCCGGCCGGCCACTTCGTCGGGCCGCGGCCGCCGGAAGGGGGAGCGCCTGAATCAGGAGCGTCCGGGAGGACCCGGGTCGGCAAGAGCGGAGAGTGGCGCGTACGAATCCTCTGTAGTCGACCGGCCGGCGGCGGCGAGCCGGACTCCGAGTGACTGCGAACCAGATGCCTCTGCGGCCACCGCGCTGCTGGCACCGCGTGCCCGGCCCCGCTCACCGGCCGGGGCTCGCCATGACAGGGGTGATTGTAGTCTTCCGTCCCCCCGCAGCCAAGTGGGCAACCCCGCCGAAGTCGGCGGCTCCGCCGGGGATCCCCGCTTGGGACCCCGGCTTGCCGTCCAGCGGCGGGGAGCGGCGTTTGGAACGAGGCTAATGCCGGCGCACCGCCTGCGCGGTGACGGCTCTCACGGAGTGCGGCTCGTGCCGCCAGCCCTCAGTACGCCATGCTCAGCGCGGTCGTGAAAGTGAGGTGCGCGTCGGGGCTCCAGCCGACGTCGAATCCGAAGAAGGTCCCGCGCCCGATTTGGAGCAGGGTCCCCACGCCACCGCCGGCGTGCAGGTGGTCGGGCGCGAACGTCTCGCCGCTCATCCACACGCGGCCCACGTCGGCGAAGATGAGGAACCAGAGGCGCACCGGCGTCGTCGGCGTGACCCAGAAATCCCAGTTGCGGTAGCGCAGGTCCGCGCTGAGGAGCGCCTTGTTCGGCGCCGAGAAGCGCCCCGGCAGGGACGCGCGCAGCGTCGTCACCCCGCCGAAGCCATCCTCCGGACGCCAGCTGGTCATCCGCTCGTCCGCCACGTAGAAGGGGATGGCGCCGCGCGAGATCTCCACATTCTGCCGGAACGCCAGCGACGTGTACTCGCCGATGGGGACGAACTCCCGCATGCCGAGGGCGTAGCGGGTGTAGGCGAGCTTCCCGAGTCCGCCCTTGAGCCCGCGCGCCGCCAGCGCCTCGATGAAGACCCCCTTGGAGGAGGACGACTCCTCGTCGCGCGTGTCGAAGAGCAGGCCGCCCCGCACCTCGAGGCCGTCCGTGGCGCCGGTGTCGAGCGGCACGCCAGCGGCGAGGTCGTCGGCCAGCTTCGAGCGGCGGCCCGCGAGCGGCAGCGCGCGGTAGTGCCGGAATTGCGCGCCCACCAGGAGATGCAACGGACCCGCCAGTTTCCGCCGCACCGCGACGATGCCCGTGGTGCGCAGGAGGGAGTAGGTCGCGTACGCTTCGCCGTACCGGTTGTCGAGCGAGTCGGCCACCGTGCTGCGGTTGCCGAGGCCGAAGTACGGCGCGCGCTGCTCGCGCAGGGAGCCGGCCATCAGCAGCAGCCGCCACCCGTGCCAGCGCCCCTCCTCGTCGAAGACCAATTGGGCGCCCCGCGTGCCGCTGGTGGAGATGACGGCGGAGGGCTCGATTGAGATGCCGACGGGGACCGGGCCGGGCGGTGACGCCTTGCGCCACCCGCCCGACAGCGACGCGCCGAGGCCCTCGAGGGCGTTGTACGAGGGGAAGGGAATGAGGTAGAAGGCCCAGTAGTCGCTGTCCGGTGCCGGCCTGCGGGCCTGAGCGGTGTCGGCGGCCGTCGCGGCCGGCCGCTGCCCCGTCTGCGCGTGTGCGAGGGCGGTTGGAGCGAGCACGAGCGCCGCGAGGACCACGAGCCTCGGCGCCGCTCGACGGTGCGTCGGTGCGCCGGTGCGCCGCTTCATCGTGCGCCGGTGCGCCGCTTCACGGTGCGCCGCCTCATGGTGCGCCGGTGCGCCCGTCCGCCCTACCGCCGCGGCGGCCGCTCGAAGAGGTAGGCGGCGTCCACCAACCGCGCCTCGGTGCCGTCGCAGACGGCCAACCGGGAACCGGAGTAGAGCGCCGCGCTGCCGAACTGCCCGCGCTTGTTGATGGCGTAGAAGTTGAGGTCGAACTTCGGCTTCCCGTCGGGGCCGAGGAGCCGCGCCTCCGAGGTCGCCATCACGCGCCGCAGCGTCTCGAGGCAGGCGTCGGTCGGCGCGAGCCCGCGCCGCATCCCCTCCACCGTCATGAAGCCGCCGCAGACCTTGATGTTCGACTCGCCGCGGCCCGTCGAGCCGGCGGCACCGATGTCGTTGTCGGTGTACTCCCCCGCGCCCACGATCGGCGAGTCGCCGACCCGGCCGGGGATCTTCCACGCCAGTCCGCTCGTCGTCGTGACCGAAGAGATCTCGCCACGCGCGCTGATCGCGTCGCAGTTGATCGTCCCCGTCGGGCGGTTGGACGCCGTCCAGATCTGCTCCCCGGGCGGCACGTCGAGGTAGTCGTCGTCGGGGTTCAGGTTGGCGCGCCAGCGAAGCCACGCCTGCCGCGATGCCTCGGTCAGCAGGTTCTCGATCTGGAAGCCGTACGAGAGGGCGAATCGCTGAGCTCCCTCGCCGACCAGCATGATGTTGTTGGTGTACTTGAGGACCAGCTTCGCCACCTCGCTCGGCGTCTTGATCCCCTCGAGGCACCCGACCGCCCCGGCGCGCTTGGTGGGGCCGTGCATGCACGAGGCGTCGAGCTGCACGACGCCTTCGGCGTTCGGCAGCCCGCCGTAGCCCACGGACTGGTCGTTCGGGTCGAGCTCCTGGATCTTCACCCCCTCCACTACCGCGTCGAGGGTGTCCATCCCCTGCTGGATCAGGTCGTACGCGCGCTGCACGGCGCGCATCCCGTTGGCCGACGCGACGACGCACGGGCGTGCATCCTGGGAACGGCGGACGGACGGAGCCGGGAAACCGGACGCCTCCGCGGTCCGCGCGGACGCGGTGGTGAGCGCCCCCACGATCGGCACGGCCGCGGCGCCGCTCTTCACGAAGTCCCGGCGGGTCAGGTGTTCGCTCACGGATGCTCCTGGGTCGAAGGCCGATCCGGAGAAGCTATCGCGCGGGGAGCGCGACGGAAAGCGCGCCGACCGGAACGGAAAGCGTACCGAACCGCGCGTCGGGGTCGAGGGTGTAGCGGGCGTCCACCATGCGCACCACGGTGCCTGTGGGGCCGCGCTCCACCACGAAGAAGGGGAAGCGGGCCCAGTGGATGAAGGCCTCTCCCTGCGGTGTCCGCTCCGCCGCGGCCACTTCGCTGGCGCCGTCGCCCTTCTGGATGAGGCTTCCGTCCGCGACGAAGCGTGGGCGGCGCAGCCAGTCCACGGTCCCGAGCACGTACCCAGGACCGACGTCGGCGACGATCTGGCGGCGGAACGGCGTCAGCGGCTCCGGGCCCGCCATCACGCGCGTCGGGGCGTACCCGCGCGTGGCGAGGGCGTCTCGGGCCACCTCCCGCGCGGCGACCCCGGACAGGCCCGTCAGCAGCACGTACGCGCCCGCCACGGCGAGGGCCCAGCGCGCGGGGCGCCCCGCGCCGGGGGCACCGCTCGCCCGACGGCGTCGCGAAGCCCACCACCCGACGCCGAGGGCCAGCCAGACCCAGGGGTCCACGATGAACAGCACGTCCCCGTAGAACCAGCGGCGGCTGAACGGCATCAGCCAGCGTATGCCGTAGGTGTTGAACCAGTCGAGGAGGAGGTGCGTGCAGACCGCCAGCAGCGCGAGCCAGAGGAGGGTAGCGCCGACCGCAGGCTTGGCGTCCGGGTGGCGCCGCCCGCGCACCCAGCGGTCCCAGGCCAGCATCGCGGCGGTGAGGACGAACGGCCAGACGGCCAGGGTGAGAACGCCGTGCGTCCAGCCGCGGCGGAAGCCGTAGGCCAAGTCGGGGCGGGCCACCCAGTAGAGGATCCCGTCCACGTCGGGGAGGTTGGCGCCGATGAGGAGCGTGGCCGTGGCAAGGGGGGTCTTCCGGCGAAGACCCGATTCCGCCAGTGCAGCACCCAGGAGCGTGTGAGTAAGGTTATCCATCGCCTACAGGCTTGACCCCGTCGGTTCCGCGTGCATTGTAGAGGAACTTCCTTCCTCCCCGAGGGCCACGATGCTCGAGACGCTCGATCTCGACAAGAAGATTGAGAAGGATGCCTACGAGAAGGCTTTTCCGGAACTGCGGGACCAGCTCCGGGCGCTCCAGCGCAAGGCCTTCGAGGCGAAGATCCCCGTCTGCGTGGTGTTCGAGGGCTGGGATGCCGCCGGCAAGGGCGACTCCATCCAGAAGCTCGTCGAGCGGCTCGACCCGCGTGGCGTGAAGGTCCATCCCATCTCGGCGCCGTTGGAGGACGAGAAGCTCCGCCCCTTCCTGTGGCGCTTCTGGACCAAGATCCCGGGCCGCGGCGAGATGGCCATCTTCGACCGCTCCTGGTACGGCCGGGTGATGGTCGAGCGGGTGGACCGCCTGATCTCCCCCAAGGAGTGGCAGTCCGCCTATAACGAGATCGTGCAGTTCGAGCGGATGCTGACCGACGACGGCACGGTGATGGTGAAGTTCTGGCTGCAGATCAGCGAGAAGGAGCAGAAGAAGCGCTTCAAGGACATCGCGAAGAGCAAGTACGATTCCTGGAAGGTCACGAAGGAGGACTGGGAGCACCACAAGCAGTACGACGAGTACACGGAGGCCGCCGAGGAGATGCTGGAGCGGACCAGCACCGCCTACGCCCCGTGGACGATCGTGGAGGCCACCGACAAGCGCTACCGGGTGATCAAGATCTTCAAGGCCATCTGCGACGCGATCCAGACGGCCTTGAACGCGAAGGCGGAGGAGGCGAAGCCGCGGCGCGCCGCGCGCGCCAGCATCTCGATCCAGGCGCTCCGCGACCAGAAGACGGTCCTCGACACCGTGGACCTGTCGAAGAAGCTCGACCAGAAGCAGTACGAAAAGCGCCTCCTCGACCTGCAGGTCCGCCTGCGAGAGCTGGAGTTCGCGTGCTTCGACGCGCGGCGCGCGGTCCTCATCGGCTACGAGGGGTGGGACGCCGCCGGGAAGGGCGGCAACATCCGGCGGGTGACCGAGTGCCTCGACCCGCGCGGCTACAGCGTGATCCCCATCGCCGCGCCGAAGGGGGACGAGGCCACCCACCACTACCTGTGGCGCTTCTGGCGGCAGCTCCCCAAGGCGGGCCACCTCGCCATCTTCGACCGCACCTGGTACGGGCGCGTCCTGGTCGAGCGGATCGAGGGGTTCTGCAGCGAGGCGGAGTGGCGGCGGGCGTACCAGGAGATCAAGGAGTTCGAGCTCTCCCTCACCAACTACGGCACCATCCTCGTCAAGTTCTGGCTGCACATCTCCAAGGAGGAGCAGCTCCGCCGCTTCGAGGAGCGTAAGGAGATCGACTACAAGCAGTACAAGATCACCGATGAGGATTGGCGGAACCGCGAGAAGTGGGACCAGTACCGGCAGGCGGTGGTGGATATGCTGACCAACACCAGCACCACCTACGCGCCGTGGACCATCGTCGAGGCGAACAACAAGCTGTGGGCGCGCATCCGGTCGCTGCAGGCGATCGTGGACGCCATCGAGCTCGGCCTCGACCATCACAGGAAGGGCGGCGCCAAGCGGAAGGGCGACGACGCTGGGAAGAAGAAGGGCGGAAAGAAGAGTGACGGGAAGAAGAACAAGAAGAAATGACTGATGACGCCGTACCCACCCTCGTGGAGCTGGGCTGGACGGAGACCTTCGCGTGCCACTTCGAGCCGTTCGCGCGCGAGGGCCTCGTCGCGGCACGGATCGCCGTGGAGCACCGCACCAAGTACGGCGTCTACACGGAGCGCGGCGAAGCCGAGGCGGCGCTCACCGGCAGGGCTCGCCACGAGGAGGCGGCGCGCATCGACCGGCCGGCGGTCGGCGACTGGGTCGCGATGGCGCCGCCGCCGCCTGGGGGCGCCGGCGCGATCCACGCGGTGCTGCCGCGCGCGTCGGCGTTCACGCGCAAGGTGGCCGGACACCAACACGAGGAACAGGTAGTCGCGGCGAACATCGACGTGGCCTTCCTGGTCACGTCGCTCAACGCGGAGCTGAACCCCCGGCGCCTCGAGCGCTACCTCACGCTGGCGTGGAAGAGCGGCGCGCGGCCCGTCGTGGTCCTCACCAAGGCCGACCTCGCCGCGGATCCCGCCGCATTGGTGCGGGAGGTCGAGGCGGTGGCCGTCGGCGTTTCGGTCCTCCTCACCAGCGCGAAGACCGGCCTGGGTATCGAGGAGCTTCGCGGCCTGCTGGCGGACCACAAGACCGGAACGGTGCTCGGCTCCTCCGGCGTCGGGAAGTCCACACTGATGAACGCCCTCGCCGGCTGGGAGCGGCAGGATACCGGGAGGATCCGGGTGGCGGACGACCGGGGCCGCCACACGACCACGCGCCGCGAGCTGGTCCGGATGCCGGGCGGCGGCCTCCTCATCGACACGCCGGGGATGCGCGAGCTGCAGCTCAACGAGGCGGGGGACGGACTCCTCTCCGCCTTCGACGATATCGCCGAGCTGGCCAAGGGCTGCACCTTCCGCGATTGCGGTCACGGCTCGGAGCCGGGTTGCGCGGTGAAGGACGCGGTGGCCGCCGGGCGGCTCTCCACCGAGCGGCTCGAGAGCTTCCACAAGCTCGTGCGCGAGCTGGAGAAGCGCACCGGCTGGGGTGTGAAGCGGACACACGGCGACGCGGACCCGAACAGCGGGAGGTAGCGGCGGCATCGCCGGCGCCGCTCCAGGCCGCGCGGGCGCAGGGGGAACGGAACAGGGGCGCCTCGCAGCGGCGGGGCGCCCCTATGACCTATCACCCATCACGCTTCCCCATCACCCATCACCCATCACTCAGCACCCATCACCCATCGCCCATCACCCATTACCCATCATCCTTCAGCGTGGAGCAGTTGCTCCAGCTCGACCCTGCCAGCCACCCGCGCGTCGATCTCCGCCGCGATCCGGCGGGCCTGCGTCAGGTTCGCCGAGAGCTCGTCCACGCTCCCGGCGCCGGCCTTGAGGCGCAGCAGGTCGAGGCGCAGGTTCTCCAGCGCCGCCACCGCGCTCGCGAGCCGCGCGGACGCCGCGTCGCGTGTCGAGGTGAGGTCGACACGGAGTTTGTCGCGCTGGTCGGCGACGGCGGCCTTGACCTCGCCGCCCCCGTGGGCCAGCGCCGTCGAGCGGGTGCTCACACCGTCCTGGCCGAGGCTCGCCAGCGCCTCGTTCAGTTCGTCCACCCGCCGGCGCATCGTCTGCGCGTCGCCCTCGAGTCGGCGCAGAACGTCCGGCAGGTCGGGCAGCCCCTTCCGCGTCTCTTTGGGGAGCGCCTCGAACAGGGTCGAGGCCGCGAGGCCGATGGCGATCTCGGTGGGGCGGTGCGCCGAGGCGGCCGGGAGGGCCTTGCGGTCCATCCCGAGGCTGGCGATCCGTGTCATCCACTCGCCCAATCGGCCGCCCCAGAGCCGGACGCGCAGGCCCTTCAGCGGGTCCTTCGGGGCGATCCGCCGGCCCGGCACCGCCCGGCCGATCAGTCCCCCCGTGACGGTGGCGAGCGTGCCGAGGCCGAACGCCGTCCAGAGCCCCGTGACGACGCCACCGAGGTTGAACCAGTCCCAGTGCCAGGGGAGGACCGCGAGGAGGAGGCCCGAGCCCACGGCGACGCCGAACGCCGCGAACGTGGCTTTCCGGACGATCTTGGCGATCAGCGGCGGCTCCGCGGCCGACTCGAACGCCAATTCCTCCCGCTCCTGGAGGGCGCGCTCCCGCAGGGCCAGGCGGAGGTCGTCGAGGGTGTAGCCGGCGGAGAGGACGCGCTGCGTGTACTGCGCCCGATAGAGGCCGTACCCTGCGGCTGGTGCGAACATCACCACCATCTGGCCGAGGCTCGGCAGGTGTGCGCCGGCGACGGCCGCCACGACGCTGATCAGTCCGATGCCCGTCCAGACGCCGATCAGCATCCGCGCCCCTTCGCCGCGCTGCATCCACAGCCGAATGGGCGTCGGCGTCTCCTTCGCCACGGCCATCGTGAGCGCCACGGCGTCCGCCAGCGCCTCGCCGGTGGGGAAGCGGTCGGCGGGGCTCTTCGCGAGGCAGCGGTCCACGGCCTGCGCCAGCCGTCCGGGGATGCCGGGGGCCACGGCCGCCAGCGGCGGCGCCGGCCGGGTGATGTGCATCGCCAGGAGGGCCGGGGTGTCCGGCGCCTCGAAGGGGTGTCTGGCGCTCAGCGCGAAGTAGCCCACCACGCCGAGCGAATACAGGTCGCTGCGGCCGTCCACCTGCTCGCCGCACGCCTGCTCGGGGCTCATGTACTGTGCCGTGCCGAGGATCTCCCCCACGCCCGTGAGCCCGGAGGACGCGCCCGCGAACGCGATTCCGAAGTCGGTCACCAGGGCCCGGCCCGTCTCCCGTTCGAGGAGGATGTTGTCGGGCTTGATGTCGCGGTGCACCACGCCCCGCAGGTGCGCGTACGCGAGCGCCCATGCGACCTCCTGCAGCATCCGCGCGGCCGCGGGCGGGGCCATCGGCCCGCGCTTGCGCACCCGCTCGCCGAGGGTCTCGCCGTCCACGTACGCCATCACGAAGAGGACGAAGGCGCCGACCTCCTCCACCGCGAAGATCGGCACGATGTTGGGGTGGGAGAGCTTGGCGGAGGTCCGCGCCTCGCTCAGGAACCGCGCCCGGAGGTCGGGGAGGGCCGCCTGCGCCGGGGGCAGGAGCTTGATTGCGACCAGGCGATCGAGCGCCACGTCCCGCGCGAGGAAGACCACCCCCATCCCGCCACGGCCCAACTCGCGCTCCAGGGAGTAGCGGCCTGCGAGGGCACCCTGCAGCGCCAGGAAATCGGGTCCCGGAGACTCGGCCATCCGGCAATCCTACCGCCCGCCGCGCCGACCGGCTACCGCGGGCCTCGCACCCGGGGGCCCCGGGCCGCAACCTTGCCCCGCCCGGGAGCCCGCGTTTCCTTAGAGCCACCGATGACTCCTCGACCGAAGAAGGCGCCGCGCGACGAGCACCTGGGGGAGACCCGGACCATCATCCGGATGATGTTCTGGCTCCTCGGCCCCCTCACTCTGCTGGCGATCCTCCTGGCGCTGGTGGGCGCCGGACGCATCGCCGGGATGCTGCTCTTCGCCTGCACCTTCTCGTGGGTGGTGTTCGGTGGGTACCTGCTCTTCCACTTCATCCTCATCAACCCTGCCGGCGACGCCGTCGGGCGGATCCTGCTCCCGAGCGGCAGCTCCACCCCGCCCGCCAAGGCCCTCTCCCACATCGAGGCGATGGTGGCCCACGGCGACCTCGCCAAGGCGGTGGACGCGTACAAGGCGGAGATCGCCACCGACCCCGCCGACGTGACGAGCTGCGAGCGTCTCGGCACGCTGGCCATGCGCCAGCTCGCCGACTACGACTTGGCGGTGTGGGCGTACCGCGAGGCGGAGCGGCGGGCCGACACGCCGGCGCGGCGGTTCGGTTTCGCGCTCATCGTCGCGGGGATCTGCCGGGACCAGCTGAAGGACCGCGGCAGGACCGTCGTCGAGCTGCGGCGGCTGGTGCAGCTGTACCCGAACGCGCCGCGCATCGAGGCGCTACGGGCCGAGCTGAACGAACTCAAGGCGGGGCTGTTCGATGACCACGGCGCCTGACGTCTCGGTCGTCCTGCCGGTCTACAACGAGCGGGAGAACCTCGCGCCGCTCCTAGACGAGATCGCGGCCGCGCTCGCCGGCCGGTCGTACGAGGTCGTCGCCGTGGACGACGGCTCGGCCGACGGCAGCGCCGACGCGCTCGTGGCGCTGCGCGCGCGACACCCGGCCCTGCGGGTGGTGCGGTTCGCGCGGAACGAGGGGCAGAGCGCCGCCTTCGCCGCGGGCTTCCGGGCGGCCCGCGGCGCGGTGCTAGTCACGATGGACGCCGACCTCCAGAACGACCCGGCCGACGTCCCGGCCCTCCTCGAGGCGCTGGAGCGCTCAGGCGTCGAGGCGGCCGTCGGCTGGCGGATGGACCGCCGGGATACCGGCTGGAAGCTGCTGCAGAGCCGCATCGCCAACGGCGTGCGGAACCGGCTGAACCGCGAGACGATCCGCGATACCGGCTGCTCGCTGAAGGCGTTCCGCCGTGCCGCAGTGGCGGACATCCCGTGGTTCACGGGGATGCACCGCTTCCTCCCGACGCTGGTGAAGATGCGCGGGGGCCGGGTGGTCGAGGTGCCGGTGCACCACCGGCCCCGGCGCTTCGGCACCACGAAGTACGGGATGTGGAACCGGGTCTTCCGCGCTCTCGCGGATGCCCTCGCGGTGCGCTGGATGCAGCGCCGCGCCCTCCGCTACGAGATCCGGGACATCGTCGAATGACACGCACCAAGCGGCTCGACCCGTCGGTCTTCCATCTTCCCGTCGAGCGGATGCGGGACGGCTACTACAGCGACAAGTACTTCGTCCGCGCCCGCGAGATCCTCCTTGCCGACGGCCACCGGCCGCGCGTGACGATGCAGGTCTTCGCCAAGACCCACGCGTTCCTCGGCGGGATGGACGAGGCGGTCGCGATTCTGAAGCTCTGCGCGGTGGAGTGGAAGGACCTCGTCGTCCACGCCCTCTTCGACGGCGACGAGGTGGAGCCGTGGGAGACGGTGATGCTCATCGAGGGGCCGTACGACGCGTTCGCCCACCTCGAGACGCTCTACCTCGGTGTGATCGCCCGCCGCACCAAGGTCGGCACCAACACCCGCCGCGTCGTCGAGGCGGCGCGCCCCAAGGAAGTGATGTTCTTCCCGGCTCGACACGACCACTGGCTGGTGCAGACGGGGGACGGCTACGCGGCCCACGTCGCCGGCGCCATCGGCGTCTCGACCGACGCGCAGGCCTCGTGGTGGGGGAGCGAGGGGGTCGGCACCGTGCCGCACGGCCTCATCGCCGCGTACGGCGGCGACACCGTGCTGGCCACGCGCAAGTTCGCCGAGCACATGGGCGAGAACGTGCGGCTCATCACCCTGGTGGACTTCGAGAACGACTCCGTCGGCACCAGCCTCGCCTGCGCCCGGGCCCTCGGCGAGCGGCTCTACGGCGTGCGCCTCGACACCTCCGAGACGATGGTGGACAAGTCGGTCATCCCGCAGATGGGCTCCGCGAAGCCGACCGGCGTCACCCCCCAGCTTGTCCACAACGTGCGCGACTCCCTTGACCGCGAGGGCTTTTCCCAGGTCAAGATCGTCGTCTCCGGCGGCTTCGACGTGGAGAAGATCCGTCGCTTCGAGGAGGCGCTCGTGCCGGTGGACGCCTACGGAGTGGGCTCTTCCCTCTTCACCGGGCGCTACGACTTCACCGCCGACGTGGTCCTGGTGGGCGGGAAGCCGTGCGCCAAGGCGGGCCGGAGCTACCGCCCCAATCCGCGGCTGGAGCGGGTGCCGTAGGGTCCCCCCGCGTGGAGCGGGGACCCGAGCGGGCCAGGGCCGTTCGCGTGTCCCGGGACTGCATATCTATGCATTCACCAGAATGGCTATGCACCTCCGAACCCGCCGCCCTCAGGTGTTGCCGCACCGGGCGGTTCTGACGGCTGACCTCTGACGGCCCCGCCCAAGCCACCCCGCTTCTCTCCGGACAAGTCCCACCCAGGCCTCCCGTGGGACGCCTGTTGCGTTGACCGGGATGGCCCCGGCGGGCGAGATTTCGCCTCTCGCCGGTGGGAGGAGGCCCCATGCAGGCGTCGGTGCTCTTCTGGGACGTGGATACGCAGGTGGACTTCATGCGCGCCGACGGCAAGCTGTACGTGCCGGAGGCGGAGTCCCTCATCCCGAACTTGAAGCGGCTCACCGACCACGCCCACGCGCGGGGAATCCGCATCGTCGCCAGCGCCGACGACCACGTGGCCAGCCACCGGGAGCTCTCGGCCACGCCCGATTTCCGCGACACCTTCCCCGCGCACTGCATGCGGGACACGCCGGGCCAGGCCAGGATCCCGGAGACGCGGCTCCGGGAGCCGCTCGTCATCGAGCCCGACCCGGAGGCCCGGGCCGCGCTGGCCGACCGGGTTCGCAATCACCCCGGCGACATCCTGTTCCACAAGCACTGGTTCGACGTCTTCACCAACCCCAACGTCGAGCCTGTGCTCGACGTCCTCGACCCCCGGCACATCGTCCTCTACGGCGTCGCGCAGGACGTCTGCGACCGCTACGCCATCGAGGGCCTCCTCGCGCGCCGCCCGACCGCCCGGCTGTACGCCGTGCGCGACGCGATGAAGCCGATCGACACCGGCGCGGGGGAACGGCTCCTCCGGCAGTGGAGCGACCGCGGGGTCACCATCGTGGACACGAACGACATCGTCGTGAAAGGGCTACCCGCATGACTGCCCCCTTCGGACGCTTCTACCTCCCCGGCCCAACGGAAGTCCTCCCCGAGGTCCTCGCCGCGCAGAACCGGCCCATGATGGGCCACCGCGGCGCCGGCACGGAGGCCCTCCTCGGTGGTATCGACGGCCCGATGAAGGCCGTCTTCCGCACCGAGAATCCCGTGCTCATCGCCGCCGCGTCGGCCACGGGCTTCATGGAGGCCGCCATCCGCAACGGCGTGCGGAAGAAGGTGCTGTGCCTGGTGAACGGCGCCTTCTCCAAGCGCTTCGCCACCATCGCGGCCGCCTGCGACAAGCAGGTGCACCTCCACGAGATCCCCCTCGGCGAGACGGCCGAGGCGGACCAGGTCCGCGCGCTCCTCAAGGAGACGGGCGCGGACGCCGTCACCATCGTGCACTCCGAGAGCGCCACCGGCGCCCTCTCTCCCCTCGCCGAGGTCGCGAAGGCGGTGCACGAGTTCGACGACGTGATGCTCCTCGTGGACGCGGTGACCTCGATGGCGGCCACCCCGGTCGAGACCGACGCGTGGGGCCTCGACTTCGTCCTCACCGGCTCGCAGAAGGCGTTCGCGCTGCCGCCGGGCCTCGCCTTCGGCGTGGCGTCGGCGCGGCTCCTGGAACGGGCCAAGACACTCCCCGGGCGCGGCATCTACTTCGACCTCGTCCCGTACGACACCGAGATCCGCAAGAGCCAGACGCCCTACACGCCGGCGCTCTCGCTCATCTACGCCCTCGACGCGCAGTTGAAGCGCATCGCGGCGAGCGGCGGCATCGAGGCGCGGTGGGCCCGGCACCAGGCGATGCAGCAGCGGGTCGAGCGGTGGGTCCGGGAGAAGGGCGCGGCGATGGGCGGGCTGGACTTCCTGCCGAAGGCGGGACGCCGCTCGTGGACCGTCTCGTGCCTCAAGCTCCCCGCCGGCGAGCTGACCGGCGGCGCGGTGGCCAAGCGGATGGAGGCGCGCGGCATCACCATCGGCGCCGGCTACAAGGCGCTCAAGGACACCACCTTCCGCATCGGGCACATGGGCGACCACACTGTCGAGGGGCTGGAGAACGTGCTGGCCAACCTCGAGGAGGTGCTGCACCGTGGCTGACCGCATCGTCGTCTCGGACAAGCTGGGCGCGGCGGGCCTCGAGATCCTCCGCGGTATCGCGGGCTACGAGGTGTCGGACGTCGCGGGGAAGGGTCCGGAGGCCCTGGAAGCCGTCCTCCCCGACGCCGTGGCGCTTGTGGTCCGCAGCGAGACGAAGGTGACGGCGGCGATGATCGGCAAGGCGCCGAAGCTCAGGGTCATCGCCCGCGCGGGGATGGGGGTGGACACCATCGATGTCGAGGAGGCGTCGCGGCGGAAGATCGCCGTGCTCACGGCCCCCGGCGCCAACTCCAACAGCGTCGCCGAGTTCACCTTCGCCCTCCTCCTCGCCCTGGCCCGCAAGGTCTCGGCGTCCGCGGCGTCGCTCGCCGCGGGGAAGTGGGACCGCAAGGCGTTCGAGGGGACGGAACTGCGCGGCAAGACCCTCGGCCTCATCGGGCTCGGGCGGATCGGCGGCATCGTGGGGTCCATCGGCACGGGCTTCGGGATGACCGTTATCGGCACCGATCCGCTGTTCTCCGCAGAGCGGGCCAGGGCGCTCGGCGTGGAGCTGGTGCCGCTCGAGGAGCTGCTGGGCCGCTCGGACATCGTGAGCCTGCACGCCAAGCTCACGCCGGAGACGAAGCACCTCCTGAACGAGGAGCGGATCCGCGCGATGAAGAAGGGCGTGCTGGTGGTGAACACCGCCCGTGGCGCCCTAATCGACGACGCGGCGCTGGTGAAGGCGCTCGTGGACGGGCACGTCGGCGGCGCGGCGCTCGACGTCTACGACCCCGAGCCGCTCCCGGCCGACTCGGTGCTCCGCACGGCGCCCAACGCGGTGCTCACGCCGCACCTCGCCGCCTCGGCGAAGGAGGCGCAGACCCGCGTGGCGCTGGAGATCGGTGAGGCGGTGAAGGCGTTCCTGGTGAAGGGCGACCTCAGCGCGGCGGTGAACCGGAAGCAACTCGGCGCGTAGCACCGCCGGACGCGCGCCGGCTCCTTGGACGAGAGGGCGGGCAGGAGGGTGATCCCCCTGCCCGCCGTCGTTCCCGCCTCGGAGGCCAGCGCTACCCCGTCGTCGTCCGCTCGGCCCGCTCCAGCCGGAAGGTCTGCACGGCCGCGCCGAGCCGCGCTGCGGCGTGCCCCAGCGTCTGCGCCGAGGCCGCGATCTCCTCCGTGGCGGCGCCGAACTGCTGCGAGGCGGCCGCGATCTCCTCCGCCGAGGAGGCGAAGCCGTCCGAGCCGGACGCCAGCTGGTCGAGAGCGCCGGCGATGTCCTGCACGAGGCCCGCCGACTCGCTCGCCGCCGCCTCGATCTCGCGGCTCCAGCCGTCGTTCTCCTTCGCCGCCTGCGCCACCTCGCCCAGCCCCTCGCTCACCGTCCGCCCCGCCTGGCGCGCGAGGCCCCCCGCCGCCGCGAGCCGCTGCATCGTGTCGTGGGTCGCCTGCACGCGCTTTAGGATCGTCTGCACGATCCCGTCGGTTGTCACGGCGGACTCCCCCGCGCGCATCGCCAGCTTGCGCACCTCCTCCGCCACGACGCCGAACCCGCGCCCCGACTCGCCGGCGCGCGCCGCCTCGATGCCCGCATTCAGCGCCAGCATCTGCGTTTGCGCCGCGATCGCCCGCATCTGCCCCACCAGCTTCGAGATTTGCTGCGACGCGGCGGCGAGCGCCGTCGCCTGCGCCTCCGCCTGGTCCACGTCGTTCGCCAGCCGCTCCAGCGCCGTGATGCTCTCGTTGAGCTGGACCCGGTACCCCTCCGCCGTGCTTCGGAGTGCGGCGTTGCGGGACGCCGCGTTCTTCGCCCCGTCGGCGAGGGTCCGCGCGATGGCGAGGATGCGGTTCGCGTCGGCCGCCGCCGTCTTCACGGTCTCCGCCTGCTGGACCGCCCGCTTGGACAAGTCCTGCGTCGTACCCGCCATCTCTTCGCCGCTCGCCGACATCTCTTCGGTCGCCGCGCTGATCGCCGAGGCCATCTCCGTCGCCTCGTTCGAGGCCGACCGGATCGCGCCTACCAGCCGCCGCAGCGCCTCGAGCATCCCTCGGAGCGCCCCCGAGAGGTGCGCCACCTCCCCCGCGCCTTCTTCGAAGGTGACCGTGTCCGAGAGGTCGCCCTGCGCCACTTGGGTCGCGGCCCCCGCCATCTCCTCCACCGGCGCCGTGACCTCCCGGTGCAGCCAGCTCCCTAGGCCGAGGACGGAGGCCACGAAGACCGCGGCGAGGAGGAGCGCCCCGAAGAGGATGACGCGCTCCGCCTCCTGTACCGACGCGTACGCCACGGAGACCGGTTGGCGCACCAGCACCCAGAAGCGGCCCGGATTGATCCGCGCGGTGACAGCGCGCTCGCTCCCTTGCCTGCCCGGGAGCGTCGCATAGCTCACCGTGTCCGCCTTCGGGATCGCGTCCGCGGTCGGCAGCACCTTCAGGATGCCGGTCGAATCCCGGCCGAGGATCAGGCGCCCCTGGAGGTCCACCACCTCGACGGCAGCGCCGGTGTGCGTGTCGGAGGTCGCGACGAGGCGCCCCAGGCGCTCGAGAGCGAAGATGCCGCTGAGCACTCCCACCCGCCGCCCGGTGCCCGGCGCGGTGACGACCGATGCGATCTCCAGGGAGAGGACGCCGGTCGTGCTGTCCACCTGGGGGTCGGAGACATACCACCCGTCGTGCACTGCGTTCCGCCACCACGCGTCGTCCCACTGGACGAAGTCCACGGTGCGGCGCGTCGAGACGCCGGTGAGGCCGGCGCTGTCGGTCAGGTTGAAGGCCACGAAGTCCGAGCGCCGGCCGACCGACCGGAGGTACGCCTCGGTGGCCGGGTCTACCTGCAGCGAGTGGGCGACGCGGAACATCTGCTCCAGGGCGGCGAGGGAGAGCCCCTGCAGGTGGCGGCGCGCGCTCTCCCGGTCGGCCGCCTCCGCCGCCGCGATCACCACCGGCGACGCCGCGAGGTTCTCGAGCTCGGCGCGCCGCTCCCTGAGGTACAACGAGTAGAGCGCCGCCGTCCGCTGGGCGATGTCGGCGAGGCGCACGTCAGCGTCGCGGCTCAGGTAATGGCGCGCCCCGCGCCAGGTGAGGGCTGCGCTCACCCCCACCACTGCGACGAGCCCCGCGATGCCGAACCAGACGATCGTGGTCCGGAGGCTGCGATGGTTGAGAAAGCGGCTGCGAGAGGGCATCGCGTGGCAAGGTAGGGATGGCCGTGAGGCGCCGCAAGCCGCTATGTTACTTGACTATGCACGAGTCGCACCCCACCGCCTACGACCCCCAGGCGGTCGAGCGGAAGTGGCAGGCGCGATGGGAGGAGCGGGGCACGCACCGCGTGGACCTCGCCGGCTCCCCCCGTCCCTTCTTCAACCTGATGATGTTCCCGTACCCCTCGGCCGAGGGGTTGCACGTCGGGAACCTCTACGCCTTCACCGGCGCCGACATCTTCGGACGCTTCCAGCGCCTCCGGGGGCACGACGTCTTCGAGCCCTTGGGCTTCGACGCCTTCGGGATCCACTCGGAGAACTACGCCCTCAAGGTAGGGATGCACCCCGCCGAGCTGATCCCGCGCAACATCGCCACCTTCCGCACGCAGCTGCGGCGCGCCGGTCTGATGGTGGACTGGCGCTACGAGGTGCAGACAACCGACCCCGCCTACTACAAGTGGACGCAGTGGGTCTTCCTGCAACTCTTCAAGGCGGGGCTCGCCGTCCGCAAGCGCGCCGCGGTGAACTGGTGCCCGGCGTGCAAGACGGTGCTCGCCAACGAGCAGGTCATCAACGGCTACTGCGAGCGGCACCCCGAGACCAAGGTCGAGCAGCGGACGCTCGACCAGTGGTTCTTCACGATCACGAAGTACGCGGCGCCCCTCCTCGACCACCTGGCCCGGCTCGACTGGTCGCACTCGACGCGAACCCTCCAGGCCAACTGGATCGGCCGGTCCGAGGGCGCGGAGCTGGTGTTCGTCACGCCCGGCGGCCAGCGCATCACGGTCTTCACCACGCGGCCCGACACCCTCTTCGGCGCTACGTACGTCGTGCTCGCTCCCGAGCACCCGCTGGTGGACGATCTCACCACGGCGGAGTGCCGCGCGGCCGTGAACGCGTACCGCCGCTGCGCCGCGGCCACCGACATCGTGACGCGCCGGGTCGGCGAGAAGGACAAGACGGGTGTCTTCACGGGTTCCTATGCCAGGAACCCCGCCACCGGCGCGTCCATCCCCGTCTGGATCGCCGACTACGTGCTGATGGAGTACGGCACCGGCGCGATCATGGCGGTGCCGGGCCACGACGAGCGGGACTTCGAGTTCGCCACGAAGTTCCGCCTCCCGATCATCCGCGTGATCGCGGGGCCGGGGCAGGACGCGGCCACGCCGCTCCCACAGGCCGAGCCCGACGTCCCCGAGGGGCGGCTCGTCAACAGCCCCGGCCAGGACGGGCTCCCGTGGGCGGAGGCGAAGCGCGCCATCACCCGCTCCCTCGAGGAGAAGGGCCTTGGCAAGGCGGTGGTGAACTATCGCCTGCACGACTGGTGCATCTCCCGCCAGCGCTACTGGGGCCCGCCGATCCCCATCATCCACTGCGACACCTGCGGCGCGGTGCCCGTGCCGGAGAAGGACCTCCCCGTCGTCCTCCCGAGACTGGACGACTACCGGCCCGACGACACCGGCGTCTCGCCCCTGGCGCGGAACGAGGCGTGGTATCGCGTCCCCTGCCCGCGGTGCGGCAAGCCCGCGCGCCGGGAAACCGACGTCTCCGACACCTTCCTCGACTCGGCGTGGTACTTCCTTCGGTACCCGTCGGCCGACCGCGCCGACGTGCCGTTCGATCCGGCGATGACGACGAAGTGGCTCCCGGTCACGACGTACATCGGCGGCAACGAGCACGCGGTCCTGCATCTGATGTACGCACGCTTCATCACCATGGCGCTGAAAGACCTCGGCCACATCGCCTTCGACGAGCCGTTCCCGCGCTTCCGCGCCCACGGGATGATCGTGAAGGACGGCGCGAAGATGTCGAAGTCGCGCGGCAACGTCGTCGTGCCCGACACGTACTTCGACCAGTGGGGCGCCGACACCTTCCGGACGTACCTGATGTTTCTCGGCCCCTACCAGGAGGGGGGCGACTTCCGCGATGCGGGCATCGTCGGGATCCGCCGCTTCCTCGACAAGGTGTGGGGACTGGTGCAGAAGACAGAAGGGCAGACGCCAAGACGCCAAGAGGGACCGGCGCACCGACGCACCGGCGCACCGGCGCACGGACTCAAGGGCGAGGCCAGTCCCGGCGCGGGCGACGGCGAGCTTCTGCGCCACCTGCACCGCACCATCCAGCGGGTCACGGCGGACACCGAGGCGCTGGCGTACAACACTGCGATCTCGGCCATGATGGAGTACGTGAACGCGCTCCAGAAGGGGGAGCCCTCGCCGGCGCTCCTCGAGCCGCTGGCCGTGATGCTCGCCCCCTACGCGCCGCACTTCGCCGAGGAGTGCTGGGAGCGCCTGGGCCACTCCACGTCGGTGATGGAGGCGGCGTGGCCCGCGTTCGACCCGGCGCTCGCCGTGGTGGAGGAGGTGGAGCTGGTCGTCCAGGTGAATGGCAAGGTGCGGGCGCGGGTCGCGATGCCGCGCGGGGCCGCCGAGGCCGACGCGGTGGCCGCCGCGCAGGCGGAGCCGGCGGTCGCCAAGTTCACCGAGGGGAAGCCGCCGCGGAAGGTGATCTTCGTCCCCGACCGGCTGGTGAACATCGTGGTCTGAGGGTGTCCCGGGCTGAGGTCGGTGCGCTGGTGGGCGCCGCGTCACGAGGTGCGGCGCCTATTTGCTAGTGGATTGCTATGAAATAGGTTATGGCGCTCCGAAGCCGCCCGTCCCCATCACTCATCACCCATCACCTACACCGCCGCGACCCTTCCTTGACCCTCAGCATCTGAGTAGTGTGACCGTCATGGCGGACACGATCCCTCTGGCCGAGGCGCACAGCCTCGTGGCCCGGGCCCGAGCCGGGGACTTCGACGCGCTGGAGCACGTGTACCGCGCGTACGAACGGTCGGTCTACACCCTGGCGCGCCGGCTCACGAAGACGCCCGAGGACGCGGAGGACGTGCTCCAGGAGACGTTCCTCGAGGTCTGCCGGTCGCTCGGGAAGTGGCGCGGCGAGGGGAGTCTCTGGGGGTGGATCCGGCAGGTGGCGGCGAGCAAGGCGCTGATGCGCTACCGCCGCGAGAAGGTCCGGGCCACGGAGGTCCTCTCTGATGATGCGGCGGTGGGTGCTTGTGAGGACGTGCCGCTGCGCCTCGACCTGGAGGTGGCGCTGGAGCGGTTGCCGGAACGGAGCCGGGCGGTGGTGTGGCTCCACGACGTGGAAGGCCTGACACACGAGGAGATCGCCGAGCTGATGGGGATGACGGCCAGCTTCTCGAAGTCGCAGCTGGCCCGCGCACACCAGAAGCTGCGCGTCTGGCTCGGAGAGGAAGGAGCGGGACCATGAGTGACGAGCGGCACGCCGCGGCCGGGGAGCTGCTGGCGGTGCGGGACGGCGAGGGGAGCGCGTGGGCGAAGACCCACGTGGAGAGCTGCGCGGCGTGCGGGGCCGAGCTGTACCGGCTGGAGCAGGTGCGCGCGCAGCTGCGGGCCTTGCCCGCGTTCGTTCCGCCGCGAGACCGGTGGGCGGTGGTGGCGGAGCGGGCGAAGCGGGAGCGGCGGCAGCGGCGGCTCTCCGGGGCGGTGGGTCTTGCAGCGGCAGCGGCGCTGGGAGGCCTCCTGCTGGTGGCGGTGCAGGGCACCCGGCCCGACGCGCTGGAGGCGCAGACGGCGCTGCGCTCGGCGATGGCGCGGTCGCAGGCGATGGAGCAGGTCCTGAAGGGGGTGGATCCCGATGCGCGCGCCCTCGGGGGCGAGGCGGCGGGAGTGGTGGTGGACTTGCAGCGGCGCGTCGAAGCGATCGACGAGTGGCTGGGCGATCCCTCGCAGTGGGGGAACGATCCAGAGCGCCAGGCGCAGCTCTGGAACGAACGGGCAGGACTCTTGTCGGCGCTCGTGGACGTGCACACGACGCACGTCGCATACGCCGGTCTCTAACGCGAAGGAGCAGTCACGATGCGACGGCAGTCCTTGAAGTTGATGGGTCTCACTCTGACCATGCTGTCCGCGGTGGCCGTCGCCGCGGCGGCGCAGGATCGGCCGCCACGGCCGCCGGAACCCCAGGAGCGCGAGCGGGCGTTCACATTCTCGTTCGGCCCGGGCGAGATAAGGTCCATGATCCAGGGGCGCGGCCGACTCGGCATCCTCGTGGACCTCACGGCGGATCCGGCGCGCGACTCGGTGGGCGCGCGCGTGGCGGGTGTGACGCCCGGCGGGCCCGCCGACCGGGCCGAGGTCCACACCGGCGACATCGTGGTGCGGATCAACGGCACGCGGCTCGCCGCCGCCGGTGGCCGCACCGACGTGCCGGACGACCAGTCGCGGCCGGGGATGCGGCTCATCGAGATCGCGTCGCGCCTCGACCAGGGGGATACGGTGCGCCTCGAGCTGCGGCGCGATAGCCGCCCGCTCACGGTGACCTTCCAGGCCGGGGAGTCCGACGCGGACGTGATGGTGCAGCGCTTCCGCGAGGCGATGCCGGGGATGGCGAACCTGATGCCCTCGATCCAGGTGTCGCCGTTCGACGGCCGGGGCGAGAGCCGCGTGACGGTCCGCGTCGGCGGGCCGCTCGGCGACCTCGAGCTGGTGAAGGTGAACGCCGGCCTGGCGGAGTACTTCGGAACGTCCGACGGGCTGCTGGTCGTGGATGCTCCAAGCGATTCGTCGCTCGGCCTGCGGGCGGGGGACGTGATCCTCAGCATCGGCGGGCGCCGGCCCACGAGCCCTGCGCACGCGCTACGGATCCTCGGCACCTACGACCCGGGGGAAGCCCTCACCTTCGAGGTGATGCGCCAGAAGCACCGTGTCACCGTCAACGGCAGGATGCCGGCCGAGGACCGCCGGTGGCGCGCCATCCATAATTCACTGGAGATCCCCGGCATGCCGGAGGCGCCGGCGGCACCCGGGGCGCCAGGGCATCCCAATGTGGTGCGGATCGTGATGGACGAGGAGGCGTGAGGGCGGAGGTGCGGGAGTGAGAGGTTGGCGGTGAGAGGGGACGAGCGACACGGGGGGTTCGCTGCCGGCAGCGGGCCCCCCGTTCCGTCTCCCCCCCTCACCTCTGGCCTCTCACCTCCCTCACCTCATGCCACTTCCATCACCTCTCCGGCCTCCTCCCTATTGACATCCGCCCCCGTGTTGCCGCATTTGGGGAGATACGGACCTCATGTGGAGGGAACGAATGGATCTGTGGCAGATCGCTCACGTGATCGCGCGGCTCCTCTTCAGCGCGCTATTCCTGAAGTCCGCCTACTCCCACCTCACCCAGGTCAAGATGATGGGCGGCTACGCCAAGGCGGTCGGCCACGTGCCAGCGCCCGAGCTGGCGACCATCGTCACCGGCCTGATGATGCTCGCCGGGGGACTCAGCATCCTCATCGGCTACCACCCCCGCATCGGCGCCGCGCTCCTCATCGTCTTCCTCGTGCCGACGGCGTTCATCATGCACGGCTACTGGAAGATCCAGGACCCGATGCAGCGCGCCGGCGACGAGGCTCACTTCTGGAAGGACATCTCTCTGGCTGGCGCGGCCCTCTTCATCCTGGCCGATCCCCACTGGCCGTGGCCGTGGACTCTGGGGTGATGCCGCGGGGTTCGCCGTAAACTATTGCGGCTCACGTGCTTGGAGAGAGGCGCCTGCACATGGGCGCCTTTCTCGTTTCATGGCAACAACTTGTATCTTGACATATCGCACGTTATTACGTACGTTATGTCTGGCGTCATAGCGTGCGTGAATCTCAAGGGGGACGTATGGGCGAGCATCGCGAGGACTGGCCGTTCGGGGACATCTTCGGGGCCGGCTTTGGGCCGCGATTCTGGTCGTTCCGGTGGCCGGAAGGTGGGCGGGGGCCGCGGCGCCGACGGCAGCAGGTGTTCGAGTCGGGGGAGGTGAAGTACGTCATCCTCCGGCTCTTGAAGGAGAAGCCGAGCCACGGCTACGAGATCATCAAGGCGCTCGAGGAGCGGATGGGTGGGGGGTACACGCCCTCGCCGGGGACGGTGTACCCGACGCTGCAGCTGCTGGAGGACCAGGGGTACGTCCGGGCGGTGGAAGCGGAGGGGAAGCGCGTCTACCACATCACCCCCGAGGGGGAGGCGTTCCTGGAGCAGCACCGGGACGTCATCGACGAGATCTTCGAGCGGGTGCGGGACACGGTGCGCGGCTTCGCCGGAGGGAGGATGGGCGAGGTGAACCAGGCGTTCGCGCGGGTGGCGCGGGCCACGTACAAGCAGGCGTGGCGCATCGGCCCGGACGATCCTTCGCTTGGGCGAGTGGCCGAGGCGTTGCGCAAGGCGGCCGAGGAGATCGAGGGGCTGCGGGAGCGGCCGGCGCCGGAGAGTGGGCAGGATGGCGGTGCCAAGTAGTACGCAGACGCGCAGACGCCAAGTGGTGCCAAGTGGTTCGGTAGTCGGTCCGCTCCAAACCGAAGGTGGGCTAGTGTCCAGTGCAGCGCTGGGGACTAGCCCACCGTCGCGTCGCAAACAGACTGGTCACTGAATGGCCGAAGTACCACTGGGCGTCTGCGCGTCTGCACACTACTGCGCACTGTCGTCCTGTCCCCTGTAGGGCGCCGCGGTCCGCAGTAGCGCCATCGCCCGTGGCAGGCATATTTCTCGTCCATGACCCGCACATCAGTGACCGCTCCCTACCTGCCGGAGCGGATCGGCCGCCTCAACGAGATCGCGACCAACCTCTTCTGGAGCTGGGACCGGGATGCGCGGGCGCTCTTCCGCATCCTCGACCGTCCTCTCTGGCACCGGACCCGGCACAACCCGCTGGAGCAGCTGCGGCGCGTGGCACCGGAGCGGCTGGCGGCATGCGCGCACGACGCGGCGTTCCTCCGCCTGTACGACGGCGTGGTCGCGTCGCTGGAGCACCATGCCTCGAACGCGGACACGTGGTACGCGCACGAGTATCCGGACTTGACCGTGCGCCCGATCGCGTACTTCTGCGCGGAGTTCGGCCTCCACAACTCAGTGCCGATCTACTCGGGCGGCCTCGGCGTCCTGGCGGGGGACCACTGCAAGGCGGCGTCGGACCTCGGCGTCCCGCTGGTCGGCGTCGGCCTGCTGTACACCAAGGGCTACTTCGACCAGCGGGTGCGGCTCGACGGCTGGCAGGAGGACGGTGACCAGCCCTTCCAGCCCGCGACGGCGCCGCTGCAGCCGCTCTACGGACCGAAGCGGAAGCCGTTCCTGACCGTGGTCCGCACGTGGGACCGGCCGGTGCACGTGGGGGCGTGGCTGATGCGGGTCGGCCGGGTGCCGATCTACCTCCTGGACACCAACCTCGACGAGAACCACCCCGAAGACCGCGAGCTGTCGAGCCGGCTCTACGCGGGGGCGCCGGAGCTGCGCCTCCGGCAGGAGTGGGCGCTCGGCGTCGCGGGAGTGCGCGTGCTCCGCGCCGTGGGTCTCGATCCGGGGGTGTGGCACGCGAACGAGGGGCACGCGGCGTTCATGGCGGTGGAGCGGATCCGCGAGCTTGTCGCGGGCGGCGCGACCTTCGACGACGCTCTGGCGCGGGTGCGCGCGACCACCGTGTTCACGACCCACACGCCGGTGCCCGCCGGGCACGACATGTTCCCCGAGGACTTGGTGGCCCAGTGCACGGGCCCGGTGTGGGAGGAGATGGGGATCAGCCGGGAGGCGTTCATGCACCTCGGCTACCACCCGGTCCGTGACCACGGGCAGTTCCACATGGCGGTGCTCGCGATCCGCTGCGCGGGGCGGGTGAACGGGGTGGCCAAGCGGCACGGCGAGGAGTCCCGGCGCATCTGGCGGGACCTCTGGCCCGACCGCCCGGCGACGGCGGTGCCGATCGGCTACGTCACCAACGGCGTGCACCAGCCGACGTGGATGTCGCATCGGATCCAGGCGCTGCTCGACGTCCACCTGGGGCCGGGGTGGTTCGTGCGGATGGAGGACGCCGAGTTCTGGAAGGGCGTCCTGACCCTCGACGACCAGGTACTGTGGCACGTCCACACCGAGCTGAAGGCGATCCTCCTGAGCTTCATCCGGGAGCAGGCGCGGCGCCGCTGGGCGGAGGAGTGGAAGGAGGCGGCGCACGTGGTGGGGGCGGGGACGCTGCTCGCGCCGGAGGCGATGACGATCGGCTTCGCGCGGCGGTTCGCCACCTACAAGCGCTCGTCGCTCCTGTTCCGCGACTTCGAGCGCTTGCGGAAGATCCTGGTGAACCCGTGGCGGCCGGTACAGATCGTCTTTTCGGGGAAGGCGCATCCGGCGGACGAGCCGGGCAAGAAGATGCTGCAGGAGATCTACGAGTTCTCGCGGGATCCGCGGCTCGAGGGCCGGGTCGCGTTCATCGAGGACTACGACCTCCACCTGGCGCACCGGCTCGTGCAGGGCGTGGACCTGTGGCTCAACCTGCCGCGGCCGCCGCTCGAGGCGTGCGGGACAAGCGGGATGAAGGCGGCGCTGAACGCGGTGCCGCAGCTCAGCACGCTCGACGGGTGGTGGCACGAGGGCTACGACGGGCTGAACGGGTGGGCGATCTCGCCGGTGGACGAGGAGCAGGACGCCGACGCGGCCGACGCCGAGCAGCTGTACCGCCTCCTTGAGGAGGAGGTCGTGCCGGCGTACTTCGACCGCGACGCCGACGGCGTGCCGCCGCGCTGGACGCAGAAGATGAAGCACGCCCTGCACTCGGCGGGTGCGCGGTTCACGTCGCGGCGGATGGTGCAGCAGTACGCGCGGCAGTACTACGTGCCGGCATTGCGCGGAGAGTCGTCGGGCGACGACGCGCCGACGGCCTAGCGGCGAGCGCCCGGGGTCCGGCATGACCACACCCTCGCGGTCCCCCCGGTGGCGCGTCGTTCCCGCACCGCCGCTCGCCGTCGTCGGCGCCGACGGCCCCGCGGAAGTGGTGCACGTGGTCGCGGAGTACGCGCCGTTCGCGCGCACCGGGGGCCTCGCGGAGGCGGTGGCGGGGCTCGCGAAGTGGCAGGCCGCCGCCGGGGTGCCGGTCGCCGTCATCATGCCGCTGTACCGCTCCGTCCGCCGCGCGGCGCCGACGCTCGTGGCGGTGGGGCGGCCGATGTCCGTCGAAGTGGGACCCCGCACCGAGCCCTTCCGGCTGCTGCGCCAGTACTCCCCTCCCGGGACGCCGCGGGTCTACTTCATCGAGCACGACGGCTACTTC
>Ga0209777_10001804_pt1 | contig 29676 bp, 29 predicted proteins | sample FrelakmetHBP12HB_FD_187147 | JGI IMG/M metagenome (GOLD analysis project Ga0209777, IMG submission 187147) | Freshwater lake sediment microbial communities from the University of Notre Dame, USA, for methane emissions studies -HBP12 HB (SPAdes)... | ecosystem: Environmental > Aquatic >...
ATTCCATCCTGTGCAACAGGAGGATTACCAAAGTCAGTTAATTGGTGTAACTGTGTATTCACCATCTTAGCACCCATAGCAGCTTTTTTAAATGTCTTACCGTGAGCTTTCATAAACGCTTCTTCTGTAGGAAACTTACGGTAGAACTCAGCCTCGTTCTTAACCTTAGCTATTTTTAAAAATTGATTTTTATTCATTATTTTGTATTATTAATTTGCAAAAATTTATAAACTCTTCCATACTTAAAGTATTTTTCATTATGTTTACTGCAGTACATACTAACTGTATATTATCTATAGTATATCCTTTACTAGAATCTATTCTATCAATACTTAAATTAGTTGATAACCTTCCTTGTAATATAGTATGAGTCATAGGAATTTTAGTAATAGAGCATTTTCCTTCTTGATCATTCCATAATACTTTTAATATATCTAAAGATAGTTCAAATTGTAATTTTTTCTTTCTAGCTCTACCCTTTGCACCATTTATGATTTCTTTTAAATAATAATCTAAACTATTAGACTCAGTCATTCTGGTAAAATTAAGTCTAGATTTTTTAGAACATTTTTTACATCTATTTTTAAAACCTCTAGTTGTACTTGAATCTAAATGAAAGTTTTCTTTAGTTAAAGGAAAAATATTTTTACAAGAAGTACAAGTCCACAAATTCTTTTCTAAAAGAAGTTGTTTATTTAAAGTATTTGTATCTACTAATTTTAAAGCACAGGTTTTACATTTTCCAAAATACCCATCTTTATTATTAGGTTGTTTCCAGTAGTTATCTAAAGTTAATTCTTGTTTACAACTTTTACATTGTTTCTTGAGAATTTGATCTTTCATATTGAACGTTTGTATGATTTATTTATATTTTTCCAACCATCCACCTTTAGGATGTTCAGTGACATAATCTCCATCAAATTTATACTTCTTTCCTGGTTTCATCAACTTTTTATCTCCAGTGTTGCTTTCTCCTATAACATCATAGTTCACTCCTTTCATTGTTATTTCATTAGAAGGAATAATAGTTGTCTCACCTGGATGAGCCCATTGTCCCATAGGATCTATTATTGCTCCATTCTGACTAATTGTTTTAGGAGTCCAATCTAATCCATTCTGATAGAATTGCATTTCTTTACCATCCTGTGCAGAAGCTTTAGTCTTCTTAGTGTATTTACCATTAGCAGGAGCTGAGCCAGCTGTGCGTGCATATGTGAATCCTACAGCACCTGGAAGACTACCGCCCATTTGAAACTGTCCACCCCATGCAGGAGAATAATTTCTTCCTTTTGTATTATTACTCATACCTACAAATCCAGGGCCCATAGAAACAGAAGCATCATTATAATTACCATGTTTACCATAGTTATCATGTATCTTCTCTAGATTCATTCCATCCTTAGCTTTTTTATTTCCTTTAGACTCACTTTTTAATTCTTGAAACTTTTTAGTGGTGGCATCAGTCCATTTACCATCTGTACTATATAAAGCTTTGAATGCTCTTGTCACTTTACTATGTGTAACAATATCATCATCTTTAGGAGCGTTTTCTACAAATTGAAATGCTTTTACCATTCTTTGTTTAAAATCATCAAAAGATTCACCACCTGGAACAGCTGTTTCAGGATGCTTCACCCAATCTTTTTCTTTAAAACTTCCTTGAGGAGCTCCATCATATTCACCAATATCCCATGTTCTTAATAATGGATTAGTATACACTGGTAAGTTAGCAGTTTGGCCAATTACACTTGCTGTTTCTTTTGCTCTTTGTATATCACTAGCTACAACAGCTTTCTTTCCTCTTTTTAAAGCTTCTTTACCAATACCTTCTGCATATTTGATTCCTTTGTTTGTCAAGTCTGTTGGATTGACACCATTTTCTCTATCTTCTGCTGTAGCATCATCTTCACCATGTTCAAACACTTCTGTACCATCCACCTTCACTGGAGCCACTTTAGGACCTGTTATATCTCCACCATTTGCATATTTTTCTAACCAACCACCTTGTTCATAAGGTTTTGCTCCTCCTGCAATAGCACCAAAGAACTTCCTTTGTTGTTCTGTTAAAGGATGTCCGTGTACTGATTTATCATGCAGTATTTCTCTGGCCTTGGTAGATGTTAATTTTTTTGCCATTACTTATAAGAAATTTGATCTTCTGTAATAATGAATTGACTAACTAAATGAGCTATAGAGCTATTATCAAGAATATGTCTCACCTTTAAACTCTTAGATCTTAGTGGTTCTTTTTTGAAACTTCTTTTTCCATAATCCATATTAATCTGATTCAACACCTTATCTATAGACATTGATTCACAACTAGTTAAAAATAAAGGTATAGTTTTATCTTTAACAAGTCCCCAGAATGTATTATATTGATAGAAATTATCACTTTTAGTATAAATGATAGTTTTACTATCTTTATTATACAATGGATATAATAGATAGTTTTTTAAATTATTTATTGGTTTAGGAACTAGTTCAAGTAATCCTGATGTTTGTTGACCATTATATAAAATAGCTTTGTTAAACCACTGATTATCTGTTTCTATTTTATTGGTTGTAGAATAAATTCCATTTTCATCAGGAAAATAATTATACACTTTTGTATAATCTTTTACACTCTGTAATATCTCATCATAAGATTGAAATGAAAATGGATATTCTATAATATAAGGTTCTATGTTTCCATAGAAGTGGTTATATAAACTTATATTTGTTAAATGTCTCCAAAGAGTGGCTGTATTACAAGGAGTGAATGTAATAGCTGCTATTTGTTCTACATCAAGGTTTTCAATAGGAAGCTCTAATGATGTGTGACATTTACCAACAGATTGTAAAACAATAGCAGTGACACTATTATCAACAGATACAGTGTACCCATCTATAAGAGTTTCTTTAGAAATGTCTGTACCAAGATTGTTTCCTAAATTGTCAAAGACATTAAAGAAATCAGTTCTATAGCCAGCACAAGTTAATTTTACTATTATTGTTTTAGACATTTTGAATTATTTTATGAACATCCAGTTTCTAAATTACTCATTACACCATCCCCATCAACTTTCCATGGACCATAAGATGGAGAAGGAAGTCCACTTAATGATGAATTGTCAATAGTCATATTAACACATACATTTACACCTTCTGGTTGTGTTACTGGATCTACAGCTATATTTTGAAGAGATGCACCACAATCATAATAATAATATTGAGAGCCAGTTGAACCAGGTGCTAAATTCCAAGTGACACAAGTGGGAGCGATAGTAGTGGTAGTGGTAGTTGTACAAACTACACATACAGCAGTACCATCTAATGAACAATTATCTGATACAAACACTGCATTACCATTTATTTCACAATTTAATACCACTGTTGTTGTAGTGGTGGTGGTTGGTGTAGGTATTTCATTAATAGCTATAGCTGTAAGATCACATCCTTGATTCAATCCAGAATAGAAGAATGTTTGATCTGTTACATAGAAATTTGGTAAATAACTATGAAAACTCACCCATGTCTTACTATTAAAATTAAATGAAAGTGTCCAGCTTTTATTACAGAAATAATTTCTATCTGTTAGTTGTATCACCTTTCTTAATGTAGTGGTTCCATAAGTTTTATTTACATAAAATTCTTGTGTTTCCTCATCATATTGCACTGTATCATCAATAGGAATATAATCAAGTTTTGTGAGTATTATTCTATCATATTTAGCATCATATACACCATGTAATCCTATTCCATTAAAATGATTGTCTGTATTTACATTAGAAAAATATTTTAGAATTTGGAACGGTAAGTAGTTTGAGAAGAATCTATTCATTCCAGATCCAAATGCTGTCAAATCTGTAGGGGTGTATCTTCCATACATATTTAAAGAAATCAAGAATATCTGACCTCTTTTAGCATCTACACTCACTTGTCCTTCAGGTATTTTTATCAGAAGTTTATTCTGTGTACCCATGTATCCTATATCAGTTTCAGCAAAATCTTGAGGAGGAGCAGATTTAAATAATTGATCATTTCCTATATATGCTGCTTGAGGATTACTTGTATTAATTGTAAGTAGTGAATTATATACAAGTCCTTTATTTTCAAATCTAGCTAAAATTCCTTTATTCTGAATACCATCTAAAGATACTAATTTACCATAGTTCTCAGGAAAGTCAAAAGAAGATACAGGTCTGTAAATTAACCAATTGTTCACTCTATTATCTGTATAGCTCTGTTGAGGATCTGAATATATACCTCTAAATGGAAAATGACTATAACAAGGATTACCACTATAATTCACTGGTAAATGTGTAAATGAATTTTCTGTATTCTGTTTAGAATAAGTTACATTATATGTATATGTATTATCAAAAGCAATTGGTACAAATGTTTGTTGTAACCAATTATCTGGAATACCTGTACTTACATGTGGATAGAAGTCTCCTTCCTGATTGTTAAATGCTTGACGTAAATCTACATTAATAGAAGATTCTGTATAATAATAAGGAATACCATAAGCAAAAAGATACATCTTTCCAGTGTACACCGCATTTAATGGAGCAGATGTTACATTTCCATTTATTGATGTAGTGGTACTACTTGTTGTTGTAGTGGTTCCAATTAAAGTGGTTGTATTAGCAGAACAATCAAAATTATGAGCTTTAATTGATATAATATTATTAAGCACTATATGATTAGGAGTGGTCCAGTTATATAATATAGATCTAGCAGAATGCCAGAATTGAGGAAAAGCTACATTTCCTATTTCATCAAAAAATATATCACTATCATCTGGTGCACCCACTCTATTATCAATAAAGAATGGAAGTTTTGTTTTAAATGCAAATCTTCCTATAAATGTGTCTCCACCAAACACTACATCTGAATCAGATGAAGAAATATTATTAAATATTCTTTGGAATCCTGTATCAATTGTTTGATAGGAATACATCTGTCCCCATTGGTTAGGAATAATATTTTTTATAGATCCATAATAAGAAATAACATTGATTGGATTTAGATATTCTGGTGTATCACAATGTCCACTTTGACCAAGTGTAAATCTTGATGTATCAGTAATTAAACTTCCACTATTACCAGCTAATGATGTTGTATCACTAGGAAAAGGGAGGGAAGGTGTTGTTTCTGATGTTTTTATATAAACAGAAGATTCTCTTTGATAATTATTTACATTCCATTTATCTCCTACAGACTCAACACCTGGAATAAGATATTGACATATATCAAGAGATCTCTGTTTAATACTTTGATTATTTTGTATAGGGGCAGAATAATCATATGTAGCTACAGAGTTAAATGAATAAGCATAATTTTGTCTACTTATTCCATTTAAATATATTTGTAAATAAGCTTGATATGCTGTAAACATTGCTGTTGCATCAAATCCTCCTAAGTTAGCAATATTAAAACTTGAAATAAGTGCAGCTAATTGAGCATCTGCAGTGAGTAATTTATATTGTGCATTATTCTTCACTTGTATAAAGTGAGCTTCACCAGCACCAAATATTACATTCTCCATTTTAATAACACTTCCTAATGTAGGTTGTCCAAAAGAAGTTTCAGGAGAATTAAAGACCATTCTATATTTAGAATCATATTGAAATCCATCTAATTGAGAAGGATAACATGCTACATTTCTATTACTTTCTGCAATACTATATTTATTTGATCCACCTATATGTACTGGAATGGTAGTTGAATTTACTGTTTGAGGATTATCTACAAACACTGTAATTTGCTGTAAAGAAGAAGGATTGTTTGGATCTGTATATTGAAATAAAGCACTTTTGCCAGCAGGACTAGTTCCATCTACAAAACAAGTGAGAGTGAATCCTATAGCTGTAACATTTGTAATAGTTGCAGATCCAGATAAAACAACTGGATAACTTATAGAACAAATTTCAGTGAGTGTAGTGGGCATATTAACAGTGATAAGCTGACCATCATTACAATCATTATATTGTATTGTACCAGCAGTGGTCACTACTAATTGATAACTTTGACACTGTTGATTGTATGCATTATTTTGAGAAAGAAGAAATGGATCTGGATTTAAATCATTATATGGATAGTTAGGATAGTAGTAATAAGTGGGAGTGGGATTGTTATATGAAGTATCTCTTGTATACTTACCTACATTTCTTAATATTCCTTTTGCTACAATTGATTGATTTGTACTTCTATTTCCTCTGGTTATTTTAAATCCAATAATTTGAGCTTTTTGTTCTACTGTCAAGTTAGATGCATTTATTAACTCTCTCACTTGTTCTACATCCACTTTAACACCGATTGGATAAACAGCAGCAGATGTTTGCATCTCTACATTATATGTACCACTAGAATTAATTGTTGGTGTAGCACTTTCAAATGCAGGACTTATTACTATATCTGGAAACTTATGATGTCTAATTGGTTGATCAGCTAAATCTCCCCAAACCAATGTGTTACAAGGATATTTTTCTGTTGATTCCCAATAAGCAAACTCACCGTATTGATATGGTGTAGCATTTCCAATTGTTGGACCAGTTGCTTCTCCTAATACAGATGCTGTATTATATATCTTCCAATAAGGAAGAGTGGTAGCACCACTTCCATCAGGAATAAAATCTGGATTGGTATTAGGAATATTAGGTTGAGAAAATTCATTATAATTTTTTGCTCTACCAGGAATATGAAAACTATCTGTTTGTTTACCATTATCTAACAAAAATGTTATCTCAAAAGGATACACTTCATCTCTTAAATAGCCTCTTAAATTACTTGCATTAAATGGATTTGCGTAGTTTTCTGTAGAAGGAATTTTATAAGTTTCCCATAATAATGTAATTCTATTAGCAATAGATTGATAATTAATTTCATCTATTGATGTAACTTGGTCCCATATAATAATATCTCTTGCAGTGGTTAAATCTTGTGCAATATCATAATAAGGAAACTTCTCATATATATCTCCAAGAGTTAATGGAATAGAAGTTACATTTTGTCCTGTATATGTGATTTCTTTTGATGTATTATCAATATAATATGTACCTACTAATTCAACAGATGTAATATCATTTATGGTTTTAATTATAGCTATGTTGTAATATTGAAAATATCCTGTAGTGTCAATATTCTTAATATTCAATACAATAGACTTACCCACTGGATAATTAAAATTAGGAGTGGTAAGTTGTGTATTAGCAATTGGTATAGGATTGGTTATAGAATAATATGATGTATATGGATCACCAAATGCAGTGCCATATTGTATAGCAAATTGATAAGTGCCAGCAAGTAAGTTTCCTCCAGTGACAACATCTTGTAAAGATATTTCTGGAATAGAAAAATTAGGCTGCACTTTTAATTTATTACAATCAACAACTCCTATTTCAGGAGTGTCTTCACAAATATTTCCTCCTGAAATTGTAACCCAAGGTGGATTTTGTAAATCTAAAAATCTTCTGGGATTGTATCCATCTGTCCAATAAATTTCTGTTGTACAATTAGTAATTTTATGTACAGCTTTTAAAATTGGATAGTTGATATTAAAATTAAGACAACGAGCACTAATGTATTGAACATAATTACAATCATTATTCACCATATATCCAATTTGACAATCTCCTGTTTGAGGATTGGTCAAAAAGAATACATGTTTATTTTGTTCAGGAATAAAATGCTCCCCTATCACTTGAAAGTTTTGAGGAAAGTTTAGGCATAACTCATTACCTGGCTCATTCTGATAGTTAACAGAAGATGCATCAAAGTTTTCTAAAGCAGCATTTAAAGCATATGTAAGACTACCCTTTTCCACCTGATTAACAGATAGATCCATGTTTAATCCTTTTCTACCTAGATTAAACTCACTTCTTACATTACCTTGTGGTGATTGTTGTTGTTCCTGTTCTGCCATAGTTTATTTATTGGGTTCCTCCATAGTAAGAATTACCATTGTATGAATATCCGCTATTTATACTTCTCCATCCAGCATCTCCATTAGGACTAGCGTTAGGTAATCCATACATTTGATTTCTATTAAGATCATTAACTATTCTTCTTTGTTTTTCCCAAGGAGTTTGTTTCTTGATTTCAATATCTGCCATAATGAATGCTTCATCATGTAGTCCTTTATAATACCCAACTTTCTGTTGTATCTGAACAAATGTTTCATCATTAATTTGATTACTTAATTGTTCAAATACTTTCCATTTAATATATGCTTCTATAAATTCTCTGATACGATAGTTATCAGGAATTAATTGATTACCTATTTTATCATATTCTGATGCATAAAATATTAAATGCACTATACCAGATCTAAAATTAGTTACAAATTTATTATCTCTAATATCAAATGAATCATATGTAGCAGCTCCTGGTGTAAATTCACGAAGAGGGGGTGCATAATCTACAAATTCCCAAGAATTTGTATAACTTACATCACAATTCTTCATTGCAGAAATATTACCTGGTTTTAATAGATAATTCTTTCTATAAGCTCTAGGTATACTACCGTTTGTTTTATATACAGCTTGAATGAGTTCAGGCATACATGTTCCTTCACAATTAGGATTTTGACAATTAGGATTACCAATAATACATGGTGATCCTTCAAGTGTTAAAGGACTCACTTGTATAGTGGTTCTGCTTGCAGCCTGTGTATATAATGAATTTGCTGATTGATATGGGTAGTTAGGAATCTCTGCACACATCCAAGCTTCTCTTACAGCAAGAAAATTATCTGGAAGTCTAGTTTGAAAATCTTCAATATATATTGGTTCTTCTTGAATAACGTAAGTTGCCTTACCTAGCTTTCTTAAACATTTATCTAAATAAGTGGGAAATAATAAATCATCCACAGCTCCTGTATCAAAGTAACTTTTAAGTTCTTCTTTAACAGTGGAATAAATTGGTTCAGGAGAAACAAAGTTATATTTGTAATAGTATGACATATTATTTTTATTTTATCCACTCACAATAAATATGTTGATACTTATTGTCAGCATTAATGTAATGAGATAGTAATCTTGATGTAATTCTGGAAGGTTTAAAATACCAAAGGTCTGAATTCTTTAATCTAACTGATTCTTTAAACCACACCCATCCAAAAAAATATCCTTCTGTATGGTAATTAAAGTTGTATATTATTTTTCCTTTCTCTTTACTCTTTTTCCAATCTACTGGTAAGTTCACCCAATCTTTACCATCAGCAGTTTTAAGTTTTTTTCTTTTTTTCTTGTTTATAGAGAAATCTCCAAACCCAAAAGGAAGCTTTGCTTTTTCACCAGTTTCTAATATGTAGATTTTAAATTGATCATTAAATTGGTATATAATATTTCTCCACTCATCAAATGTTAATTGAACAGTGGGATTTTTTTTACAAAAGTCATTATAAGTTTCTTTACTAGAACTTCTCCAATCTATTCGAGTTCTCATTAATTTGTTGGTTTTGCATTAGGTGCTTGACCATCTATATTATCAGATGTCATATCTGTTTTAATAGAGAAATATGTACTTAATAATTTTTTAGATGTAATATCTAGCACTTGTGTTTCTAAATATCCTGGACATCCATATTCTTTATCTAATGGATTGATACATAATTGATCTATTGTATAATTTGGTCCGCATCCGCATCCACCAGGTGGATAGAGTAGTTCATTAGAAACATCATCTTCAAAGAATGCAGATATTCTAACAGCTTTTAATAAAGGATTATTTACATATAAATATCCTCCATTAGCTATCCAATAATACTGATCATTTTTTATAATAGGAAGTTTTAATAAATTTAAATATCTATTTATAGTAACTTCTTTAAATCTTTTTCCTTGTCCACCCATAGCATTTATGGAATACACTCCTTGAATAAGATATTGATAATTACCTTCACTTATACGAGGAAGTTTATATTTACTTCTAGCCACTTGACAAGGATCTGTATATCCACAACAATCAGAAATAGGCACCTCAATCATCTCTAAACAAGGAATAGTTGTGAATAATGTATCAGTTGCCCAAAGTTTTCTTAAATTAGTTTCACGTTTAATTAATAGTTGTGTATTATTTTTAATCTCAGAAGCTATCGCTCTGTTAGTAATTAAACCATCAGAGGATAGCAATTTATGCGTAGCACGCACATCTGAAACCATTTTTCTTAATGTTGCCATTATAAATACTGTTTAAATATATTTGTCATTCCATCATTCTCATCTATTAAGAATGCTGTAACCTCTCCTTTAGACATCATATGGCCATTTTTATCATCCCATAAACTTTTTGCATTTGAGAATGCGGGAACTTGATAAAATTTAATACCATTAATATCTTGGCTTATTTCATGATGTTTGTCTCCTGTAAATATATAGAACACTTGATGATTTGACCAATGTTCTCTAAATTCTATTGGAAATATTCCAGCAAGTTTTGCTGGTTTAATAGCATCTCCATGATTAAACATCATTGCTGTAACACCATATCCTACATACTTTCTGTATTTAGGACTAATATTAAACTCCACTCTTTCTTGATTTCTAAAATATGTTTGTAAGAAATGTACTAAATGCCATCCTACATATTCATCATGATTACCTGCTACATAAGTGATATACACTTTATTGGTGTATTGTAATAACATTGTAATTACAAGAATTTCATGATTACATATTTCAATAAAACTCTCATGATATGTACTTATATTTTGTTGAGGAGTTCCTTTAGTTGTAGTGCCTGTAAATTCACTATTGAATTCATCAGATCCTAATATATAAGTGACATGATCTAAATTATTAGATAGTTGAGCTTGTGCCAATATAGTTTCCATTCTATATCTCAATCTAGCACATCTTTCAGCCATTTCATTACTACCATCTATATCAAACTTATTCATATGAGCATCCTGTTTACTAATCACTAGACAACCATGAGGTTTACTAGGAACAAACTTAGGACTCATTATATCTTGACTAATAGGCTCATATGAAGCTAAAAAGTCTACAAACGCATCTTGAAAAACTTGCTCTGTAGACTTCTTACCTAACCATGCTTTTACTTGCCAATGAGGCTGTTCAGCATTTCCCCAAAAGTTTTGTACATATTTAGTTACTTCCCACTTTTCTGTATCTATTTTGCACTTTTCAATCAGTTCATCCAGTGTTTTAATTTCTTCTTTAACATTAGCAATCACCTCACCTGTTCCTTTTTCTATATCTTCTGTAAACTTAACCACCATGTCTTCTAACTCAGCTACATAATTTCCAATCTCTGCATCATCTTGTATCTCTTCCTTTTTTCTTATTTCATTTAATAACTCTTCAACTTCACTTTCTGTAATTCTTAGCTTTTCAGCATAAAATCTTTTTGATTTTTTCCAGTGTAACAATTGTTGCAGCTGTTGTAGAAGTGACTGATTTTCAATCATATATGATTTTTTTAGTTAAAAATTGATGTAAAGATATAGATTTATTTTATATCTACCAAATTTAATTAACTAAACTAATTAGATAGATTAATGGATTTAATTAAAAACTCCCAGCCTAGAAAGGCCAGGAGAACTTCCTGTAAACCAACAAACAGGATTTTTAATATTTTATGATATACATTCTGCTGGTATACTGACAGGACCATCGAATGATCTATAACATGGAGTTGGATCATCATTGTTAAAATATGCACTTCCTGGTGTACCATCACATAATACATAATTATAAGTTCCAGCTAATGAAACTCTACCTTGATAACAAGTGGGGGCTGCAGTGGTGGTTGTAGAAGTGGTGGAAGTAGTAGATGTTGTTGTACTACTAGTTGTGCTACTGGTTGTTGTAGTGGTTGTAGGAGCACCTGATATTGGCATATACAAATCTCTGCTACAAACTCCTGTAGATCTTGCAAGAATATTCGTACTACCATCTGGAACCACTGTAGATGTATATCCAGCAAGTAAATCTGTTCTTGACACACCTGTAGCAAATGGTGTTACATATCCATCTGCATCTGAATATAGATTAAAAGGTCCAACATCTGACCCTGCTAATGTTAAAGTTATTAATACTGTATACATTTATTTATTGGTTTAATAGAGTATGTTAAAATTATAACAAGTGTAATGTTGTCCTGCTCCACCTACATTAGGGAATTGCATATCTGGATATGATACAGAAGGTGTAACTTGTGTTTTTGTTAATGCTACAAAGTCATAAGTGAATATAAGTCCAGATTGTGTAACTCCATACATATTTGTTCCATCATAATATAATGCATTAGGAGTTGTATTTAATGTTAAAGCTATCTCTGCTAATAATGTTGTTCCTGAATACAATTGAATCTTACCATCTAATGTACCAGACTTGCTATAAGCAATAACAGTTTGATTGTTATTTGGATTGTATAAAATAGATGTGATGAATGAGTTATCACTAATACTCATATATGGTGTAGCAATGTGTGTAGTTAAATTATACTCATAAATATCTGATACAAGACTTGGTGAAGTACCTACACTATTAACAACAAATAATGTGTTACTATCTTTAAATGCTATACCGTATCCAGCATTAACACTTGGATATGAACCATCCCAAATTGTAAATTGTGAATCAAATGTTATACTAAATGGACTTATTGTATAATTATATACAAGGTAGTTTGAGCAACTATCTATCATATACATTTTTGAACTGTCCATAGCAATTTGTCTAGGAGTACATCCTTGAGAAAGAGTGGCTAGTTCTATATTTGTATGTGTTACAGAATTGTATAGTGATAGTTTCTTTGTACTTTCACGATTTAAAAATATAGAACAATCTGGAACTATAATAGTTGTAGTTGATGATGTTGTACTTGTTGTACTTGTTGTTGTACTTGTTGTACAACTACTTATAATGTCACATAATAACGCTTTAAGTGTTGGACTAGCAGCAATAGCATCTAATACAAAAGCAGGATCAAGTTTACTATCTATTTTTTCAAGAGACACTGTAATTGAATCACCACTTTGTGTTCCAGACCATGGTAGATTTGGTCCTATATATTTTACATTATTAGAATTAGTTTTACAATCGTTACAATCACTATCTGGATGATAGTAAGCATCATAACAAGGTGTACCTGGTAAACAATTCATATTAAGATTTTTAAATTAAGAAGGGATGTACATTATATAATATGTTGCAAGAACAGGTTGTATATTTGGATGAGATGCACCATCTCCAGTGTTATTAACCGTAACTCCTACAGAAGTGTTAACTGTTATTCCTGTATAAGAAGTGCTAGTTTGCACATTTCTTGGATCTCTATTTACCATACCAATACTTCCTGAACTAGACCAACCTTCTGGACTATTACCAGCATAATGAAAATGGCCAGGATCATTTACAATTGATGTAGCTGCTGCTGTAGTGGTATGTGAATGAGCAGGTAGTTGTGATGTAAGAAGAGTGACAGAATTAGCACCATTTGTATCTCCTAAAGCATAATTTGGATTGCCAGGATTTGCAGGGTTTACAGTAGCACTTAATGTAGGTCCTGTAACACCTGGAGTGACAATAGCCCCAACTCCCACTCTCCCTCTTTTATCAGGAGTGCCATTATTACCATTACATAAATATATATTTTGCCACCCTAAAGATGAAATACCTGCACCTGTACCATCAAAGTTAGTGAGAGGTCCATAATATTCAACTACTGTGTAAGGTACCATTTTTCTATATTGTTGTGTACCTGCAGAAATACCATTTAAGTAAGCTTGTATTAAACTATTTAAATCAGCAATTTTTACGTAGTTTGTATTTACATCGAGAGCTAATGCCTCTAAGTCTAAAACTGTTAAACATAATTTATTGATAGTAGCTTGTAAAACATCATGTGTATTAGATGAAGAAGTTACACCAGATAGACATCCTATTGTATAGGGACTATTTAATGTTGTTATTGCTTCTGTGTTAGCCACTGTTACAGCTTCTAAAGAACAAGCTGCTTGTACTAATGCACTTAGTAATTGTACAAGAGTTGGAGTTCCTTCTGGTAAATACTGTGTTACAAGTGTACAATATAAATCTGGATTGATAGTGATATGAATACCAGCCCCATCTAAAAAAGAAACTACAGTGTTAATTAAAGTTTCTTCAATACATAATAGATTAGTAGGTGTTGTTATACCTAATTGAGGAACAGCTGCTCCTGTATAGCTGACACACTTATCTGATGTATTTTCAACACAACCATTATAACAATTATCACAAGACATTTTATATTATTTATGAATTAACACAATCACCCTACTTGCAATCATACTTACAGTGAATGGTTCACAATAAGATGAGTTACAAAGTTTATATGTTAATATTTGTTTATAATTTATTAAATCATTTACTAATTCACCTGATATGTAATTGTTCAATGAAAATACAATATTATTATATTGACTATTTGCTAACTCAGTTAACTTACAGTCAATCTTTTTTAACAACTCAGGTATAGTTGTACAATCAGGACAATCAGTTAATCTTGGTGAAAACATTTTTAATTCTTTTTATTGCTTGTTTCAACTTGTTATTACATGCTGAACACAAACCATTAATTAATTGACATCCGCAGCCTACTTTAAGGCCACACTCTCTGCAATTTGCCATATTAATAAAAATTATTTATGTAATTATTTCCAGAACAACCACAATTATTACTTATAAAATAATCTAATTGTCTGTTAGCTTGTTCATATAATTTATTTGCTGTATCAACAGCACAATTATTTCCTGCAGATACAGCTCCTTGTATCATAAATGCTATACTACTTAAATCCACCTTAGCTTGAGTTCTAATTGGACCATCACACTCCATCATATCAAGTTTCATGAAAGCATTATCATACTTCTCTTGTATCTTATCAATCCTCATTATTGTCTTCTGTACATAGTTTACATTAGAAGGAGCTACAGAATATTTCAATGTATAGATGCCATCTGGAAGAGGTTGAAGTCCTGCAGATGAATCATTTAAACCAAGGATGATTGAGTTATATACATTGAAGTCTTGAACAATAAATGGAATAGAAACAGGATTTGTATAACCAGGTATAGTAATTTGCATTGTAGGAGAAGTAACAACTGGGGGCTGTTGATCATATGTAGATATGTCAGCCACTCCAAGTGTCTTTGTATTAAATGTATTAATTACTAAAAAATCTAAAGTCATGTTGATTAAAATAATAATGCCAGAGGATTTGAGAATATCCTCTCACCCTCTGGCATAGGTTATATGATTAACTACCGTATTCTATTAAGGAATTAAAGTGGTAGTTGTTGATGTAGAAGGCCAAATAGTAGTAGTTGTACTAGTTGTGCTAGTAATAGGACCACTATCGTCTGTTACAGCTCCTAATGCAGCAACCAATACAGTTTCAATTGCTGAACTTAAAGATTGAGGAGCAGCAATTATTACAGTGCTGTCTTCATGTACATAAGCACCCCATTCGTATACAGATTTATCAAGTTCATTGAATTTGATATAATAAGTATCATATGTAGTACCATCGCTTACCCAAGACTCAAAGTTCTCGTTGTAACCAACCATTCTATACAAATGTTTCAAATATCCAGCTTGATAGCTATAGAAGTTCTTTTCTAATTGTTGAATCTCTGCAGAAGTACCAGATGGATAAGAAGAACGTTGAGTGATTACAGGTTCTGCTACAAAATTACAAGCATCAGCAACAATGAAATCTGCTGTAGTTGCAGGTCCACTATATACAAATGTACGGAAGTACATTCTGTCATATTCCCAAGGGAATGCTGCAACATCACATGGTTGACCATATTTAGTTAATGGTTTACCAGAAATACGTAAGATTGCATTTTGATCATTACCAATTCTTTGGAATTGATAGAATGTGTTAAAGCTAATGTTATCAGGGTTGATACCAGGAGCTTGTTGTGTCAACTTAAGAATGAATGCATCAATCAAAGCTGGAACATCAACATCGCTACAAGGATTTTCACCACATGCTAAACATGGTGCATTAACAGTTACACTACGAGTGAAACCATTGAAATACAATGTGTCAATGTAGCTAGAATGAGCACGCAAGGTTAATGTTACCACATCACCTGGTTTTACATTCCAACCTGCTACATCAGTAACTTGGTTAGCAGCAATTGGATTACCAACCACTTTATACCATTCAGTTACATTTGAACCAGTAGAAGAGATCTTATCAGAACGCTTACTACCTTGTAAATATGTGTTTATTCTACCTTGTGCTAAATAGAAGTATGGTTTAGCAGCAATATTACCAGCGTTTGCAACACTGTAATCACTTCTAAAGATACCAAACTGACCAGCTGTTAAGTTTTGTGTAGATCCAGCACTAGGTAGAGTATTTCCTACTGGAACCACAAAGAGCGTGGTTAATGAAAAATCGGCCATTGTGTTTTTTATTTAAATTGTAAAAAAATTATTCGTTTGTTTGTATTCTATACACTGAGCTTTGTACTGCTGATTGGTTCTCTGTATACATTGCTAAGTTTTGAACTGTTATGTCTAAAAGCTCATCTTCTAGGTATAATTCAAGTTCACAATCAATATCTGTAGAATTTGTACCATCAAATCTTACATATCCAGCTTTATCTATATACTGAGGATACCTCATGTATGATATATTTATACTTGTGGGTGTAAATGTACCATCTGTAAATATACTTATCTCATCTGTTGATAATAGACAGAAAGTTTCTTGATATTCAAAAGATGGTCTATAATGTGTATTGTTCAATAAGAACTGTAAGTCACCATGTTTGGCCAAATCTCTATTTATCCAAATCTTTCTATCTGTACAAGGTCCTTTATCTGCTAGTATATAACTATCAATATAGAACATGTATGTTGGTATCAATTCATGTATATCTGCAAACCACTGACTTAATTCAGCATTCTTTAATGTTAAACTAAGTGGTTGATGATTATATGTAATCACCAAACTTTGTAGGTCTTCATAACGCTTTTTAAAAGCATCTAGTCCTAATCCTGAAACTGTACTAAATCCATCAACTTTCTGCTTAATCAACTTGATTTGACCTTCATTTAAAGCCAATATCTTATCTTCTAAGTTAATCTGTTGATGTTCGTTTGTTGATAGTTTATTTAGTTTCTGATCAATCTTATATAATAAACTATCTACTGGGATCATACAGAAGCTAATTTTTTAGTTTTTAATTTACCTTCTAGTGTTAATAGTTGGTCTTGATTATCATCATCAACAAGCATTCTCACTAAATCATCTTCATCTTTTGCTATTTCAAACTCACCTTCATATATTTTACCATTAGGTTTAGATCTATATATAGAATGAGCAATTGCTTGTTTTACTAAATCTTTAATATGGAGCAAGTTTTCTTTCATGTCTGCAAATCTTCCAAACACTTCTACAGGGTTTAATCCTGCATATTTACCATTCTTAAATTCAGTTTGTTTTAATAAGTTATCCACTTGATTATATACCACTTCTTCTTTAGTATCATCAGTGATAGGAAGTCCTAATAAGCGTGCCACCTTTTTCTTTCTTTCAGGTGTCATAGCATCAAATTTGATGATTGCTTTATTAATTAACTGTTTCTTCTTATACATCACTGCATTTTCAATTTCATCATCAGCTACATAAAACTGAGTGTCTGCAGGATATTCACCACGCTCCCAAGCTTGGTAGCTAGAAGCAATTGTAGGATGAACTCTTAACCATGCAAAAGCTATTTCTCTTAAAGGTTGTGAAAAATCAAAATAATTATCACCATCCATAAGTTTTACTGGTTGTACATGTAAACTATCATCTGAAGATGTTGCTAACCCATAATTCCAGAATGAAGAACGAGGACCTAAATCAACATCACCTAGAGCTAATTCAAGTTTCTTTTTTAACTCTGTAACTCTTTCAATTTCAAGTTCTCTTTCTAATTTATCAGTAATTCTTCTGATGTAAGCAGCATTAGGATCAAGTCCTGTTCTATACTGACCATCTAATTCTTTGTAAGGGTATTTGAATACACCTGTACCAGGTATTCTTGTTAAACCCTTTCTAGCTAATCCACCTTGCATTGTTTGCAATTGAGAATTGTTGTAATCTTTCTTAATAGTAGAGATTTTACCTATCTTGCCCATGATGTAGTTGTTTTTTATTGGTTTAATTTGCAGATGGCACCCTTTTGAAGAGTAAGGCAACAAACATATAATTTATTCCTCCATCTGTGTTGAGAAGACTCCCCCTCTTTGGGAGGGGGGTAATTCTTCTCGGTTTTATTGCGAAACACCAATTTGGTGTCAGTCTAAGAATACTCTTCTTAGAGAAGCTTTGTTTTTTATTAGAATTGTGGAATTTCTTCAATCAAAACTGTACGTGATAAGTCTTCAATAAACACATCACAACGGTCTTTCATCCAGATTTCATAACCAGGGAATTTGTTTGCAGAACTCATACCTTGAGACTTAGCAAAACCTAAGTGGTGACGAGTACCATCAATATAACCCCAAGTCATAGAAGGAGCACCTTTCATTCTCACTTCACGGATGTTGTTAATCATAGAACCATCGCTCATAGGACTAACATCAAATACCATGAATACAGGTGTAGACTTTTTGTTTTGACCAAACTCTAAGTTAGTTTGAGGCAAATCCAATTCTTTCAAGTGAATAAGTTCAACACGACCTGTTTCACGTGTAACCATTGCATCAAATGCAAAGTTGTATGTGATGTGTTGACCTTCACCTTGCATATAACGATTACCGCTATCTGCCATGAAAGTTAATCCTGAATTTAACGCATCATTCTTTAAAGCTTGTTGAAATACATCAAAACCAGCTTCATTAGTGTACATTTTAACTCTACGATCCTTAACATCAACACGTCTGTAGAATAAGTCACCAAACACTGAACGAATCAAGTTTGCAGTGAACTCACCACGGTTGTATTGTACTAAGTTACCGTTATTTCTCATTCTGTGGTATACACCAGCAGAAGTACGTTTTAATTCTTGTTTAGAACCGTTAGTTTTAACAGTGCCTGGTTTAGCCCAGATCATACGTTTAACTTTCAATTCTAACATTGATTTACGCATCCAGAACTCAATAAATGGTTCCCATTTAACATCATTACGAGTTAAAGGTAATTGATTTCTACGTTGAGGAGCATATACTAAGATGTCTAATGGTTTACCAGAAGCATCTCTCATCATTTTATCATCAGCCCATTCGGTAATTTTGTGCTCATAACCATATGCTGATCCTAAAGATTCAAACATAGTGATTTGTTCACCCAAACGAGGTAAGCCTAATAAATCTTGATCAAACTCACCGATTGCAGCATCAACTAATTCCAACTCAATACCTGTTTGTAAGAAAACAGAACTAACATAATCTACAGTTGGATTATCTGTTACAAGAGTGAAAGTGTACAAATATCCTACATTCCAAGGAACTGGATCTTTGGTAACATAAAAACGAGGACCATACTGACGAGTACCTACAGATACAATTGCATTTTTAGAGAACTCATTAGTATCAATTACTAATTGAAATTCTTGACCATCAATACCAGGTTTGTCTAAATCCTGAGTGCTTGTTGGAATGTCAATGATTTTAGGGAATTTGTATGGAACTTGTACTTGCCACTTCCAAGCATCACTGTTATTGTCAATATAGTAAGGAGTAGACTTGTTAATCATGTCTAAGAAATCATTACTATACAAAGAGCTCTGAGTATACAAACTGATAATTTTCTTATCATAATCTGCTGGCTCTGTAGAGTGAAAACTTTCCAAGTGGTTTGCATCTGTCAATTTACCTACAGCACGCTTATCCATAGAAGCTACTCTTGCGTAAGTAAAACCAGTTAAACCTGGAATTGTCTGAATTGCCATTTTGTTATTTTTTTAATTTTTGTTATATAAATTATTGAAACCATGAAGTGGGTCTGACAGGAGCTTTAGATTTCACAGCACTCTTACTCGCCTGTCTAGCAACTTCTCCAAATAAATCATTAGATTTTTTGGTGATGCCATTCTTTTGAATTGTAGAGAGTGTAGGATCTTTTTCCAATATCTTCATTAATAAAGCTACCTTTACCTTCTTCTCATGATTCTCAGGACGCTTAAGTTCCAGAATTGTACGATCAAAATCTGTGAGTGTTTCTCCAGATGGTGTCTTATACTTATCTGTCACTAAGAAATCTTGTAGTTCACTAGCCAATTTAGGATTGAGAGGAATACCATCAAACTCTTTCACTTTAAGCTTTTCTTGCAAAACATTTTGTACATTCTGCATATATTGTTGCTTAATAGCTTGTTGTTGTTGTAATTGTGTCTCTCTTTGTTGCTCTAATTGTTGAAGCTTTGCAGCTTCTTTTTTAACTAACACTTTATGATTTCTAGTTGCAACTGTTTCTAGATCACCATAATTTTTAAGTCTTTCTATTTCTGTTGTAATATCCTCAGGCTCAAAACCTTGATCAGCTAAAGCCTGTTTAATCACTGCTATTTGATTTCCCTCTTCTTTAAGGTCCATCTCAGCAAAAGACTGTATTTTATTAAATGTACCGAAATATTCTTTAGGATCAACTCCTTTTACAAATATGGCATCAAATGCTTGTTGATAATCTTCTCCAAATTGACCTATGAAGTTATTAACCACTTCAATAGCTCCTTTCTTTTTCTCAGCATTGAATCTTTCTAGAAACTCTTCAGGAGTGTTGATGGGTGTTTCTTCTTCTTCATCATCTTTAGAAAAGACACCTAATTTATATAGATCTTTAGATAGAGCAGTGAACTGGTTTGGTTCATCTGTTTCTTCAGGATCTTCTGTAGAAGTTTCAGCGACAGGAGCTACTGCCTTTTTTGGAGATTTAACAGGAGGAGTTTCTTCTTCATCTTCATCTTCCTCAGTATCATCAAAAAAATCTTCAATTGATTTAGAAGGATCTGGTGCTTCTGTAGTTTCTTCAGATGTAGTTGCAGCTTCTTTTTTACCAGGAGCTTTCTTTTCAGGAGTAGGAGGAGGTGTATCTTTTATATCCTGAATATCATCAGGATTAGCTGTTGATGTTTCTGGAGCAAATAAATCTTGTAAAAGCTCCTGACTTCCTGCACCAAACTCCATAGTATTCTCAATACTGAAGTTTCCCATAGAAGGGCTATCTAGATTTTCAGCCATATGTAGTTGTATTTAAATTGGTTTTCAAGTTGTAAAACTATATCAGATAATATTAATAACAAAGAGTTAAAGCTTATAAATGACTATTATTCAAGATAATATAGCATTAATATTTTTTACTCTAATTAAAAATATTATTATTCTTTAAAAACTGTAAACATTTTAGTGGTGACAATCCTTCCAAAATATACTTTAAGGACATTAACACCCATGTCATCACATTCAGATTTGAGTTTATTTTTTATCTGTGTTAAAGTTTTTCTATCTTTTATTTCTTCAAATGTACAGTCTGTTAGTAAATCAGCTATCACTCCTCTAGCTATATCATGTAAATTGTCAGCTGCATTGTTTGTATCAACCAACCATTTCTTAAACTCCACTATATCAAACTTAATAATTGGTTCTACGCTCACTTGTTTATTGTCAGTAGTGGTGATATCTACAGCTGCTACATGGAATGTATCTATAGTTTTTATCACTGTATGTATTTCATCAATTATCGGGATTTTGAAATTAAGTCCCACTTTTAATGGATGTTTATATTTACCTAGTCTAAGTAGCACACCACCTTCATAACACCTGAGTATTGTCCATGGAGCTAAATAGTCTTTCCATTTTTCTCCAATCCACTCAAGTGAATTGATTATAATGTTACCATCTATCATAGATTATTTCTTTTTTCTACCACTTGCATTTATCTTAGCAATAGTGATGTCATCTTTATGATTCTTTCTTTCATTATCTAGTTTTTCTCTTTCCACCTTTAATTTCTCCATAGCAACATTATTCTTACTCTGTATATCCATCACCTTAGTTCTATAATCATTGGCAGCTTTGGTTTGCTCATTCAACAATTTATTATTCTCTAATATATCAGGGATATTGTTTTGATTTACATCCAATGGTACCTTCTCTTGACCCTCAGCTTTAATAGTGGCAATTTGTTCTTTGCTGATTCTATCCATTTGTTTGTTATAATCATCATGAGCAAGTTTTTCTTCATGTTCTCTCTGAGCCTGTTGAATTTGAGCATCAGTGGCATATCTAGCTTGATCGATTTCTTGTTGTTTCTGCTGCATCTGTTGTTGCTGTATAGTTTCTTGTTTATTCTTAAGATCTTTGAATATCTTCTTCATCTGACGAACAGAGTTTGTAGAATATAATTCAATTATATCATATACACTACCACCATTTTGAATAACAGTTTGAGACAATTGTCTAATTTCATTAAACATTTTTTGGTCCTCAGGTCTGTTAGTTAAGAACACTTTCAGGTCCCTAAATTTGAGATCTGTACCATTAACAGATACAAAAGCAGACTCACCAGAGTTTGTAACATAAGATATTGTAGATTGTGGTTTCTTACTTTCTATGTATAAGGCAGCATCAATAATTCCTTGATAAAGCTGGCCTAATACATATTCATGTGCCACAAATAAAGGTTCTGTTTGTGAATAAGACTGACTAATAGCTGTATTAGTACCTGTAGCAGTTTCACTAGCTGCTACACTTCCCAGTCTTTGTTTAGACATACCAATTAGTTCCCAACATTCATTTTTAAGTTGAATAGCTAATTGATACCTAGATTGAATCTCTTGTGTACGTGTAAGATCAATATCTCTAAATTGATTAAATGAACTTGGACTCTTTAAGTTTTCAGGAGAGTCATCAATAAATACCACTCCTCTATTACGTGCTTCCATTTCCCAAACATCTAACGCATCTTGTGCATCACCATCTTTAGGAACTGGTACGTGTCTAATAGATGTTAAATACACCTTACCCACTTCTTTTTCAAGAAGTTTATAAAGCTGATTCATACATACATTATATAACACTTGGAAAGGTTTCATAAGATCTACTAAGCTTTTAGCTTCTGTATTCTTCACCTCATGAACCACTCCTATAATAGGACAATAGTCTAATAATTTATAAGGTTTAATGTTATAAATATCTGGACCAATCTTATATCCTTGGTACCATTGATTAATCCATCCCCATTCTAATGATTGTTCTGTAGGAATGGTTTTAGATTTATAGTTTTCATCTACAAGCATTGACTGCTCATTACCTAATTCATCTAAGTATATAAGTTTGCCTATTTTCTTTTTACTAATCCAATATGCTCTCACCACTACATATTTATAACCGAACGAAGATACATTTGATGTAAGTCCTAAGAAGTCTCTAAGGCCATCATTGTTTTCTTTCATTTCAGATTCAATAATCATTCTTGTCTGTAACACTAATGGATCATATGTATCATATGTTACAGAGTCTATACCTGGAGTGGCATTAGGATTACCAAGATTGGACTCACGTACATTGATCAATCCATAATCTTGTAATGAAGAACGTAAGTGATCTATTTCCTCTTTAGAAATGTCTGGGAATGTTTCAATGATTTCAGATAGTTCCATCACCTGCACAATACCTGCAGCATAGGCACCTTGTGCTCTACCTGTAGGATCTGAAATCCATTTTCTATCTGGTGTTGTAAGAAACCAAACATTTTTAGGGTTGGCCACTTCAACATTAAATCCAAGTTTTGAATTATCCTCGTATATGTGAAAGAACTCTCTGGAAGATATTAATAAGTCTCTGAAAGCATCTTCTGATTTCTCCTTCATTACAAATTCAGCTTTCTGTGAAGTGAGTATATGATTGGCCCATTTCTCAGCTACAGATGTATAGGAATCAAGTTGATCTTGTACATCTTCTAAAGTCATCTGTTGTAGCTCTTGATCATCTGGTTGTTGTCCTTTTAATAAAGACTCCACTACCATTTTTTTCTTAGCCTCATTTATAACATAGTCTTGTAATATCTGTGTCTTAAATTCAAGTTCTTCAGCCTGACTATCGTCATCAAAAGCTTTCACTCTAAAAGAATCTGGTCTTTTGGAGATTTCACCTACTAATTCATTTAAAGGAGTGGTGACAATAGAATACATTTTTACATAAGCTGGAAGTTGTAAATCTGCTGTAAGTACATCTGTAAAACTTCTCACCTGTGGCTCTTGATAAAAGTCTTCCATTCTAAGAATACCTTTAACCAAATCATAGTTTTTAACAAATGAATCTCTATTCTTTACATATTCAGCATATGATCTATTAGCAAAATAGTCCATTGTATTCTTCACCCAACTCTCATCTTGCTTCTCCTTATCAGTTTTAAATTGATCAGGAAATATATTCAAATAGGCATACCTAATTGTTGCGTCTTTTGTATATCTTATAATTGCCATTATGAAAATAATTTACTTTTATATTTTCTAGGACGTGATTTAAATAGTCCTCTTGATTCTGTAAATAACATATTGTTAGGGTTTTTATGAAACATAGCTTTCACCCTATCATCTGATGATCCTCCCACCTTTCCAAGAATAGGATCCATTTTAAGTGCTTGAGCAATAGCAAGTTCTGCAGCTACAAGTCTATCAAAGTTACCCTGATCATTATATTGAATAATTTCTTCTAATAATACAGGATCAAATATCTTACTCACTCCTAACACTTCTTTAACTGTCTCTCCATTTTCATTTGTCTCTTTATATATAGTAGCTTCCAGATATTTCTTTAAACAAGTGTGAAGATACTCAATTATTTTATCACTTGAACGATGTATACCATAATCTCTTTTTACAGTGGTGTTTGGTACAATCTCCTTTAACCATTCAGGTTGTCTCTCTAAATAGTGAGCATCTCCTTTAGCTTTCATATATTCTATGAATGATATATCATCATTCTCACAGAGTGTTCTGGCATTGTAATATTTAATAAGTAATCTAGCCTGCTCTTCCCATATATCTTTCTTATCTGGCCTAGCTACATATGAAGCTACAAACATATCTTGATACTTCTCACCTGTTAAATCGTGCATTCTTTTATAAATATAAACAGCACCTAATGATGAGCTATATGCAGATTTTCCCTGTCTGTAGGGATCCACTCCTGCTGTATAAAGTCCGTATGGAGGATTTTCTACAGGAAATTCATATATGACAATAGGAGCATCTTTTTGATCACTATTCTTTAAAGGAAAGTTTGTAATAGGCATCCTGTCTGTAAACTCATGTTTTATTCCTCCATCATCACTGTATAATATTACAGGAATACCTGTTTTCTCTTGTTGTAATAATCTAAACTTCTGTCTCTTAGCTCCTTCTATATCGAATATATTAGTGTCTTCATTTAAGAATATATCATCCACTTCAAATGGATAGTACATCTTCTCTTTTAAAAAAGCTATTCTATCTCCAGCTTTTTTAAGTCTTTCTAAATTCTTTGTAGTTATTTCATTAGCTTTTTCCTCATTACTCACCAACATTGCTATATTATGCAGGTCACTGGAAGCTGGTTGATCAAGATAGGTCCCTAATGTAGAAGGTTCCTTGGCTTCCATTCTATACTTATTAGAGATGAATAGTCCATGGATTCTCTTATCATCTTTGTTATTATTGTATTCTAGAAAATTAAAATTAGCTACATCAAACATTAAACTCTTTGCATCCATAAATTTCTTCATATCACCACCAGTCCCAGTAAGAATAGGAGAACATCCCCAGCCATATGGTGTAGTGAAACCTGGAATAGCAGCCTGTAACCCTCTAAGAAAACTTCCTTTACCAATCTCATCTATAATTAATTTACGTGGTTTAGTACCTGCAATAGCCTCTTCATTATTACCCTCATCTAAGTTTCTGATGAGAATAGAAGAAAATGGTATTCTTTCTCCAGCTTTTGTCTTAATACCTAATGTCACTTGATTCTTCCAATTATCCTCTATTCTTTGCCATCTCCAATATTCAGGAATAAATCCAAGTCCTTTGTCTATTTTATCTGTAATTAGTTTAATATCTGGAGCATTTAATCCAGCTATAATATTTTGGGAGTTTTCATCAAATGTAGCTCCCCATGCTATATAAGATGCCTCAAGAACGGATTTAGCAAAACGTCTAATACCTAGAATGACTAAGCCTTTCTTTTCTATTTGAGCTTTATCAATTTCATTTGTCACAATCCATTCATTGTCCCTTAATAAGGGATTGGCATATTTTTGACTTATTCTTCCTCTGTCATCCAGTATGTCTACTTCTGTATGCCAGATATTTAAATGCCAATACAAAAAGGGGTTGATATAAACCCCATTCATCATTGCACCATTTAAACATAAATCTTTATGGAAATCAAAGAAAGGTTTACATTCTTCACTATTCCTATCAGGAATGCGTTTCTGATTTATGAACCAATCCTTATAGTCTACACTTTTAATTTCCATTATTTTCTATTCTTTAAAAAATCTTCAGCTTGTCCACCTAGTTCACCTTTTCCTCTAATTTCCACTTTAGCTTCTTCAGCACTTCTTAACTTATCTACCACTTCCACCAATGCTAAATAATTTTTCATAGTTTCTTGAACAAACTTACCTTGTGCTTCAATACTGGCAATCACCATTGGTAACATACCTCCTTTAGCTGTAGGTTTCCATTCAATCCTATCCTTCAATTGATGAAGTGGATTTGCATCAACATAAGCCTTCCATGATTTAAGTTGTTGCTCAGCCCATTCAAGTTCTGTATTAATGTATGTAGTTTTTTTAATAGTTGTCGCCATAATCTTCGTCTCCTTCCTCTTCTTTTAAAATATTATCTAAATCCATACCCTCTTTAATAATCTTATCTATCTCAGACTCATCTGTATGTGGTATATCTAAATCTAATTGTGATTTATATTTGTTTAAGGAAAATGCTAACTCTTTATCTGTCATTCCCCAAATGTCTCCATATCCATCAAGAGCTGTAGCAAGATGTCTTCCTATATTGTAAGCTGGAAAGTTCTTATGTAGTTCCTGAAGGATTGATATCACTTCATTATAATAATTGTTCATATTAATTGGTTATAATCTTCATCTGTCAGTTTAGTGGATATTTCAATATCATCTGTTTGTTCACTAAGCTCTTTTGCAGCCTCTGGAGTCATATATTCTTTTGTAAAGGCTATATGCATTTTATCTTGTATTTCTCCTCTTTGTGCTATTATATCTATGTAGTCCACCCCTTTATTATATAATTCAACCATTACACCAATCAGTGCATCAAGAGGCACCTTCTTTATAACTGTTTCATTATCCATTTTTTATAGCAGTTTTAATTTCATTTTCCTGTTCACCATCCAATACTGCCATCCATTTTTGTTTTGGGCATTCACAGGAAAGACATTTTGTTTTAGCAGATAGTGTACATCCACAATTTGTACAATGAGCATCCAGTCTCATTGTCTTATGATTTTTAGAATGAAATTCACATTCCTCACATATAATCATTCTCTCCCTACTTATTGTCCTAATTAAAGGCTTTAATTCTTTTGAAGGCATTATATTATTTTTCCAACCTTCATACACTTGTGAGAAATTAATCTTCATATTTAATTCTAGCTTTAAGTTGGTTTAAAGAATCTTTAGCGTTCTCAAGTGTTATTATGGCACTTTTTCTTTTTTGTTCTGTCGTATTTTCATTATTGACAATCTTTTCCACTGCCTTCACTTTAGCTTTTAGATCTTCCACTCTTTTCTTAGCTTTTGTTTTATTAAAATAGAACTTACCAAATCCAGCTATTTCCACACTATCATTTGTTTGCATAGCATCATTAGCAGCTTGAAACTGATGATTAATCACCTTCTCAATTGTCTTTTCACTCACCATCATCTTCACTGCCAGGATTCTAATAAGATAGTCCTTGACAGACATACTCATTGGTTTATCCATGACTTATAGTTATTTGTAAAACAATATCGTTCTCAAAGTTTAGCAGAATAACAGGATTCACCTTTACCTTACTACCATCCTTTATAAGAATTCCAAGTTTCTTAAGTTTAGAAATCATATTATTTATTGTAGGGGTGGAGCTTCCGTGTTTTTTACAAAATTCCTCTCTTATATTAGCATAGCTTATATTTCCCTTAATAGCAGCAAATGCTACAAGCTGTATTTCTCTTTGTGTAAGTTTCAAATTATTCAAAGCTGATAGTATTATGTAATACTTCTCTGCACAAGAATAATTATCCTCTATAGACTTTTTAAGCTTTTGAACTACTATTTTCTTTTTAGCTTCCATAATTAGTTAAAGCAAAGATAGGACAATATATCAACTTACAAATAACTAAATACACCATTTAGCTATTTTAATGCTATATTATGCTTCATTTCTATAGAATGTGATGTACACACTGATAAAAAACAACCCAATAGTTATTTCTTTTTCCATTGATCCATCTTCTAATCTGTACAACTTATTTGAAATCCCCAGCTCAAAGACACCTACACTCGAAGGAAGTAGTTCTATCCCTATTGTTATTTCATCTGCATATGTCCATTGTGTAGCTATACATAGAATAACAAACCCTAAAATTGCATATAAACCTATCATGTTATTAAAGAAGAACAGGCTTTAAACTAACCCACCCTCCACCCCAAAGGTAAGGGGTAAATAAATTACCAACCAAATTTATTTTTAAAATACCATCACCTACAGCTTAACAAAAAAAATTTTTTTCCAAATTACCACCCCCTCCATATACAAGGGAGAGGAGGCTACTTCCAGCTTCAACCCCTCCACATAGTAGCAGGGTTGGGGCTATCCCCCATTCAATGTAACCTGCATTAAAATAAAATCAAAATGGAAAAAGAAATTAAAGGTAGAGACACCTTAAAGATTAAAACAATCTCAAAGAACAACAAGTACAATGTTGAAGAAGGACACGTTTTCTTTGGTAAAACGTACAATTTGTACCAATTTAACGGTACTGCATTCACTGTTAATAGTGAAGATGAATTTGCTCAATGGAAAGATAATGCTAAATTGTACAGTGTTACGTTCACTGAAGGTACTCGTGATAGAGAAATTGACGGACAATTGGTTAAAGTGCCAACATTACAATTGACAAGTTGTACAAGTGTAGACCAAGAAATCTCTATGGCTAAGACTGAAAAGATTTTACAAGACATTTTCAAAGATGAACCTGCAGAAAAAGTTAGTGAATCTTTATTGAATGCTCTTAGTTAATGTAATTAAAGGCTCTCTCTTAATTGAGAGAGTCTTTATTTCATATATAAGGGTGGGAAAGAAAGGCTTCTTTAGGGTGGGTGAATTAAAGAAGAAATATGTTTTGTTTAACGTTCATAAAGAAAATCCCGTGTTTTTTGCACTCAACGTTAAACAAAATGTGTTATAAGACAACTTTTATACATAAAAAGAAGATGAAAGAGATGGTGTGAGACCATTTCTCACCTGTCCTATGTATATTGGTCAGTGGTAAAATGCATTGAACAAGAAACAATAAATATAGCATTAATCATATTTCCTCTTATGTTTATGTGTACAAAAAGAATTTAGTTATTCTTGCAGAAACAATTTTTATAAACAACAAGATGTTAGTTTATCAAAAAAGCAATTATCTTGTTACAAATAAAAACACACAATTATGAATATTGAATTATT